>CAJIBX010000136.1_pt1 | contig 20299 bp, 17 predicted proteins | sample 9199471 | NCBI WGS metagenome assembly CAJIBX01 (sample SAMEA7708317, study PRJEB35096) | sediment metagenome | biome: marine neritic benthic zone biome [ENVO:01000025]; feature: sediment [ENVO:00002007]; material: shallow marine sediment [ENVO:03000034] sea grass bed [ENVO_01000059] ...
CGGCCAACCACGGTGGCGTGTTGCCGGCGGACCGACGGAAGAGGACCTCGGGCGTGCCAAGCAGCAGTCCACCGAGGCGTCTCGCTTGGCGCGACCCGCGAGCGAGCCTTGCGCGGGCCCGACGCCGGCAGTTCAAGAGGCCCGGATCTGCAAGGCGAGCGTGTCCTCGGAGTCGGTCCGCCGGCAACACGCCCTCGCGCGGTTCCGGACGAAAACGCTAGAAGTTCACCACCGGCAACCGCTGGCGTTGTTTGTCGTCCGCGAGATCCCAGCTGTTTTCGAGCTTGAGCACACCGCGCGGGCACATGTGCGCGCACATCCCGCAGCCGACGCACGAGGCTCGGGTAAAGCTCTCGTTGTTCTGCGCGTACGACCGAACGTCGATGCCCATCTCGCAGTACGTGCTGCAGTTGCCACACGAAATGCACATGTCGGGCTTCACTCGAATCCGAAAACGGCCGAGCTTGTGGATCCAGCCGAGCATCGCCGCCATCGGACAGAAGTTGCGGCACCACACACGGGGACCAAAGAGCGGATAGAACCCCGTCCCCACCACGCCGGCGAGAATCGCGCCAACGGCGAACCCGTAAAAGCTCTTGACCGACCAATCGCGCCAGTCGGCCCCAGCCACCAAACGATGAAACCTGGGGTGCTCATCACCGATCACGTAGTCGAGGCCGATCAAGAACGTCGTCGCAACCGCAACGAACAAAACGGTGTGAACCGCCACCTGCTCGAATCGCCAAGAGCTCGTGGTCTTACTGGTCAGGTGCCGCCACGGATCACCAAAAGTGTTCGCGAGCCCGCCGCAGCCACACACCCACGAGCAATACCACCGCTTACCGTAGAAGAACGCGAGGATCGGTGCCGCGACCAGTGAGCCGGCAATCGTGTACAGCGCCATGTACAACGGCAGGTCGGCAAGCGTTTGCGGATAGAGGTAGTCGTACTTGAGAGGCCAGAAGTACGAAAAGTAGAACTCCTTTTCGCCAAAGAGCGGCATGATGAACGGGAGCGAAAATCCGAGTGCTACTTGAATCGTGACGTTCGCGACGATGCGCGTCTGGTTGTATCGGCTATTGCCGTGACGACGCAGGTAGTAGATCGCTCCTCCGATCATCGCGACGCTGTAGAGAAACCCGTACAGGTACCAGCGATTCTTGAGCCCCATCAGCTCCGAAAGCTGCGTAAGCGGTTGCACCCCGAACCGTGCCTGCACCTTGTGCTCCCAGTACAGCACACAGTAGAACAGGATGAGCGCCAGCGAGATGCCGACCCCCAGCAGGCTCCGGTTGCGCCAACCGTCGCGGTAGGTCCTGAGCAAGCCGTTCTGTCCTTGCAGATCCATCTTTCCTCAGAAAGGAACCCTCGTGGGTTCCCTTGCGAAGGAGCTCGGCGCCGCTCCCTCGAGCTCGATGCGGCCGATGACTCGGGGCAGCCCCAGGGGCGGAACGAACTCGGTGTCGAACGAGGCCAGGTTCAAGTTGCGCAAAACCCAAGCCAGCGACCTCCGCTCCTCGATCCAGCGAATGAGCATCGTGTGGTCCCAACGGCGGCCCAGAAGATTGAAGCCAACCACGCGGTCGTCCTGCACGACGATGCGCGTGGTACTCCTCACGGAACCCTTCTCTTCGAAGAACCAGTTCTGCTCTCGCTCTACATTCCAGTTGACCAGGCCAACTGTCGTGTACTCGATATCCATCAGCTTGGCCGAGTTGTACCAAACGCCCCGATCATAACTCGCTCGCATGCCCAGCAAACGCCGACCAGCGACCCGGCCCTGGTCGCGCGCCGTATACCAAAGCTGCTCGGGTCGCGTGCTGCCATCGAACCACTTCACCGATGCGCAATCACCCGCCGCAAAGACATCTAGCGCGCTCGTCTGAAGCCCTTCATCGACCACGATGCCCCCGCGATGGTCGCGCTCGACAGATGAGCCGTTCAACCAGTCTGTGTTCGGGATGACGCCAATGGCGATGACGACGCAATCACCTTCGTAACTGCCGAGGTCGGTATGGATCGTCGTGACGTTGTCATTCGAATCGCCCTCGATCGACTGGATTTCATGGTTGAGGTGCACGTCTACGCCGTGCTCGCTCATCCGGTCGCTGATCCACTTGGATTCGCGAGACTCGAGCGCGATCGGCCAGAACCAATCCTCGCGAATGAAGAAATGGGGGCGAAGCCCCGCGGCGACCGCGACCTCGATCGCCTCGATACCGATCAGGCCCCCGCCGATGACCGCGGGCCGGGTCGAGAGCACTCCGCGTCGTTGAGCCGCCACTTCGCGGAACAGGTAGGGCGAATCCTCTCCGGTGACACCGAGATGCGCATCGGGACGAGGCGGTTGACCGCCGGCGCCCGGACCTCCGTGGACCTCCCGCTGATACCAATCGAGATCCTGAAGCGTGACGAAATGCCCCACGCCGCGGAGGTCGGTGCCCTCCCAAGGCCCCGGCCGTGGACTCGAACCACACGCGATCAGTAGCCGATCGTACGGCACCGCGCCGAGGCCGCCGGCCAGGAAGACCGACCGCCCCTTGGTGTCAATCCCCGTCGCCCGCGCCCGGACACGGCGAATCCCCAAACGCTCGTAGACGTCGCGCTCGAGCGGCTCGATGTCGCGCTGATTCATCTGACCGGTAAAAACCCACATCAACGCGGTGCGTGAGAAGAAGTGATCCGACTCCTCGCTGATGATCGTGAGATCCCATGACGGCTCCTGCTGCCGAATGGTCAGCGCTGCTTCCATCCCGGCAACGCCATTGCCAATGATCACAATCCGCATGCGATGCGCCTACGGCGCGCATTGTGCCTGGGTTACAGGTAATTGTCTTCCGCGAAACGTCGCCTGGGCGCAACCTCCGCCGACCGCCCTAAACAGCGTCTACTTGCCTGCGACTGCCGCTTCGACCGCCTTGAGGAGGTCTTTGCTGTACACGCGCCCCGCGAGCTTCTGTCGCGTCGTGGCGGCTGCCTGATCCCAGGCCGACTTGTGGGCACCAAGATCGACCTCGGAAAGCCCCCGACTCAGAAGCGAGCGATACGCTTTGGCATCGTCGCGCTGCACGATCTTGTCGAGAGCGCGCGCGGCCCGCACTGATGTGTCGATGAGCACGTCCTGCTGTTGCTTCGTGAGCCCGTCGTAAATCTCTTTCTTGACGATCGAAGCGCCGATGATGATTCCGAAGTTCTCTTTCGCCATGTACTTGAGGCGCGTGTACCACTGCAGCGCAACCGCCGCGAGCGCGGACGCCGGCACAGTGTCGATCATCTTCGTCTGAAGACCTGGGTAAACCTCAGGCACGCCTAGCCGCACGGGATTGGCACCGATCACTCGAAGGAACTCCGCGAAGATCGGGTCGTCTTTCCATGCCCAAGGGCGGTTGGCCTTGATGTCGGACGGCTGCGAGAACTCCTTCGTCGAGAACAAGCGGTTCTTGCCTGCGTCACCCCACGCGAGGAGCTTGAACCCCGCATCTTCGAACATCTTCTCGAACCTGGCATTGAGCTTATTGCGTACGCGCGCGAGCTGGTCGTACTCCTCGATGAGGCCGGGTGCCGAAAGCACGAGCACCGGTCGCACGACGATGCCGAGGCCGGTGGTGGTGACACCCGCGCCATCCATCTGTCCCGCGCGGATCTTGCGAATGAAGTCTCGCTCGTCGCCCTGACTGCCCCCGGAGTAGAAGCGAAGCTCGACCTGATTGTTGGTCTCTTTCTTCAAGCTTCGGTTCCAGGCCTTCATCACTTTCATGAACGACGAGCCGTTCGGCGCGAGTGAGGCAAAGCGGATGACCGTGGCCTGAGAGGCCTGGGCCGTAGGAGCCACCATGGTGCCTGGAAGCAGGCACACCGCCCCCACCATCGTAAACGTAAGAATCCTTCGAATCTTCATCAATCCCCTCTTATCTTTGTATCACCGCAGGGGACCTGCGGCTGCGATTTATTGAACGTCGCTAAAGTACTGATCGATCAATCGGAGGTAACGCTCAGCCCTACGGCGGGCAATTCTGTTGGTCAGCCGCGCCTCTGGTAACACATCACCGGCGTTCAGTACCTCCTCGAGCAACTCCCTAAAAAGCTTGGAGTCTCCCATACTGACGGCGTAGTAGCGGGCCATATTCACCTGGGTGATCAAGCTTCTTCGTTCGGTCTCCTCGAGGGCCTCGTCGAAGTACTTTTTGGACAGCTCCATGTCCGGAGGTAGTTGTGACGACCACACGATGCCGAGCGCCATCTTGCCGGTCGAGAAGAAGTATTCCGGATCGAGCTCGACGGAGCGCCGGAGCACGGCTTTGACCAGAGGAACGTCCGCCACGACGTCCATGTCTTCCATCGCCATGTTGATGTAGGCCGCCCAGGCCTGACCCCACCACAGGAGCACCGCAGCGTCCTTCTTGCGTTCGAACGCAACCTCGAGCCATTCCTCCATCTTGTCGAGGTTGCCGCTCGCCAGCACCTCGTCCAGACCACCTAGGGTGCTCAGGCGAACCAAATGTTCGGCAAGGTCCTTCGCGCGCAGGTAGAGCTTGTTGCAACGTTGTCGAAGATGGTCGGCCTCCTCGTAGTCGTCGACCGCCTCCGCCTCCTCGATGCGGTCCTCGATCCAACCGTACCCGTAACCGACGTAGGCCTGAATGCCCTGCAACACGACGACCTTGTTGTCGGGCACGATGCGAAGCACTCCCTCGAGCTGAATGATGTTTGCGGGAAGCGCTTTGCCAGCGGTGTCGTAATCCCAATATTGCTCGAACGCCGGCTGCGCGCGCTCGAACAACCCGGAGCTGGAATCCGCGACGAGCTTTGTCGTGTCACAACCCGCGATGAGAACGATCGCAAGCACCGCCGTCAGGCCATAGAGAGCACGGGTCATGGCGCGCTATAGTGCCGCCGAATGCGCCGGGAGCACAAGCCCTTAATTGACACTAGCGGGCGGCCGGGCTACCCCCTGCCCCATGTCGATGACACCAGGCGAGTGCCGCGAAACACTTGAAGATTTGGTACAGCGCATGGAGGCGCTGGGGAGGTATCTTTGACCCGGACGGCCTTCGACACACGGTCGATCGACTGACCAACCTGAGCCTCGCAGATGGCTTTTGGGATGATCAACACAAAGCCCAAAAACTCATGCGCGAGCGCGCCACGGCAGAAGATACCCTGAACAGCTTCGAAGACCTCGAGCGGGAGCTGAAGGACTCGCTCGAGCTTCTCAGCCTCGCAATCGAAGAAGGGGACGATGGCGTCGTCGACGAGGTCGCCGGCCAGCTCGGCACGCTCGAGGACCGCGTTCACGCACTCGAGCTCAAGCGAATGCTGTCCCCTGACGACGACAACGACGCTATCGTGACGATCAACCCCGGCGCCGGGGGCACCGAAGCGCAGGATTGGGCCGACATGCTCCTGCGCATGTACCTGCGCTGGTGCGAGCGCCGTGGATACAAGACGGAGCTCGTCAGTAAACAACCGGGCGATGAGGCAGGCATCAAAGACGCGACCGTCATCGTCCGGGGTCCGTACGCGTACGGTTATCTCCGCCCCGAAAATGGCGTGCACCGGTTGATCCGCATCAGCCCATTCGATGCGAACAAGCGCCGCCATACCTCCTTCGCCGGCGTCAGCGTGGTTCCGGACCTCGACGACGAGCTCACTGAAGGCGAGATCGAGATCGCCGACGACGAGCTCGAGGTCTCCACGATGCGGTCCAGCGGGGCCGGCGGACAGCACGTCAACCGCACCGAATCCGCGGTGCGCATCCGACACATCCCGACCGGCTTCGTCGTGCGCTGCGAGGCAGAACGCTCCCAACACCAAAACCGCGATACGGCCATGAAGATGCTCCGCGGTCTGCTCTTCGAAAAGGCACGGCGGGAGCGGGAGGAGGCATTCGAGGAGGCCTACCTGAGCGACAAGAGCGAGATCGCATTCGGCTCGCAAGTTCGGACCTATACGCTTCAGCCCTACACGATGGTCAAAGACGAACGGACCGACCACAAGGTGGCAAACGCCCACGCCGTGCTAGATGGCGAGCTGGACAGCTTCATCGAGACCTACCTGTTGATGCACGCAGACAAGAAGGCCAGAGAAGCCGAGAAAGACAACTAATCATGGCCACAGAGGAAGAGCTCAAGCGCGCACGCCAAGAGAAGGCCGAAAAGCTTCTTCAGCTCGGTACCGTTCCCTACCCGAATACGTTTCGCGCAACGCCCGAGCTCGAAGACGGGCGCCGCGCCGCCCTGGCGCTTGCGATGAACGAAGACGCCTGCGCGAAGCTCCCCCAGGAAGATGAGCTCGGCAAAGGCGCCGCGCACATGCCGCTCTACGGACGGGTCGTCGCCAAGCGGGGCCCGTTCTTGGTCATCCGCACACCCTACGGCGACGCCCAAGCGTTGGTCCGACCCGAGCGCCTGTCAGAAGGCGATGCGGGGCAGTTCCAAGCGGTCGACCTGGCCGACCATGTCTTCGTCGAGGGGCCGGCAATCCGTACCAAGACGGGTGCATTCGCGGTGAGCGCACGCCGATATGCCCACGTGGGGAAGGCGCTCTTGCCGCCCCCGGCCAAGTGGCACGGGCTCAAAGACGTCGAGAAGCGATATCGGGAGAGGTACGTCGACCTCTTTGCCAATCCCGAGGTGGCAAAGGTGTTCCGCGCGCGAACGCTCATCGTCCAGTCCCTCCGACGCTTCCTCGACGAGCATGGCTTTCTCGAGGTCGAGACCCCGATGCTGCATTCGATCCGCGGCGGCGCCACCGCGAAACCGTTCTTCACGCACCACAACACCCTGGACCTGGACCTGTTCTTGCGCATCGCGCCCGAGCTGTATCTCAAGCGATTGCTCGTCGGAGGTTTCGACCGTGTTTACGAGATCGGCCGGGCTTTTCGCAATGAGGGCATCAGCACAAAACACAACCCCGAGTTCACCATCCTCGAATACTACATGGCGTATGCGACCTACGAGGATTTGATGGACTTCACCGAGCCGATGCTGCGGTTCGTCGATGAGCAACTCAAAGAGGCGATGCCCGAGCTCGGCGAAGGGCGCGGGTTCACCTTCGATGCCGACTGGAAGCGCGTATCGATGCGTGCGGCGATTACAGAGCGCTTGGAGCGAGCCGGTGAGGGGTCTGTGTCGACGACACCTTGGTCCCAGGTCGTGAACGCCCAAACGCTCGCCGACCCCGACGAGCTCAAAGACGCGTGCGACGCCATGGAACAACGCCTGGATCCAGGCGAGCAAAAGCAACTGGCGGCATGTCAAAGTCATGGCGAGCGCGTCAATCTCCTGTTCGAGCTCCTCGTGGAGCCCGAGCTCGCCAATCTCTATCGTTCCGCCGATGGCAAGCGGTCCGTTCCCGTCTTCATCACCGAGTTCCCGATCGAGCTTTCACCGCTGGCGCGACGCTCGGACAGCGACCCCGCATGGGTCGACCGATTCGAGCTGTTCGTCGAAGGTCGCGAGATCAGCAACGCCTTTAGCGAGCTCAATGACCCCGACGATCAAGCCTCCCGGTTCGAGGGTCAGCTCGAGAATCGAGAGCGCGGAGACGAAGAAGCGATGGATTTCGACGCCGACTACATCCGCGCCCTCTCGCACGGAATGCCACCAGCGGCAGGCTACGGCCTAGGCGTGGACCGATTGGTGATGCTCCTTTGCAACCAACCGTCGATCCGCGACGTGCTGCTCTTTCCTCTGCTGAGGCCGGAGGCAGAGTGACGCAGCGCCCTCGGCTCACGCTGGGTCGTGCAGCGGCTTGGCTGTGCGCGATCAGCGTGATGCATCTGATCGGTTTCGTCGTGTTGATCAGCACCTCCGAGCACTGGTTCGGATCGATCATCGAGGGCCGCGGAAAGCTTCTCGCACTGATGACCGCGTTCGGCTTCGCGCAGGTGTTGCTCGGACTGGGCATCATCGGAGCGGGACGCGCGGCTCAGGACGCGATCCTCGGAACGACGGGTCGCGCACGGGTACTGTTGCTCGCTGGCACTGGCGTCATCTATCTGGTGTTCACCACGCTCACCGGCGCGATCCTGCTGTGGGCTGCTCACGCATCCAAAGAGCACCTGATCGGAGGCACGATCAGCGGGCTTCTGTTTGGTTTGACGAACCTCGCTGAGCTCCCTTTTGACACGGCGTGGATCGAACCCGTGTTCCGGTTCGTGAGCATTGGGTCCGCATGCACCGCGACCGTCATGCTGGTCCTTTGCGTCTACTGCTGGTTCTTGATCCGGGCATCCGTGCGCACGGCCTTTTGGCGCGTGCTCGACGTCGCATTGTTCGCGCTGTTCATCCTGGCCACGGCTCGCTTCTCGCTCGATCCCGCCGAGGGAAGCTCGAGGCAGCTGATCGAGGCCGTGTTCCGACTCACGGTGACCACACTGCTGGTGGTCCGAATCGCCGTCCGGCTCACATCTCCTGCCCTGTCCGCCATGGAGCGTGGCGGCTTCCGACCGATGGTTGCGGCACGACACCTCCGCGCAAAGAAGACTCGCTTTCTTGCCGCCAATGGAACCCTGTCGATTCTCGCAGTCGCCGTAGCGTCTTGCATGTTGGTCACCGTACTGAGCGTCATGGGAGGCTTCCGGGACGATCTCAAGCAAAAGATCCTCGGTAACCATGCCCACGTCGTGATCGATCGCGATCACCGAACGTTCGATCCATGGCAAGCTGTAGTCGATCGTGCGCGGGGCACCGACCAGGTGATCGGAGCGTCACCGTATCTGCAGGGAGAGGTGATGATCTCGAGCCTTGCCGCACAGGCGGGCGCAGTGCTTCGCGGCATCGACCCACAGACGGTCGGCCAGGTCACCGACCTCGAACGCAATCTCACCCAGGGCAAGCTCGACTACCTCATCGATCCTGCGGCCATCGTCGACCCGACGGTGACGGGGCTCCGCCCGTTGGACATCCCTGGCGTCGACGTCGATCCCACGCCGGATCCGCCCTCGGCCGAGACGCCGCCTACCGGGCCCCCCGTGCTCCCAGGCGTCATCGTCGGAAAAGAGCTCGCGCGCAATCTCCGTCTCGTCGTCGGAGACCGCGTCCACCTCGTCAGCCCGCACGGCGCGCTGGGGCCGTCGGGACCAATCCCGAAGTCCAGGGCATTTCGCGTCGCGGGGATCTTCTATAGCGGGATGTACGAGTACGACATGAAGTACGCCTATATCGCGCTCCCCGTCGCACAGCGGTTTCTCGGCGCCGGTGACGGCATCAGTGGCGTCGAGGTCAAAGTCGGCGAGCTCGAAGAGGCCCCGTCGGTGGCAGCCGCGCTTCGGGAGAGCCTTCAGGGGACCGATCTGAGGATTCAGGACTGGCAGGAGCTGAACCAGCATCTTTTTGGGGCCTTGGCGCTCGAAAAGCTCGCCATGTTCATCACGCTCGGCATCGCGATCCTCGTGGCGGGCTTCTCGGTCTTCGGCACCCTGACCTTACTCGTCCAGGAAAAGCGTCGCGAGGTAGGAATACTCAAGGCGCTCGGCGCGTCTCCGAGGAGCGTCATTCGGATCTTCCTCCTCGAGGGCCTGCTGATCGGAATGGCCGGCGCGCTCGCAGGCCTCGGACTTGGATTTGTCGTGACTTTTGGCGCCGAACATTTCGGGATCAGGATGAATCCCGAGGTCTACTACATCGACAAGCTCCCGGTTCAACTCGACCCAGCCGAGTTCGGGCTGGTCGGAGCGGCGGCGGTGATCGTATGCATGGTTGCAACCGTGTTTCCAGCGGTTCAAGCCAGTCGCGTGCGTCCGGTGGATGCGCTTAGGTATGACTGAGCGGGGTGGGCATCCGATGGTGATCGTCACAGGGGTCAGCAAGACATTCGTACACGAGGGGCAGCGCCTCGAAGTGCTCAAAGCGATCGACCTCGAGATCGGCGAAGGGGAGATGGCCACCATCGTCGGACCGTCCGGCGCCGGCAAGAGCACCCTGCTTCATCTGATCGGGACGCTCGACCTCCCGTCGACCGGCAAGATCCTCTACGACGGCGTGGATGTCACCGGTCTCAATAGCTCGCAGCTAGCTGAGTTTCGCAACCGAAGCATTGGTTTCGTCTTTCAATTTCATCATCTGCTGCCCGAGTTCACGGCGTTGGAAAACGTGATGATGCCCGGGATGATCCACGATGGTCGCCGGATGCGAGAGCGCGCGGAGTCGTTGCTGGAGGAGGTCGGCCTATCGCATCGCCTGAGCCATCGGCCCGGGGAGCTGTCGGGCGGGGAGCAACAACGCGTGGCCCTGGCCCGGGCACTTCTGATGGAGCCACGGCTCGTGCTCGCCGACGAACCGACCGGGAACCTCGACAGCCAAACCAGCGAATCGATCCAGGAGCTTTTCTTTGATCTCAACCAACGACGCGGTACGACCTTTTTGATCGTCACCCATAGTCGGGACTTCGCGCGCGGCATGCCCAGGGTGGTGGCCATGAAGGATGGACGGATTGTCGGCGACGAGCGCCGGGCAGCATCGCAGGACGACCCCGCTCAAGCCCCTGAAAACGCTGGTGGACCATCTTGACCCACCACAGGGGCACGGTTATAGCCGGCGCGATTCTCGGCGGCGTCAGCGAGCGTCCTTTGCGCTGAGGTATCAGTACTGATGCGACGTCTCGGCCCCGCTATTGTTCTGTTGGTCGGCGGGCTCGCCGCGACCGCGAGCGCGCAAGATCCCCCCGCTGAGCCGGACGAAGAGGCGCAGCCCGCCGAACCCCCGCAGAACCCGTACGAGCCGAGCACCGAACCGTCGACCTCGATTCAATTACCGCAAACGCTGTGCCAGGGACGAAAGATCCGGCGCGTCAAAGTCAAAGGCACCAGGCGCGTGGATCAAGATGATGTACGCGCCACGATGAAGCTCAAGCGCGGCGACACGTGCACCGATGCGGCGATCACCCGCGACGCCCGTTCCCTTTGGGACATGGGTTACTTCGACGACCTCGTCATCGAAGCCGATGCGGTCAACGGCAAGGTCGACCTCACGATCAAGGTCCTCGAGCGACCTGCGATCAGAAACGTCACCTACGAGGGAAACGACGAGGTCGACGAGGACGACATCGACGAAGCGATGACACTCCAAGAGGGGGGCATTCTCTCGGTTCCATCGGTGAACGAGCAACTCGCCAAGGTCCGCGATCTCTACGCAAGTGAGGGGTTCTTTCTCGCGGAGATCAAATACGAGCTACGCAAGGTTCCAAACGAGAACAACGAAGTCGACGTGGTCTACATCATCGATGAGGGCGACGAGGTCAAGGTGCGTCGCGTCGACTTCGTCGGCAACGAACAGCTCCCGTCGGAAGAGCTCCGAAAGATCATGGGCACGCAGCAAACGGGCTTTCTTTCGTTCCTGCAGGGCAACAACAAGTTCAACCGAGATGCGTTCGATGAGGACGTCACCCGCGTGCAGGCATGGTACTACGACAAGGGCTATCTCACGATGCAGATCGGCAGGCCTCAGGTCGACCTCACCGCCGATCGAAAATTCGTCGACGTGCTGATTCCCGTGTCCGAGGGGCCACGATTCCGCGTCGACAACATCAGCGTCCGCGAGATCGACGACGCCGGCAACGAGATCCAACCGATCAAACCGGAGAAGGACCTCCGGGGCAAGGTGAAGCTCGAGAGTGGCGATTGGTTCAGCCGCAGCAAGATCGCCGAGGGCATGCAGGAGGTCGGGCGAGTCTATCGCAATCGTGGCTACGCCTTCGTGCAGGTCAACCCGGGTATCGAACAGGACCTCGCCAATCGTGTCGCCGACGTGCAGGTCACCGTCCAGCGCGGGCCACTGGTCACGATCGAACGGATTCAGATCCGCGGCAACACCAAGACGCGAGACGCCGTCATTCGACGGGAGTTCCGTGTGAGCGAGGGCGAGCTCTATCACCAGACCAAAATCGAGGAAGGGCGCGAGTTCGTGAATCGCCTTGGTTTCTTTGAACGCGTCGACTTGTCGGAGGAACAAGGGAGCGGTCCGGACCGCATCGTGATCAACGTCGAAGTCGCCGAACGTTCGACGGGTACCTTCCAAGTGGGCGCCGGCTTTTCCTCACTCGAAAGCTTCCTTCTCACCGCCCAAATCCAACAGCAAAACCTCTTCGGCAGAGGCCAATCGCTTGCGTTGAACCTGCAGATCTCCGGCATCCGACAGCAGATCAGCGTGCAGTTCGTCGAGCCGTGGTTCTTGGGCACGGAATGGAGCCTCGGCTTTGGCTTCTTCAAGACCATCCAAGACTTCAGCTTCTTCCGCCAGGACAGTACGGGCGGCAGCGTCACGGTCGGACACCCAGTGTTCAATCCACGACTGCGCTTGTTCGTCCAGTATCAACTCGAGAAGGTCAACATCTCGCGAGCGACTGGCGGTCTCTTCGGTTCGACTGCAGGGCAGCTGTTCGATACCAATCCACGAACGCCACTGAACAACCTCTTCCAAGACGGCTGGACGAGCGCGATGCGCTTTACGCTCAGCTGGGACAGCCGCGACAGTCGCCTCTTCGTCACCACCAAGGGCGTCTTCTCTTCTTACTCGGTAGAGGTCGCGGCGAAGGCGCTGGGCTCGGACAACGTGTTCGTGCGGCAGACCGCGTTCGTGCGTTGGTACAAGCGAGTCGTGGGGCCCCTCATCTTCCGGCTCAACACCGAGTGGGGATTGATCACATCGCGCGAACCCAACGGAGTCCCGGTGTTCGAGCGCTTTTACCTTGGGGGCATCTTTACGATCCGCGGCTATCCGTTGCAGGCCGTCGGACCGCGCTTTGGTGTTCCAAACCGTACCGATCCCAACGCACCGGTCAATGCCGACGGCATTCCGATCGGCGGTAATATGCAGGCGTTCTACAATCTGGAGCTCGAATTCCCAATCGTCGAAAGCGTGGGCATTCGCGCTGTGCTCTTCACAGACGGCGGCAACGCATGGAACCTCGATTACCGCGACCCGCTCGGCAACTGCCAGGGTCCGCGCACGAGTCTCAACACGCGGGGCACTGCACCGTGCGGTGTGCATCCGTTCATCCGCACCTCCTGGGGTTTCGGCATCCGCTGGTTCTCCCCGCTCGGCCCGCTGCGCTTCGAATGGGGTCTTCCCATCGCACGCCAGCCCGGCGAGAATCCGATCCGCTTCGAATTCACGATCGGTAATGCGTTCTAGGTGCCTGCGGTTTGAATCCCGAGCCGATCACTGCCGTCTATGGTCCGACTTGACCCATAGAGGCCTACCGGCTAGCTACGCCAGCCCGAAAGGAACATCCCATGCGCTCTTACCGATTCGCGTTCGCCCTGCTTTCCACTCTTCTGTGCTGGAACGTCACCGCAGTGACACACGCACAGACGAAGATCGCGGTGGTCGATTTGCAGAGAGCCCTGAACGAGACGGAAGATGGGCGCCAAGCCCAACGCCGCTTGAAGAAGCTCTTCGAGAAGCGCCAGAAGTCCCTCGATGCAACTCAGGAAAAGCTCAAGAAGCAAAAGGAAAGCATCGAAAAGCAGCAAGACGTCCTCAGCCAGGATGCGCTTCGAAAGAAGGTCGAGGCATACCAGCAAGAGCTCGTCAAGCTACAACAGGAGTACGTCGAGTATCAGCAAGAGCTCGCCGCAAAGGAGGCCGAGCTCACCAAAGTCATCCTCGAGAAGATGCAACGAATTCTGCGACGCATCGGTCAGACCGATGGCTACACGCTCATCATGGAATCGAACGAGGGCGGCGTTGTCTGGGTGCCGAGCAACCTCGACCTCACCGACACACTGATTCAGCGTTACAACGCCCAAGCCAAGAAAGCGGGCAGCGGCACAAAGTCCAAGAAATAGCCGGGTAACGCCCCGCACGGGCATACCCAGACTTTGGCCCTTGTTCTCATTCCAGGGTAAAACCACTCATGGTGGGCTGGAAGGGATTGGTTTGTCTGTTGGCTTTCGCCGCGCTTCAGAGCGTGGTCTTGGCCCAGGGATCCAAGCGCGTGCTCCATATCGACGAGCTCACGAGGCTCACAGCCGCTCGCTTTCCCGGCCTGCGCGTCGATGATGCAAGAATCAAGGCAGCCCGCGCACGCCTCAATGAGGCACGGCTTTCCCCGTTTTTTCAGTTCAGCACCGATCTGCTCTTCTCGTTTCGGCCAGGCGCAAGAGGCACGCCGACGTTCAGTCCGGACAGCCAGGTCCCGCTATCGAACCGGTGGGGACCGACCGGTGGAATCCGCGTTCAGGGCGCCCTGCCCTTGTACACGTTCGGCAAGATCCGAGGCGCCAAGGACGCCGCGCGCGCGCGCATATCGGCGGCGCGGAGCAAACGCGAACAGACGTTGAACGAAGTGATCTTCGATGTGCGGCGCGCCTACTTCGGCGCGCAGCTATCTCTCGACCTTCAAGTGATGATCGAGGAGGGTCAGAGGAAGGTCCGCAAGGCGATCAGGCGACTCGATCAAAAGCTCGAGGACGACGACCCCGATGTTCATGAGTTTGATGAGTGGCGACTCGAGTCGGCTCTCGCGCAGATCGATGGGCGGGGTTCCAACGCGATCAAACTCGAGCGCGCATCGAAGGCCGCCTTGGAGATCCTGAGCGGGGTCGACGACCTCGACGTTCCCGAATGCCCACTGCGATTGGTGCAAAGCAGCGTCTTCAATCTCGACGAGCATCTCGCAAACGCACAGGCGAACCGCCCCGAGCTCGAACGACTCGCCGCCGGAGAACAAGGTTTCAAAGCGCTCGAGAAGGTACGAAAGGGCGGCTTCTTCCCGGACATCCTGCTTGCGGTATCGGCGGCTTACCAAAAGACCGGCGTGGTCACGGACATCGACAATCCGTTCATCCAGGACCGCGGGAACTATCGCCAATTCGCGTTCGGCCTGGTAGCGCGATGGTCACTCGACTTCGCGGGAAACGTCCATCGGGTCAAGCGCGCCAAGGCCGAGGTCGAAGCGCTGAAGGCCCAGGCGGAGAAGGCATGGGATGGGATCACCTTCGAGGTCCGCAAGGCGTACGAGGAGCTCCAGAACACCGAACGGCAGGAGAGAGCCTGGAAGCGCGGTGAAAAAGAAACCCGGGCGTGGTTCGTCGCCGCGGTCCAGGGGTACGAGGTGGGCACCACGAGCGCGCATGATCTCGTCGAGTCGCTGAGGCAGTATTTCTCGGCCCGATTCCGCCACCTCGAATCGATCGCGGCCTACAATATCGCCCTCGCAGAGCTCGAGCGGGTCACGGGGGTGCCGCTCGTGGACCCTTTAGGGTGGAGACATGGTTGCGAAGAATAAATCCGCGACCTAAACCGTCCTAGGGGCGTTCGAATGAAAGCACGATTTGCCTACATCTTAGCGATCTGCCTCCTGCTTCCGGGCGCGACCCTCGCATCGGCCGAAACGCAGGCCGCGCTGAGCTTCCTCCAGAAGAGGCACGATGCCGTCAACCAAGTCCTACGGAAGCCGGACAACGCCGCCCGGCAGAAACGCCTGTCGTTTCTGCTCGACCAGCTCCTCGACTACGAGGAGCTCGCGAAGCGATCGCTCGATCGCGAGTGGAACGCCCGCAAGGACGCCGAGCTCAAGGAGTTCGTTTCGCTGCTCCGTCAGCTCGTTGAGCGGCAGTACCAAAAGAACCTCGAGACGACGCTCTCGTACAAAGTCAAATACGTCAGCGCCCAGCCACTCGAACAGGGTGCGATGGTCAAGACGACTGCCAAGTCCACTAAGAAGCTCCGCGACCCGATGCTCGAGATCGACTACAACATGCTCCCAAGCGGAGCTGATTGGCGCGTCTACGACATCATTACGGACGGCGTGAGCCTGGTGAAGAACTATCGGCGACAGTTCCGACGCATCATCCGCGACGAGGGATGGGACGGTCTCATCGACCGCATGCAAAAGAAGCTCGAAACCGACGACGACGAGTTTTAGACGCGCTCACCGAGCTTATCGACATCCGTGATGACGACGCGCCGATGGTCGGTGGTGATCACGCTCGCGCGTTTGAACGCGCCGAGCACTAGAGTCACCGTCTCGCGGGTGGAGCCCACGTAGCTGGCGATCTCTTGGTGGGTAAATTTCACGCCGATCAGCACGCCGCGCGAGTCGGGAATCCCGTGTCGTGACGAGGCATCCAGCAAGAACTCCGCGACCCTTGATTCCACGCTGCGAGTCAGCAGTGCATCGATGCGTCGCTCGGCGACGAGTCGTCGTTCTCCCATGAGTTGGTGCATGGCGGTCGCGAAATCGATGTCCTCTCGCATCAACGAGAGCATCAGCTTGGGTGGAACGCGCAGTGCCTCGACGTAGTCGAGCGCGACCGTGTGCAAAGGCAGCTGACCATCGATCAGCGAAAGCTCACCGATCACGTCGCCGGGACCGTAGTAGCCCAAGGTGAGCTCACGATCGGGAGTACGACGGACTCTCCTCACCCGGCCGGTCCCAATGATGAACACCGCCGCATCGCTTGGTAGACACAGCGGCTCACGCCGCTCGGCGTCCACCAGTGCGCTCCCGTTCAGCACCTGGTCACGAAGCCCCTGAGCGAGGGCGTCGAATACCCGACACCGATTGAGGATACGCTCATGCTTTTCAGAAGCGTCCTGGACGCGCCGCCGGCCGCCCGTACCGTTCTGCAAAAGCGGAAAGTTTGAATCCATACTTACAGCCTTAACGGTATGATGAAAAACCATTTGATTACCGTCAAGGCGTACTTTCACAATATTCCACTACAATTTCTGAGTCAGTTGACCAGCTAGAACCCCTCAGCTACCGTCCGACCCACCATTTGAGACCGCTCAAGGGGCGTAATTCGTCAAGAACTATGCGACTTTACTCCGGAAAGATTAGTCCGATCGTCGATGATCTCATCCGGGCGCTGACAGCGGACGGCGACATCGAAGTCGAGGAGGAAAACGAAGTGCGCCTCGACCTCGAAGCCGTGCTCAAGGAGTTCATCCGTCGGGAGCGCGAGATGGTGGACGAAGCCAAGAATCGCATGCAGCGAGAGGGCCTCGGCTACTCCAACCTGGGCCGCGTGCGATCGCGGGTGGCCAAGGAGGTCGGGTTTCCGCCGCAAGACGAGATCCTGCCTTACCTGATCGACCAACTCCTCAACATGCTCTTTCACAGCCAGAACGTCGCGGAGATCTATGCAGACGACGTGATGCTTCGAAAGAAGATGACGCCGGTTCTGCGACGCCACATGGAAGTCGAAGACGAGCTCGATCAGGAAGTCCGCTCGAAGATCAAGAACCTCCAAGAGGGCACCGCAGCGTTTGAGATCGAGTACGAGAAGGTCATGGGACAGATCAAGCGCAAGCAAGGCCTTGACTGAGAGAGTCGACCGCCAACCATGTTGAGCATGACCGGATACGGAAGCGGGGCCGCACCGCTCGGAGACGGTCGAATCGTTCTGGATATCCGCTCGGTCAACCATCGCTTCTTGGACGTCCGTGTGCGGCTCCCGCATCGCATTCAAGAGGCAGCGCCCGCAGTGGAGAAGGTCGCGCGGGAACGTCTTGTTCGCGGACGGATCGATATCGGCGCGCGGCTCGAGGGCCAGCCCCTACCCCCTGCGGAGTTGGATCTCGACCGCGCCAGGGGTGCCTTCGAAGACTTGAGCAAGGTTAGGGACGCACTTCGCCCCGACGAAGCACTGCCTCTGTCTCTGTTGACCTGCGTGCCCGATCTCTTCAAGAACCCCGAAGGTCCGGCGAGCGACGTGCTGACTGCCACGCTCATCTCTGCGGCCGAGCAGGGGTGTGAGGCCCTGATCACAATGCGCACGCGCGAAGGTGCGGCCCTCGCGCAGGACTTCCGGACCAAGCTGGCCGCCGTCGGCGAGAAGCTGTCCACGATTACCACGCTTGCCGCGGCCGTGCCCGAGGCGCAGAGGCAGCGCCTCCAGCAGCGACTCGAACGGCTCCTCTCGAACGCCGAGGTCGAGCTCGAGCCCGGCCGGCTCGAGCAAGAGGTCGCAATTCTCGCGGATCGCAGCGACATCTCGGAAGAAATCAGTCGCCTCGATAGCCACCGCGAGCAGATCGCGGGCTTGATCGGCGATGGCGGGGGCGCCGTAGGACGGCGACTCGACTTCCTTCTTCAGGAGATGGGGCGTGAGGCGAACACCCTCACGGCGAAGAGTCCGGACGCGGCGTTGAGCGCCCTTGGAGTGGACCTCAAGGCCATCATTGAACAAATGCGAGAACAGGCGCAAAACATCCTCTAGCTGTAGAGTTAGCCCGTGGATCGCGACCTCATGTTGTTCATCGTCAGCTCGCCCTCGGGTGCGGGCAAGACAACGCTTACCCACCGACTGTTGCAGGACTTTCCCGACTTGGGTTTCTCCGTCTCGCACACCACTCGAGAACCGCGCGCGAACGAAGTCAACGGACAGGATTACCACTTCGTGAGTGAGGACGAGTTTCGCGCACTTGCCGAGCAGGAACAGTTCGCCGAATTGGCCGAGGTGCACGGCCACCGGTACGGCACCAGTGTCGGTGAGCTCGATCGCGCGAAAGCGAGCGGCAAGAACGGCATCTTGTTCGACGTCGACTACCAGGGGGCGCGTCAGCTAAAAGCGAAGTTCCCAGACGCCGTCGCGGTGTTCATCCTCCCTCCTTCGATGGACGAGCTCAAGCGTAGACTCGAAGGCCGCGGTCTCGACGATGAAGAAACCATGCGTCGAAGGTTTGCCAAGGCCAAAGAAGAGATCGAGCACTACTCGATCTTCGATTACGTCGTCGTCAACGACGACCTGCAGCAGGCGCTATCGGAGCTCCGCAGTATCATCCGCGCGGAGCGCTGCCGCAGCTGGCGACACGCCGACCGCGCTGAATCGCTCTTACTGGATTAGCTCGAGCGCATCGCCGAGGGTTTTGACGCCGATGAGCTCGACCCCCACGGCCTCCGCGCGCGACAGCTGCTCGGCATTGGCCTGCGGCAGTACGACCCGCCGGAAACCGAGCTTCTTGGCCTCGCCCACCCGAAGCCCGGCGCGCTGGACCGCCCTCACCTCGCCAGCCAGCCCGACCTCACCGAAGCTCGCCATATCTGCCGGCACCGGGCGGTCGCGCAGGCTCGAGACCACCGCAAGCGCGAGCGCCAGATCGAGCGCACGCTCCTCGACGCGGGCACCGCCAGTCACCGACGCGAAAACGTCACGATCGAGCACGTGGACGCCGGCCTTTCGCTCGAGCACCGCAAGCAGAATCGCAAGCCGATTGGCGTCGAGGCCGGAGGCGACCCGACGCGCGGACCCGTACACGGCGGGCGCGACCAAAGCTTGAAGCTCGACGAGCAACGGGCGACTCCCTTCCGCCGTTGAAACCACGACCGAGCCGGCCGCCCTTTGTGCGCGCTCGGTGAGGAAGAGCGCGCTTGGATCGGCGACTTCGCGGAGGCCCTCTTGCACCATCTCGAAGACGCCCACCTCGCTTGCCGGACCGAAGCGGTTCTTTGCCGTCCGCACCAATCGGAACGCGTGGCTCCGATCGCCCTCGAACGACAGAACCGTATCGACCAAGTGCTCGAGCACTTTGGGACCGGCGATCGCGCCCTCTTTGGTGACGTGACCGATCAAGAACAACGCCATGTCGTCTTCTTTGGCGCGTTCTATCAACCGGTTGGCGATTTCACGGAGCTGTCCGACGCTGCCGGCGGCCGATTCGAGCTCTGCCGCGCGTATGGTTTGAATCGAGTCGATCACCACCGCAGCCCGGTGCGTCCCGGACAGGGCTGCCTCGATGTCCTCGAGGTGCGTCGTCGCGAGGACCTGAACCCGATCGATGCCCGGAGCGGCCAACCGACGAGCGCGCAAGGCGATCTGTGCTGCCGACTCCTCCCCACTTACGTAAAGCGTTGCGAGCCCCTGCGAGGCGAGCGAGGCCAGGGCCTGCATCAGCAGAGTGGACTTTCCGATGCCGGGCTCGCCGGCCAGCAACGTGACACCGCCGGCCACCACGCCGCCGCCGAGGGCGCGATCGAGCTCTGCGATGCCGACCGGTCGGCGGAGCGTCGCCTCGGCACGGACGTCGCCGATGGCCACGGGTGAAGCCGTGGACTTCGCCGTAGGCGCGCCCTTGCGGACCGCGGTGACGATCTCCTCCGCGAGTGTGTTCCACTCGCCGCAGCCGCCGCAACGCCCGAGCCAACGGGGCGAAGCGTAGCCACACTGCTGGCAGACGTACTGGGCTCGGGCCTTGGAGGATTTCGCCACGGACTCCGTTATCGCACCAAAGCGCGCCGGGTTTCCATCAAAACACGATGCCGAAGATCAAGCGGAGCTGCTGTGCATTGCCCACGCTTCGCGCGTTCGCGGGTTTGACCCCGTTGATCTTGCGGAAGTCCAGGCCCGCCA
>CAJIBX010000025.1_pt1 | contig 20001 bp, 18 predicted proteins | sample 9199471 | NCBI WGS metagenome assembly CAJIBX01 (sample SAMEA7708317, study PRJEB35096) | sediment metagenome | biome: marine neritic benthic zone biome [ENVO:01000025]; feature: sediment [ENVO:00002007]; material: shallow marine sediment [ENVO:03000034] sea grass bed [ENVO_01000059] ...
AAGTGTGACGGCCGTTACCAAGAGCCGCAGTCTGCGTCTGGCGATCCCGAACTTCCAGCAACTTCGTACGTCGACAGGAATCGCGTCGGTCACCGCCCTGACGATCAGCATGGCGGTGGCATACTACGTACCCACTTCGGTTTACGGGCTCGAGACCCTCCTCAAGATCGCAAGCGCCGCGATGGGCCTTTCAGTGCTTTCTTTGCCGGTCAAAGCGCAGCCGCTTCGCTTGCTCGAACGGTGGCTGCTTGCCGTGTGTGCTGCCGCAGTCGTCTATTACGGTGATCCGGTGAGCGTCCTCGCCGAGGAGGGCGCCGAGGGTCGAATCGCGGATTCCGATGCGCAGGTCCGGGCCAACGGTGTCCGGACGCTCGCCGCTCTGGGCCGAAAGGACTTCAGCGGGCTGAACCTCCAAGGCGCCGATCTGAGTGGCCTCGACCTCGGGTTCAGCTCATTCGAGGGAACCAACCTGATCGGCGCGGACCTCAGCTACGTGAAGTTCACGCGCGCCCGCCTCGACCGGGCTCGGATGAACGGGGCCGATCTCAACGGAGCCGACATGTTTGGCGCGACGGCGCATCTGGCCACGGGGTTTGACGAGGCGTCGTGCACATTCCGCACCAAGCTCCCGACCGATTTCGTCTGCCAGCGGGGCAAGCCGATTCCCCGCCCGAGGTAACCCCCCCCAAGGCCCCCCGTCGCGCACGGCTCAGCCGGGCTGGCCAGCAAGCTTGGATGCCCGCACGATCGTGTCGGCGAGGCGACCCAGCAACCAGGTCCCCACGACGAGCGCTGTCGCGGCCGCATAGAACAGGAGCGCCAAATCCGCCGAGGCGGGAAGCTCGGTTCGTGCGATTTCGTCGAGCAGGGCTGCGGTCGGTACGTCGGGAAAAGGTCCCATGGTCGTTCCCTCCTGCCCCAAACCGTAGGTATGATGACGCAACGCGTCAAGGATGACGGAGTAATCCGTTGTAAGGCCAGGTGTGTGTCAACATTGGCACTTTTTCGCCAATATTATGACTATTGACCCTGAAAGAAACGCCGCGGCTCAGCCGAGATTCTGGTTGGCGAAGTCCCAGTTGATGAGGCTATCGAGGAATGTGGCGATGTAGTCCGGCCGGGCGTTCCGGTAGTCGATGTAATAGGCGTGCTCCCAGACATCGAGCGTGATCAAGGGAGTGGCGCCGCCGGTGATCGGAGTATCAGCATCTTTGGTCTGCGTGATGGAGAGCTTGCCGCCATCGGCGATGAGCCACGTCCAACCTGACCCGAACAGCGTGGCCGCGGCTTTGGAGAACGCCTCGCGAAAGTTGTCGTAGCTGCCGAAGGTCCCTTTGATCGCCTCGGCGATCTTGCCGCTCGGCGCCCCACCCCCACCAGGCTTCATGCTGTGCCAGTAGAAAGTGTGGTTCCAGACCTGGGCAGCGTTGTTGAAGGTTGCCCCTCCGGCCTTGATGATCTCTTCGAGGGACTTACTCGCCAACTCGGTGCCGTCGATCGCGGCGTTGAGCTTCTTCACGTAGCCCGCGTGATGCTTGCCGTAGTGGTAGTCGATGGTCTCAGCGCTGATATGCGGCGCGAGCGCGTCGTTGGACCAGGGCAGTGAGGGCAGTTCGATGGCCATGAGCTATCTCCAGTACGTTCGGGGCCCGGCTGGGCGTGCAGGGGGGTACCTTAGAGACCTCGCCGAGAAGGTCAAGCGGGTGTTCTAGACGAGCATTCTCGACAGCGTGGCATAGACCCCGATGGCCACCCCGAGGGTCGATCCCGCGACGATGAGTGGCCGGCGAAACCCGCTCTTCTTGAGCCACCACAAGACCGGGAACGCCAATGCGACGACAGCGACTTGACCGGCTTCGACACCGAGGTTGAACGCAAAGAGATCGGGAACGGTCACCTCGGTACCGCCCTCGTTTAGAACCGCCGCGAAGCCAAAGCCATGCACGAGTCCGAACAACACGGCGAAGCCCCACCGGAAAAGGCGAGGCTCGGGCGCCTTGGCGAGCAGGCCAAAATAGCAGAGTACGAAGAGCGCCACCGCATAGAGCGGAAGGGAGCCAAGGGCGGACAGGACGACGACCCCGACCGCCAGGACGACCGGAACCCAAAACGAGCGGCGCTCTTGGTCGAGCCAGACGTTCTCGACAGCCACGGCGACGATGGAGAGCGCGATGAGCACTTCCACCGCACGGAGATCGGGGATGACGTAGCCGAGGGCGGAGAGACCGAGGGTAATGCTGTGGCCAATGGTGAAGCCGGTAACCAATGCAAGCACCTCGCGACCGGACACGGCAACGAAGACGAGCAGCAGTACGAATGTGAGATGGTCCCAGCCACTGAGGACGTGGCGAACACCGTAAGGCAGATACAGCCATGCCGAGGGATGGAACGCAGCGAGGTCGAATGCCGGGTTGGGTTCCGAAAGAACCGCGTCGCGCGCACTCTCACCCTGGCGCCTCGCCGTAACGAAGTGGAGGTGACCGGGTACCGCCACCAGCAGGGTGCTTTTGATCGTTTGCGGTGGTCCGCCGCAACGGACCTTCCAGCTGAAGCGCAGCCACCCTTGCGTTGCAAAGAGGCGCACGGGCATCGAAGCCTCGCACGGTTCACCGGCGGAGAAGAGCGAAAGGCGCGTTTGGAGATACTCGACGACCGACGGCGGGAGCGGTGCGGAGGGATCGAGAAGCGACAGCGCTGCGGGGGTGCCCGACCGGGCGAGCGCGCTGAGCGCAAGCGCGGGCATCTTGAGCCACACCGTTGCGCCGTCGTCCCGTAAATCCCAAGTGGAATAGGACGCCATGCGGTTGTGGGCATGGGCGCTCGCAGGGACTGACAGACACAGAACGACCCCGAGAGCGACGAACAGCCGCGTCATCGAAGCGACCCAATCTCGATATCTGCGCGCTGGCGTGCATCCTTCAAGAATTCACGAAGCGCGCGCTCGGACACTTCGCGCTCATACGCGGCGCGAACCTGGTCCTTCACCTCGGCGAATGGGCGTACTTCACCGCCGTGCCGTTCGACCACGCGAACGAGGTGCACGCCGCCGGTGACTTCGACCGGAGCGCTCGTTTCGCCAGGACCGAGCTCCGCAACGGCGCGAGCGGCGCTGACGCCAAGGCGCTGGCGGATCGTGGATAGTGGAAGCAAGCCGTCGGGAAGCTCGAGACCGAAGGAGTCGCCCACGAGCTCCGGACGGGCGCGAGCCGCGTTCGCACGCAGACGCGCCTGTTCCACGGGGCCACTGAAGAATGCGTGTTGCACGCGGTAGCGGGCCGGCGCTTGGAACAGCATCTGCTCTCGCCGCCAGAAGGCTTCGAGCTCGTCGTCCCCGATGTCCCCATCCTCGGAGCGAGACGAGACGAACTCGATCATCGCAGTCGCAATGTCGTTGCGGACGCGGGAATCGCGAAGGTGAAGCGCGAGCTCGACGCCCCCTTGAACGAGAAGCTGATGATCGATGAGACGATCGAGCACGCGCTCACGGTCCGTGGGCGAAAGCGTCCCCTCCCGGCGATCCATGGCAACCGCGGTCAAAGCGCGGTCGTAATCCGCTCGGTAGATCGGGTCGCCATTCACGACGGCGACGACATCATCGCCAAGTGCCGACCGCTCCGGGACGGCGATGATCTCGACTACGGCGGCCCCGGCTCCGACAAGCGCACCGAAAACGAGAAGCCAGAGTGCAGTCCGGTCACTCAACGGAAACACGCTCGGCACCCGACGGGGTTGCTCTCAAGTAGATCGGCGACGACCACGCTCGCTCCTCGTTGTCGACCAGGCAGTCGTCCGCGAAGTCGGTTCGGTAGTTTCCGTAGCACGGCTCGCAGACGTCATCGCGGCAACGCACGCCGCCTGCATTGACCGCGGGCGTGGGCTCCTGAATCGCGCGCACGTAGTAGAGCACGTCGCGTTGAAGCGTTGGAAACTCGGGATCTTCAAACTCGACCGTACAGAGGTCGCTCTTGCCGTCGCATGCAAGGGAAAGCCAGGGGTCCTCGATGAGCGGCGCGATCGGTTCGTCGTCAGCGACCTGCGGCCGTATGCGGATGACCTCGACGCGCGTGATCTTTCGTCGACGATCGGTCGGATTGTAACACTCCCCAGCACACATCCGTTGCAGACGGTCAGTGCCCAGCGCATCGACCACCTCCTGTGGACAGCCAGGGTCCTGCTCGAACGCCCCTGCGGCGCGCACCTGGAAACGCGGCGCTCTCGCGAGAGCGAGGTCCGACCCCATGCGCGCCGGGCCCTCGGGACCATTGAGCAAGTCGAACCACAGGAGGATGCGTTCACCTGACGTGCCGTAGACATTGCGGCTGACCAACGCATCCCAGATCGCCTCGCGATTGCGACCCTGGGCGTGCACCGCGACGAACCCACCGGTGACGAAGAACGAGGCCTGGCGCTCTAGAAACATCAGAGAGAACGGTGGAAGCTTCATCAGATCGTCGATGGTCAGACCCCGAGACTCGGGCGATTTCTCGCCCCGTTCGCCAAAAACGAACTGCCGAAGGTCTTCGGTGGGTGCGCCGCGGGCCTCGGTCATTTTACGACGGGCAACTTCCTTGTAGCCCGTGCCCGGACGCGCGCTGTGATTGTCGCTCGAGGCCATGAACCCAAGCGTGTGGTGACGCGGGCTCTCAGGGTCGTCGAAGTTGCCGCGGGCGAGCATGTACTGCACTGAGCCGCCCGGTCGGTACTGGTAGCTTGGATTGAAGCAATCGGTGCACTGACCGCAGTTGCCCCAGTCGGGCACATCGGCGCCCGAGATCTGTACGTGCGCGGCCACGCCGGCGACCAGGTAGTCAGCTCGAGCTCTTTCGACACGGCGCTCGCACTCGTCAGAGCGCGGGTCATCGCATCGGGCGCGGATGATCTCTCCTGCGCGCCAACAACAGGGCTCGTAGTTGTCGGTCGGCGGGGGACAAGTGTCTGCACCCTCGCCGAGCTCCACAGCTTTGAAAGGGCGATACTCTTCGGAGTTACCGTGCCCCGAGAACACCTCGACGAGCCGTTGCTGATCGGGGTCGTCTTGTGCTTCGGTGAGTTGCTTGTCCCAGACGTATCCACGGGGCGTGTAGAAGCCCCATGTCGTCCCATGCGGAATCACGATCGAATCGAGGTTCCACTCCCCGAGCTTGCGAAACAGATCTGCGGGCGTCGCCGCTCTTTCCCGACACTTCAGCGGGAGCTCGCGGGTGTTGAGGTCCAATGGGCAGATCGGGTAGTCCTGGTTTTCGCCGATGAGCGCCCCCATGTCGAGGTAGGCATGGCGCCGCGGGAATTCCTTGATTGGCAGAATCGCAACTTGGAGAACGGCATCGAGCGCGTTGAAAGCGCGGTCCGAAATCCCTGGCGCGGCGATCGGTCGTGCGGGCAAACGGGCGTCGTCGGTATATTTGAAGATTACGTTCTTGTGCCCGTAGTGCTGTTCAGGTGTGAGACCCACCTGCGTCCACTCGAAGCCGGTGAATGCGATCAGGTCCGGATCGGCTGGGGTGCCCGCCACGGAGTTGCACTGCCGGACCGATTCCTTGGTCTCCCTCCAACTGCGCGGATTGAGCGCTTCCGCGTGATCGGTGAGCGCGTAGAAGTCGAGCTGCGAACAGAAGCGCGCGAAGTCGCAGGCGTCGGCGGGCGGGTGGGCGCCTTCCCCGCCGAACAAGGGCAGGCTCCACATGAACGCGTCGACCGAAAAAGTCGTGTGCACATGTAAGTCGCCAAAGAGGATCTGCTCGGTTGACTCGGGCGCCACCTGTGCCTGGCGCTCCCGACGCTGGATCACCACCTGATCACCCAGCGACTTGCGGGTGACGTCGCCGCGGCTCTGACGCTTTCCGCCACCGTAGACGACCCATCCGGCCGCGCCCATGGCGAGAAAGATGCCGAGAAGGATTAAGCAACCAAAGCGCCAGGGAAACACGGTACCTCTCGCTACAGTGGCACGTCCAACACCGACCACAGAATCGAGAGCCACAGAAGCAGCAACACGAAAAGGGTCGCTCCATACACCGAAAACCGATGAAGCACGTTGTTGTAGCCGAGATGGATCGCGCTGTGCACGCACCGACCCGCCACGAAGAGCCACGCGAGGACGACGTTGAACAGATTGACGTGGCCTGTGGTAAACGCGATCAGCACGGCGAAGTAGAACAGGGGCGGCAGCTCGAAGTGATTTTGCACGTGCCGCTCGAGCAAGCGCAGGCGGTCGGGCCGGTCGGCGAACTCCTCCTTGTACAGGCGGTAGTACCGGACATCGGCTTCACGATTGCCGACCGCGGTATAGCGGTTGAGGCCGAGGTTCACGATCATGCTGATCGTCAAGAAGGCCATCGCGAACGCCGGATAGAGGATGAGGACTGGGTCCACGCGGGGCGTTGTGCCTCGCCTTTAGAGGGTCTTCAAGTACTAAGTCCGAACGCCTCGATCGCACGCCCCAACCGGGCGGTGCGGGCTTTTTGTGCAATGCCGAGCAAGGCGCGATCGCGAACCCATCGCTCTCGTTCGGCGGGCCCGGTGCGCTGCCAGGTGGGCTCGAGCTCCGTGTCGACGAGCTGTGTGATGCGGCGGTGAAGCGAGCCGAGCGCCAGATGCGTTGCCGGGGAGCGTGGGAACGCCTGACTCAAGGCGCGAAGCGAAACGGTGACGGCGCAGAGCTCGGCGACCAGCGCAGCGTCCGGCTCGGCGCGTCGCACGACTGAAAAGAGATAGCCGAGCATTGCGCCAAAAACATGGATGTCTTCGACCGTGCGGAACGGCTTGACGTAGTCGAGGTACCCATCGCCGGGGAGGCGCTCGCTATCGTCGACGTGGACGTCGCGGAGCGCGATCTTTGCGTGCGGGATCTCGGGCGCGAAGGGAGTTGCGGGTAGGACCTCGATCTCAATTCCCTGCCGCCGAGCGGGGATGTGAACGACGACGAGCTCGGGTGTCCCGTCGGCACGGTCCCCCGTCTTGGCAACGACCAGAAGTCGCTCGGCACGCGTCCCGAACGTGACGAATGCCTTTTCGCCGTGGAGCCCGTAGCCATTGGACTCGGACGTGAGCGAACATTCGATCGCGCGGGGATGGCCACCGCCGGCTTCGGTCACGCAGAAGGCGGCGGGGCGCTCGAGCTCGGGCACCATGGACCGAAGCGCTGCCCCGTAGCCACCGATGAAAGCGTACCCAAGGCGGTCGACTTCGAGCCCGAACCGAGCGGCCGTGTCGAACGGCAGCGGAAAATCTTCCCGAAGCGACTCGAACCGCGCGAACAACGCCTCGAGATCCCCCGAAATCCGGGAGGGGTCTTCGGTCAGCAGGGCTTCGAGGAGGGTCGAAACGGGAGCCACGTCCAGGACATAGCGCATATGTCGTTGACTCACCCATCGATCGTCGTAATAGATCCGGGAAGAAGGAGAACCCATGGCAGACCTCAAAGGAAGCAAGACCCATGAGAACCTGAAGTCGGCCTTCGCCGGGGAGTCCCAGGCGAACCGCCGCTATCTCTACTTTGCCAAAGTGGCCGACGTCGAGGGCTACCCCGAGGTAGCCGGAAACTTCCGCGAGACGGCGGAAGGCGAGACCGGCCATGCGCACGGACACCTCGACTACCTGAAGAAGGTTGGTGACCCCGCGACTGATCTCCCCATCGGCGACACCTCGCTCAACCTCAAGGCCGCTGTTGCGGGCGAAACGTACGAGTACACCGACATGTACCCAGGGTTCGCGAAGTCGGCGCGCGAAGAGGGCTTTGACGAGATCGCGGACTGGTTCGAGACGCTCGCCAAGGCCGAGAAGTCTCATGCGGGGCGATTCCAGAAGCTTCTCGACGACATTAGCTAGGTGGGCGACGACGCCGAGCAGAGTATTTCGTACATGCCGACGGACGGGTTGAGCTACGACCCGACCGAGCCGAAGTATTGGAACGAGACAGCCCTCCACAAAGAGATCGAGCGGGTCTTCGAGACGTGCCACGGCTGTCGCATGTGCTTCAAGTACTGCGACAGCTTTCCAACGCTCTTCTCCCTGATCGACGATCAGTACGACGGCAGCGTCCGCAAGCTCACCGATGCCGACACGGCGCGCGTGATGGATGCGTGCTTTCAGTGCAAGCTCTGCGAAGTACAGTGCCCATACACCCCGCGGGACGGGCACGACTTCCAATTGGACTTCCCGAAGCTCGTCCACCGATACAACGCCATCCAAGCCGAAAAGAAAGGCAGGAGCCTGCGAGACGTGGTGCTCGGCAATCCCGACCTCGCAGGCGCCGGGGCACGTGCGAGCTTCGGGCTTGCCAACGCGATGAATCGCGTCGCGCTGCATCGGTGGTTCATGGAAAAGGTGCTTGGTATCCACCAAGAAAAGCTGCTCCCTGATTTCGCGGGCACGACGTTCGAGAAGTGGGCGGTGGGCGCTGGGCTCACGCAGCAAGGCGAAGGCGGCGAAGCAGTGCTTTTTCAAACTTGCTACGTGCAGCACAACGAGCCGCAGGTCGGCATGGACACCGTCGAGGTCCTGCAGAAGAACGGCGTCGATGTGCGCTGCGAGAAGGGCCTCAAGTGTTGCGGCATGCCAGCCTGGGAGACCGGCGACCTCAAGGGCTTACGCAAAAAGGCTCGCTCTAATCTCGACAAGCTGATGCCACACGTGGAAGCAGGCTCGAAGGTCATCGTGATCAATCCGACGTGCTCGATGATGCTCCGACGCGAATGGCCCGAGCTTCTGGATGGAGAGGACCGCGAGCGGGCGAAGGTGCTCGCCGAGGCGGTACGGGACCCGAGCGAGTTCCTCTGGTCAATCCGCAACGAAGAGCGCTTCAATACGGACTTCAAGAGCAGCCCCGGCGAGAGCATCGCCTACCACGCGCCATGTCATCTTCGCACGCAGGGCATCGGTTTCAAAGGTCGTGACCTGTTGAGGAAGATCCCCGGCGTCGCTCCGCGCACGGTGATGGAGTGCTGCGGGCACGACGGGACCAGCGCGATGACCGTCGAGGGGTTCGAGTATTCGATCCGCGTCGGCAAGAAGGCCTTCGAAGAAATGGGCGACGCGGAAGCGGAAGTGTGGTCGACCGACTGCCCGCTCGCGGCGATTCAGTTTCAGCAGCACGCGGGCGTCAAGCCAATGCACCCGATGAGCATCTTGGCGCGAGCATACCGTGAGAATGGTTTTGTTCCGGTGGCCCGACTGACGGCCGGCAGTGAAGGAGGCGAGTGATGAAACCCGTCGAACGCTCTGAGATTCTGGACTACGTCACCTATGAAGAGCAGCGCGAGAAGATCCGGGCGGCCGCGCTCGCGGCGAAGGCAGCACGAAGGATCATCGTCGGCGAGTACTTCACGTTCTTGTTCGAGAACCGAGAGACGGTGCGTTATCAGGTCCTCGAGATGATGCGCGTCGAGCGTATCGTGAAGGAAGCCGATATTCAGCACGAGCTCGACACCTACAACGAGCTCCTGCATCCCGAGGGCCGGCTCGGATGCTCGTTCTTGATCGGCATCGATGACGAGGTCGACCGCGACCAAAAGCTCCGCGCGTGGCTTGGGCTCAACGAGCACATCTACGCGAAGCTGCCGGACGAGCGCCGTGTTCGCCCCACGTGGGATCCACGCCAGGTGGGCGAGGACCGTCTGTCCTCGGTGCAGTACCTGACTTTCGAAGTCGGTGCGCAGGCGCCCGTCGCTATTGGCATCGATTGGGTTGGCCTCGAAGCGGAGACCGAGCTCAGCCCCGAACAGCGCGCCGCCCTTCAGCAAGACCTCGAATAGCGCCGCTTCAATCGGAACCTCGCGAGGGCGTGTTGCGGCGCGCCGACTTCGAGAACACGCTCGCCTTGCAGATGCGGGCCTGTTGAACTGGAGGCGTTGGGCCCGCGCAAGGCTCGCTCGCCCTCGCGCCAAGCGAGACGCCTCGGCGAACTGCTGCTTGGCACTCGCGAGGTCCTCATCCGTCGGCACGCCTAGCAACACGCCTCCGTGGCTGGCCGCCTCGCGAGCGCGAGGTGGTGGACTCTGCAAGCTTCCACGTGAGCGCGACGACGCGGTCCGCGAGGGCAAGCGCGGCGGAGTCGGTGACGTAGCCGAAGGCCTCTGCGACCAGCAAAGCCGACTTGGTCTCCTTCGCTGAGCCGGCCGCGTTGAAGAACCGAGCGCGTTGGTTTCCTGGATCGCTGTGATCGCCTTGTGTCCAGCTAGCGGCGTCCGGCTAGCGGTTAGATAAGGAGGGGGTCGGCGAGGACTTCGACCAGGCTGGGACCGTCGTGCGCGAGCGCTTCGGTGAGCGCCCCGTCGAGCTGGGATGGATCGGTTACGCGTGTGCCTTTCACGCCGCAAAGCGCAGCGTACTCGGCGAAGTTGGGATTGCGAAGCGATGTTTCCCATACGTCCCAGTCGCCAGCGCGCTGTTCCTTGCTGATCTTACCAAGTTCGCAATTGTTGAGAAGGACGTGCGTGATGTTCATGCCGTACTTCGCAGCTGTCGTGTACTCACCCATGTACTGACCAAAACCACCGTCCCCTGTGACGGCGATGACCTTACGTCCTTTGAAGCGCGGGTCGTCTTCCTGAGTGGCGACCCAGGCGCCCATGGCAGCGGGGTAGCCGAAGCCGATCGACCCAAGATAACCGCTCATCAACACCGCCTGCTTGTCGCATTCGAAGTACCGCCCAAACGAGTAGGTGTTGTTGCCGACGTCGACCGCGATGATCGCGTCGCTGGGAGCGCTACGCGTGAGCGCCGCGAAAATCGCCGCCGAATGGACGCCGCTACCCGCCTCATCGAGCCGTCGCGCCTTTTCTTTGCGCCAGATCGCCCAACGTTCGGCAACCTCATCTCGTCGATCGGCAGCGCTGTTCCGCCCGTCCAGCGCCTCGCGGAATTGCTGCGCGGTCACGCCGATCTCCCCCCAGACCGGAACCTCGACAGAATGGAATCGCCCTAGCATGGCCTGGTCATAGTCCACTTGAATGGTCGGAACCTTGTCGGTGATGCCGGTGTGATTCGAAAAACTCGCGCCGAACACGAGCATCAGGTCGGACTCGTTCATGAACCAGCTGGCGATCGGCGTGCCGCTGCGACCGAGGACGCCGCAGCCCAACGGATGCTGGTCGCTGATGGCGCCCTTTGCCTTGAAGGTGGTCAGCACGGGCGCGTTGAGCGTCTCGGCAAGCTCGATCACCGCGTCCATTTCGAAACGCGCGCCGTGTCCGACGATGATGATCGGGCGTTCCGCGGCGCGGATCCGTTTTACGGCGGCATCGAATGCATCTTGCGGCGGAGCGATTCGGTGTTGGGCCAGCCTACCCTCTGGGGCACCGGCTTTCGCGTCCTGCGCCGGGAGCGTCTGCACGTCGTCCGGGAAAATCAAGTGGCTCGGCCCGTGATCGACCAACGCATGCTTGCAAGCGAGACTCGCAATCTCGGCGAAGTTGCTGTGCGCATAGGTCACGCCGGTCCACTTCGCGACCTGCCCGAAGGCGGCCGAGAGATCGACCTCTTGGAAGGCGCCGCGACCGATCAGCTGCGTCGGCACCTGTCCCGTAAGGGCAAGCGCCGGCGCACGATCGACATGCGCGTCCCAAAGCCCGGTGAGCAGGTTCGTCGCACCCGGACCCGCAATGGCCAGGCAGGCCGCGGGCCTTCCCGTGAGCTTCCCGTATGCGGACACCGCAAAGGCGGCGGCGCCTTCGTGGCGAATCCCGACGTACTTCATCGTGCCGGCGTTGGTCTGACGACGGATCGCGTCGGCGAGTCCCAGGTTTGAGTGTCCGACCATGCCGAAGACCCACCGAATGCCCCAGGCCGCGAATGTTTCGGCCATGACATCGGTGGAGGTGCGAACATGCGTTTCCTCTTCGTCGAACTGCACGTACACGCCGTCGTCCCGAACGTCGACGGCAAAGGTTTCAACCGCGTCGTCGAGCCCCTCCGGCGAGCCACCGGTCAACGGATGAAAATCCCAGCCATGCCACGGACAACGAAGCCAGCCGTTCTCGATCGAGCCTTCGCCCAACGGGCCACCCTGGTGAGGACACTTGTTGTCGAGTGCTCCGTATTGGCCCTCGAAATGCGTGACGCAAAGCGTGCGATGAGCACAGGTCACGGATTTGACGCGTCCTTCGGGTAGCTCGTCCTTGTCTAGAACCTTCAGCCAGACCTTGCCCATGGAGCCTCCGTATCCGAATCAGCGTTCGACCGACACGCCCTTCCAGAACGCGATGTGATCTTTGATGTTTGCCGCAGCAGGCTTTGGTTCCGGATAGAACCAGGCGGCGTTGGCGTTGCGCTCGCCAGATACGACCACGTCGTAATAACTTGCGGTCCCCTTCCACGGACACACAGTGCTGTGATCGCTCTTTTCCAGGAACTCCTCTTTCAACGAGCCCGGAGGGAAGTAGACATTGCCCTCGACGACCTCGTAGGTGTCTGATTCCGCGATTACCTGTCCTTGCCACACCGCGCGCGCCATCACCGCCTCCTGTCTGTCACTCTCTCGCCTCGAGAAAGCAGACGCTGAACCAGTCTGAGGCATCGCTCCAATGGTGGGTGAGCTCCAGACCCGCCCGCTCGGCCATCTCCGCGAATTGATCGAGATCGTACTTGTGTGAATGTTCGGTGACGATCGGCTCACCAGGGGCAAACTCGATGTCGGTCCCGCCTACACGAACGGTTTGGGCGCATCGGCTGACCAGATGCATTTCGATACGGCCCTCTTCCGCGTTGTACGGCGCGCGATGTTCGAACTGTGCCAGATCGAAGTTCGCGCCTTTGTCGTTGAGACGGCGCAGCACATTCAAATTGAAGGCCGCCGTAACGCCAAGCGAGTCATCGTACGCGGCCTCGAGCACGGCTCTGTCTTTCTTGCGGTCAATTCCGACCAGGAAGCCGCCGCCCACTCCGACGAGCTGTGCCACTCGCTGCAGGAACTGTTCGGCCTCCGAGGTGGTGAAGTTGCCGATGGTGCTGCCGGGAAAGTACGCCACGGTGCGGGCGCTCGGGCCGGAAGGTCGCGGCAACCGGAGCGGCTCGGTGTAGTCCGCGCAGGCGGCGATGATGTTGAGACCGGGGTAGCGATCGGCTAGCGCCGAAGCCGCTGCGCGAAGCCCATCCTCGTTGATTTCGACCAGTACGCATCCCGAGGGATCCAAGAGCGAATCCAGGAGCTTCTGCGTCTTGATGCTCGCGCCGGAGCCAAACTCCACCAGCGTCGCATGCTTACCGATGACGTGGGCCATGCGGTGCACATGTCGCTCCATGATGCCGAGCTCCGTGCGCGTCGGGTAGTACTCCGGCAGCTCCGTAATCGTATCGAAGAGGCGCGCGCCAAGTGCGTCGTAGAAGTACTTGCACGGCAGTGACTTCGGGGTGTCGCGTAGGCCTTGCAAGGCATCGTCGACGATGTCGCCTTTCTTTGGGTGAAGGTCGACGAACTGTACTCGCGTCTCATTGGACGACGGGTGAAAGGCGATCATCGGTTACACGTCCCTTGCGAGGCGAATGCCAGTGAACTGCCAACGGGCGTTGGGCGGGAAGAAGTTGCGGTACGTCCTGCGTGCGTGTCCCGGGGAGGTGGCACAGGAGCTGCCACGAAGGACGTATTGACCACACATGAACTTGCCGTTGTACTCGCCGACGGCGCCCGCCTCGGCGCGATAGCCTGGATAGGGTGCGTAGCTCGACGACGTCCATTGCCAGCAAGCGCCGTACGCATCGTGGCCAGGCACGCCGGCTCGGGGGTGAATCCCGGCATGGGTGTCACCTAGGGCCACAGCAGGAGGATTGGGAGCCCACGTTTCCCATTCCTGCTCGGTCGGCAGCCGCGCGCCAGCCCAACGCGCGAACGCGTCGGCTTCGAAGTAGCTCACGTGGGTGACCGGATCGTCACCGCGCAAGGACTCCTGACCGTGCAGCGTGAAGACCGACGGCCTCGTTCCCTCGCCGCTCCAATAGAGCGGGGCTCCCGCTCCCTCGGCCTGAATCGCGTCCCAGCCTGCGCTCAGCCAGAATGCGGGGCGCTCATAACCGCCGTCGGCGATGAACTGAAGATATTCGGCGTTCGTCACCAAGCCGTCACGCATCAGGAACGGTTGCACAAATACGCGATGCCGAGGGCGTTCGTTGTCATAGGCGAAGGCGACGCCCCGGTGACCGATCTCGACGATGCCGCCAGGATGCTCCTGCCAGTCGGGGGAGCCTGACTTCGGCCGCTGGCCTTTGGGCGTGCTCTGTTCGCGATAGACGGGCTTGAGTGGATTGAGCGACAACAGATGCTTGATATCCGTGAGCATGAGCTCTTGATGTTGCTGTTCGTGGTGGAGCCCGAGCTCGATGAGCTGTTCGGTATCTGGCGACACACCGCTCGCAAACAGGGTGGCCACGGCATCATCGATGCGCCGGCGATAGGTCTCGACCTCGGCCGCGCTCGGTCGCGTCAACATGCCGCGCGACGGGCGGTGGTACTGATCGCCAATCGAGTTGTAGTAGCTGTTGAACAACGTGGAGAAACCCGGCGGTGAAAGCCCCTCCAAACCCAACGGCCTGAGGATGATTGTTTCGAAGAACCACGTGCTGTGCGCGCGGTGCCATTTGGTGGGGCTGGCGTCGGGCATGCTCTGCGCGCATTGGTCCTCGGCGCTCAGCGGCGAGGCCAGCTGCTCGGTGAGCGCACGCACCCTCGCGTAATTCGAGGAGAGGGCCGGCTTTTCACCGGCTTGTGCAAACGGCTCGAGCGACACAGTGGTCCTTCTAACGGGGGGCGAAGTTCGCTGTTACCAAATATCTGGCCAGCTGCCTACCGACGCGGGCGAAACGAGGACAAAAACAACCGATATTCGACTGAAATTGTGGCTAGTGCCCGCGAACTCGGACCCCGTCGTCGACGCTGTCACCGGGGTACGCGATGACCTTTTCGCCGTCTTCGAGACCGGAGGTGACGTGCGTCAAAAGGCCATTGCTCTTGCCGATCTCGACCTCGCGTAGCTTGGCCCTCTTGTCCTGGACAACATAGGCGGCCCACGCGTCTTCGGCGCGGAACACGGAGCTCGCTGGGACGAGGAGCACGTCCTTGCCCTCCCATACGACGATGTGCGCCTCGACCCGGTAGCCGTCACCGAGGGCCGACCACTGCTCATACGGCTCATCGAGGTCGATGATCACGTTGACTCGCTGCTCCTCGACGCCAAGCGCGGAAAGGCGCGTGAACGCGGAGGGCTCGACCACGCGGACATGCCCCCGGAGCGGCCGCTCCCCGCCCCAGCGATCGATCTGCACCGGCGCACGCGGTTCGATCTGCGTTGCATCTTCGGTGAGCACGTCGACGACGATCTCGAGCGCCTGCGGATCGCCCACTTCGAGCAGAGGCGTGCCGGCCTGTACCACGCCCTCGCTTTCTTGGAGCACGCGAAGCAGTCGCCCCCGTACCGGAGAGATGATTTCCATCTGTTCGCCGTCATCGCCGTCGCCCTTTTTGCCGCTCAGTCGAACGAGCGCCGCCTGGGCCAACGTGAGCTGATGGTCGGCCACGCGAGCGCCAAATTGCGCCGACGACAGCTCCTCTTTGGCCCGTCGCCTCTCCGCCGACGCCCGGTCGGCCTCTTGTTGTGACACCCCACCCTGCTGAACGACCGAGAGAACCCGCTCGGCCTCTTTGACCGCAAGACCTAGCGCGACGCGAGCACGGGCCACCGAGGCCTGCGACTGTTTTTTCGCGGCGATGGCGGCATCGACTCGGGCGTTGGCCTCTTGGCGCGTGCGCGCATCGAGGAGTGGTGGGGGGAGCGGGACGAGGCGTGCAAGGACTTGCTGTTCTTCGACCCCATCACCGGCATGAAGCTCGATGCGGGCAAGGTTCCCGGTAATGGGCGCCGACACGATGTAGCGATCCTTTACCCGGGTGCGGCCGTCCTCGTCGACGGTCACCGTCAACGTGCCCATAGCTGCCCGTCCGACGTCGACATGCACAGGGTTCGGGACCCATGCGATGATGATCAGCGCGATCAATCCCGCAACGGCCAGCGCAATGAGCCCGCGCTTGATCCACTTTCGTCTGTCTTGGCGTTCTTCCATCTCGCTTACTCCCGCGTCTTTAGCACAGCGATGAGGTCGAGTTGATCGAGCTTTCGGCGAACCAATAGCGCGCTCAGCGCGCCGGCCGCCATGATCACGCACATCGCAAACGCATACGTCCTAGTCGAAATCAAGAACGGCATCCGAAACTGCTCCGGATCGGCCTGAAGTGCCACCATCCCCTGGGCACCAAGCGTGCCCAAGATGAGCCCGAGGGGCAGCGCAAGGATCACCTGAACCGCCTGCTCCCCCAGAAGAATCGCCGAGATTTCCCCGCGACTGAAGCCGAGAACCCGAAGCGTCGCGAGGTCTCGGCTCCGCATTGAAAGGCTGACCCGTGCATTGTTGTAGACGACCGCGATCGCGATCGCGGTGGCGAAGAGCGTCATGATCAGGGTCACCACCCGCATCGTCTCGCGCGTCTGCTCCTCGAACTTTTCGAGCATGCCTCGCTTACGCATCACGCCTTGGACGGCCGGAATCTCCTTGAGACGGGACTGCACCTCGGTTTCGAGCGCCGGATCGATGCGCATCAGCGCCATCGAGGACGTCGGAGCCTCGCGCAAGACCTCGTGCAACGCTTCCTTGGAGAGGTAACCTTGAATGCCAAACGCCTCATCGATCAGCCCGGTGACCGTGAGGGTTCTGGTGCTTCGGTCGCCCTCCTTGAGCTCGACTTCGACGGTTTCGCCAGGCTTCACACCGAGGATCTCGGCGAGGATGTTGGTCAACAACACCCCGCCCTCTGGAATGTCGACCGGTTCGAAGTCGAGATTGAACACCCGCCGAAGCTCGCCTTCGTAGGAGATGCCGTAGAGAGCGGCGTCGCGCCAGCGATGCTGGGAGCGAAACCGAACGGCCGTGAGCCGGAGCCCCTCGACCTGCTCGACGCCGGGGAGGTGGGCGAGGTGACCGAGGCTGCGGTCACCTATCGTCTCCTGAAAGGTGATCATCAAATCCTCGCGCTGCTGCCGCTCGAACTGAAGGCTCATCAGCGGGCCAAAAGCATCGTGACCAAACCGTCCGAGCACGACGATGCCAAGGGCAAACGCGATGCCGAGCGAAGAGAACACCGTGCGCGCCGGACGTCGCCAGATCTCGCGCGCGATCATGAGGCCTGCCTGAGTGAGCCACCGCAACAAACCGAAGCGCTCGAGCACAGAGGTGCGATAGCGAACCGGGGCGGCGGGCCGCATGGCCTCCGCGGGCGGAAGCTCGACCGCCGCGCGCACCGCAAACGAAGCCCCGAGCGCCGCGGCGATGAAACTCGCGAGCACCGCGTTGATGCTCACCACCACATCGACACGCTCGGTCATCATCGGGAGCCGGAAGAAGTCGGCGTAGAGGCCGATCATTCCGTTGCCGAGCCAGATGCCGAGGCCAATGCCGACGATCGACCCCGCGGCGACAATGAGGGCGACCATTCTTAGATAGTGGGCGGCGATGGTGCGGTTCCGGTATCCGATCGCTTTAAGCACGGCGATCTGCGGGCGCTGAATCGACACCAATCGTGAAAAGACGACATTGAGCAAGAAGGCGGCGACGGCCAGAAACACCGCGGGAAGGACGATCACCATCGCCTCGATTTGCTGGAGCTCGCCCTGAAGCACCGAGTGCGACATTTGATGTTTGCGTCCAAGCGCACCGAGGCCGCCGTACGGCTCGAGGATCTGGTCGATCCGGTTCAGCACCGCCTTTTCATTCGCGCCGGGTTCGAGCTTGAGCACCATATTGTTGAACGCACCCTCCATCTGGTAGGCGGCCGCAAGCGAGTCCCGGAGCATCCAGAGTGGGCTGAAGCGCTCGTCGTCGACGACCATCAGTCCGGGCTCGATCGCAAACACGTACTCCGGCGAGAGCGCATGACCGACGACTTGAAGGTGACGGAGCTTGCCGTTGACGACGACGGGGAGGCGATCCCCAGGGTCAAGACCGTGCGCTTGCGCGAAGGGTTCGTACACGAGGACCTCGTCGTACCGGCCCGGCTCGACCATTCGCCCCTTGGTGATCATGACGTCGTTGAGGATGGGCTTTCCAACTGACGGAAGAGAGAGCAACTCACCGCGAGGCGGTGCGATCGGACCATCCAGGGGAACGAGCACGCCCTCGACGATCCGCGGGTAGGCAGTGGCGACACCTGGAAGCTCGGCGATTTGGTCGACGATCGAGGTCGGCGCACGCTTGAGGTGAACGAAGACGTCCGCGAAGCGATATTCGTCGTAGTAGACCGCGCGCGCATCGTGCATGGCTCGCCACGCACTTCGGAGGGTGATGTAACTCGCCACGCCGGCCGCAACGACAAGGGCGATTGTGAGAACCTGACCGCGCAACCGGAAAAGCTCGCGAACGAGCTTTCGATCGAGTGAGCTCACCATGTGAGGTCCTTCGGGCTGAGCTTCTCGTCGTTGGTTTCGTCGCTTTGGATGCGGCCGTCGGAGAGCTTGACGACGCGGTTGGCCATCGACGCAATCGGTGCATGGTGCGTGATCACCGCGGTGGTCGTGCCGAGGTTCTGGTTGATCTCGTCGATCACCTCGAGCACCCGAATGCCGGTTTTGAAGTCGAGCGCGCCCGTAGGCTCGTCGCACATCAAGATCCGGGGTTGCTTGGCGACGGCGCGGGCGATCGCGACCCGTTGCTGCTCGCCACCGGAAAGCTGCGCCGGGAAGTGATCCATGCGGTCTTCGAGACCGACGAGCTCGAGCGCTGTCGCCGGGTTGAGCGGCCGGTCGGCGATCTCGGTCACGAGAGCGACGTTTTCTTTGGCGGTGAGGCTCGGCACGAGATTGTAGAACTGAAAAACGAAGCCCACGTGTTGACGCCTGAACTGCGTGAGCTCCTTGTCCTCAGCCTCGGTGAGATCTTGGCTTCCGTAGTGCACCGAGCCGCTGGTCGGCACGTCGAGACCGCCCAGGATGTTGAGGAGCGTGGACTTGCCGCTCCCCGACGGTCCGAGGAGAACCATGAGCTCGCCTTCGTAGAGCGCGATGTCGACGCCACGAAGCGCATGCACGTCGACCTCGCCCATCTTGTAGGTCTTGGTCAGGTCTGTCCCCTTGAGGATGGGCGCTCGGTCTTGCGCTGCAGCCAATGAGGACATGTGCCGCCTCTATCCCTGCTCTTGCTCTGGCAGCTGATGGCCCGCCAAAACGACCTTGAGTCGATCGTCACGCCACTTCTGCGAGACCACGGACACGACCTTGAAACGACTACGGCTGATCTTCCATGCACCGTCGGCGAAGCGATACTCGTCGTGATAGTAGCCGCCAACGACGCTTCGGGTGTTTTCGTCGGTATCCATCAGATGATACACGAGCGCCCAAACACCCTTGGCGTGTTGCGCATCGATGACATCGATCTGCGGCGCGGCGCCGTGGTGGATCTCGACGATGTTCGTACGACAGGCAACGTCTTTGAACACCTCGTAAAGACCGTCGCGATGCTCGACCCGCCCGACCGGCCCGTCGTAATGGATTTCGGCTGGTCCATCGACAAAGCACTCGCGTACCTGCTCGACGTCTTTTTGGTCGCACGCATGCCAGTACTGTGCCTTGAGCTGCTTGATCGCCTCGATCGCTTCGAGACGCGCGATCCGGTCTTCGAGGGACGCCATGACAGGGAGGTATCTACAAAATGGGATCCCCGCAAGCGCGGTCCATCCACGTGATGACGTCCTCATGAAAAGTGGATAGTCTCGGTCCTCGTGCTCGGCGAGCTCCTCCAAGTCCGCAAAGGCGATCAAACCTGGCGTTACTACGACAGTGGCACCGGTCGACCGGTCGTTTTGTTTCATGGCTTCCCGGACACGCCCGAGTCGTACGCAAACATTGCGCGAGCCCTCAACGATGCCGGCTACCGTACCATCGTGCCGTACCTGCGCGGTTACCACGCGGACACCATCGTCGAGGGTCGGCCGTACGACATGATCACTCTCGGCCAAGACGCCCTCGACCT
>CAJIBX010000313.1_pt1 | contig 19859 bp, 18 predicted proteins | sample 9199471 | NCBI WGS metagenome assembly CAJIBX01 (sample SAMEA7708317, study PRJEB35096) | sediment metagenome | biome: marine neritic benthic zone biome [ENVO:01000025]; feature: sediment [ENVO:00002007]; material: shallow marine sediment [ENVO:03000034] sea grass bed [ENVO_01000059] ...
ACAGAGCGTCAGTCCACCGCTTTGCAAAGTCGGCACGGTCGGTCACTAGCGTCACAATCGCGGACATCATTCCTCCAGAGGCAACGAGGCGTGAGGTTTACACACTGAGACGCGCTAGCTCAACTGGAGAAATGAGAAAAAAATTTTTCGCAGTGCTCGCTGAAACTTCGATGAATCATTAAGTTTGTCGCGTCCGGAAGATTTCGGGATCGTTAATGGCACGCGATCTGCAAAACGGCTCAATGCACAATCAACGCACAGGTTTTCCACTTAATCCCTCCCTAGTTACGGCGCCTCTGGGGCATTGCGGTTGACACATCGGGGCCCCTTTGCTACCCAGCAGCGCCCGTGCGCGACGGGGCGAAGGTTTGGCCAGGAGAGCGCCGATGTTCAAGTCGACCTGCGTGTTCTCAGGGAGTTCGAATCCCGAGCTTGCCGAGAAGATATCTCAGTATCTTGAGCTACCACTCGGCCGCTGTCATACGCCTCGCTTCTCGGACGGAGAGGTCTTCGTCGAGATTCAGGAGAATGTCCGCGGGGTTGACGTCTATGTCATCCAATCCACCTGCGCTCCCGTCAACGACAATCTGATGGAGCTATTGGTCATGGTCGACGCCCTCAAGCGAGCGTCGGCTGGATCGATCACCGCGGTCATCCCCTACTACGGTTACGCACGACAAGATCGCAAGGCCGCGCCTCGCACGCCGATTACAGCCAAACTCGTCGCGGACCTGCTCAGTGCATCAGGTATCAATCGCGTCGTGGCGATGGACTTGCACGCCGGGCAGATTCAGGGGTTTTTCAACATGCCCTTCGACCACATCTACTCGATGCCGGTGTTTTTGGACCATCTCAAGCCGCGATTCCGCGAGCCCCCAGTGTTCGTTTCGCCCGATGCGGGCGGGGTCGAGCGCACCCGCGCGTACGCAAAGCGCATTCAAGCGGACCTGGCGATCGTCGACAAGCGCCGAGAACGGGCTAACGTCAGCGAAGTCATGAACATCATTGGTGACATCGAGGGTCGTGACTGCGTCCTATTGGATGACATGATCGACACCGCGGGCACACTCACGAACGCTGCTGTGGCACTAAAGGAGAATGGAGCCGCCCGCGTCTCGGCCGCAGCGACGCACCCGGTGCTCTCGGGACCCGCGGTCCAGCGCATCATCGATTCTCCTTTGGAAGAGGTGATCGTGACCGACACCATTCCACTCCCAAAGGCGGCGAGGGAAAACGAGAAGTTCAGGGTACTTTCCGTCGCGCCGCTGCTTGGCGAGACGATCAAGAGAATTCATCACAGCGACTCCGTGAGCTCGCTGTTTGTTTGAGGAGCAAATCATGGAAACCATGACACTGCAGGCTGAGGTCCGCGAATCACGCGGAAAGGGGCCAGCACGTCGGTTGCGAAAACAAGGTCAGGTGCCCGCCGTGTTCTACGGACCGGGAATCGAGCCCACGCCGCTGAGTGTGTCCCCAAAAGAACTGACAACGGCGCTCCGAGGTGAGCGCGGACGCAATGTGGTATTCACGCTGAGCTACGGCGGCAAGCAAGAGCTGGCGATGGTCAAAGACCTCACCACCGATCCGGTCACGCTCGACATCCTTCATGTCGACCTCTACCGAATCTTCGAGGATCGTGAGCTCGACGTGCTCGTTCCGTTCAAGACCAAGGGCCGAGCCATCGGGGTCGTTCAGGGAGGTGTGCTCAACATCACCCGTCGGCACCTCCCGCTGCGGGCGACGCCCGACAAGATCCCGACCACAATCGAGGTCGACGTATCGGATCTCGATATGCATGACTCGATCTCGGTAAAGGATATTCCACTTGCCGAGGGCGTAACATGCTCCCTCAAGCCCGACCTGACCCTCGCCGTCGTCGCCGAGGAGCGACGTGCGGCAATCGAGGAGGAGGAGGAGGCCGCTGCCGCTGCGGCAGCTGCTGCCGAAGGAGTCGAGGGAGAGGCGGCACCGACACCCGAGGGCGAAGCTGCTCCCGGGACCGAGACCCCCGCCGAGGGATCGGAAAAGTCCTCGTCCTAAATCGGATCCGTCTTGGGCGCGCACCTCATCGTGGGCCTGGGTAATCCAGGACCGAAATACGCAGGCCATCGTCACAACATCGGTTTCCTGGTGGTGGACGAGCTGGCCGATCAATGGGGTGCGTCGTCGTTTCGCGAGAAGTTCAAAGGCGAGATGGCCAAGGTGACGGTGGGTGACGAGGATGTCGTCCTGCTCAAGCCGCTCACGTACATGAACCTCTCCGGCGAGTCCGTGCAGGCAGCGATGCGATTCTTTCGAGTGCCCCTCGCGAACGTCATCTGCGTGCATGATGAGCTCGACCTCGACTTCGGGGTGGTGCGGCTCAAAGTGGGCGGTGGCACGGCGGGCCACAACGGATTGAAATCCGTGGTTCAGCACTGTGGGGGCCCGGATTTCGTCCGCTGCCGTGTCGGGATCGGCCGGCCGAGCGGGGGTCAGGAGCCCCACTCCTACGTGCTCAGCGATTTCAGCAGGGATGAAGGAGCCCGGCTCACCGAGCCGATCGATCTGGCAGTCGAGATGCTTCGGGCGGCTGTGCTCGAGGGCCCCCGGGCGGCCATGAATCGCTTTCACGGGGATTAGTTGCGCGGCGGACAGAATCCGCTAGTACGCGCACTTCCTCGCCCCTTCGGGGGCCGTAAGTCCGGGAGGAATCATGCCAGCAGCAGCCAAGGCTAGGCCCGCCAAGACATGGGCCCGAGAGTACGAGACCGTGTACATCATGCGACCCACGGTCTCGGCCGATGCGGCCGCAAAAATCGCCGATCGCATCAAAGAGCTCATCGCCAAGTTCGATGGGAAGCTCACCAAGGTCGACAATTGGGGACGCCGCACGCTTGCGTACGAGATCAAGCGTCACCACCGTGGCTTGTTCGTGTACGTCCGGTACGTGGGTTTGGGTGAGCTCGTCGCGGAGCTCGAGCGAAACCTACGCTTGCTCGACGAAGTCATTCGCTTTCAAACGGTGTTGGTACGCAGGGACGTCGATCTCGACGCCGTGAATGTCGACCCCGAGGAAGTCGAGTTCTTGCCGATCGAGGAGCAGCTCGAAGAGGAAAAACACGACCGGGCCAAGGAGCTTGGCCTAGTCCCAAGGGAGCCTCTCGTGCGGCGTGAGCACCCAGCGGCCAGGGCTGAGGCCCAGACCGAGGCCAAGGCCGAGACCGAGGCCGAGGCCAAGACCGAGACCGAGGCCCAGACCGAGACCGAGGCCAAGACCGAGACCGAGACCGAGACCGAGGCCGAGACCGAGACCGAGACCGAGACCGAGGCCGAGGCCGAGACCGAGACCGAGACCGAAGCCAAGACCGAAGCCGAGACCGAAGCCGAGACCGAGCCCAAGGATGAATAGGAGTCTGAGATGAGCGATGATCGTAGAGAAGGGCGGGACGAAGGCTGGGAAGGCGACGACGGCGGTGACGGTGGACGACGGCGTCGCGGCGGCCGGAAGAAGGCGCCGAGCTTTGCCTCGGATCCAGATTTCAAGTTCGACTACAAGGACCCCCAGCAACTCAAGTACTTCATCACGGACCGCGGCAAGATCGTTCCGCGAAGGATCAGCGGTCTGAGCGCGAGGCAGCAGCGTGCCGTCACGATCGCGATCAAGCGAGCTAGGAAGATTGCGCTGCTTCCGTACACCGCGACCAAGTGAGGTATGCATGGCATCCACGGTACAAGTCGTTCTCAAGGATAATCTCGACAATCTCGGCTCGATCGGCGATGTCGTACGGGTTCGTCGGGGGTATGCACGCAATTTCCTCATTCCCCGCGGGCTCGCTGTGATGGCCACCCGCTCCAACCTCAAGCAGGTCGATCACGAGAAGAAGATTCAGGAGCTACGCGCGGCCAAGCTGCGACGTGAGCAGGAAGCCAGCATCTCGGACCTCGAGAACATCGTCCTCATGGTCGCCAAGGAAGCGAGCGAAGGAGGCAAGCTCTTCGGGTCCGTAACCAGCGCCGACATCGTCGAGGCATTGGCCGCCAAGGGTGTCAAAGTCGAGAAGAGGAAGCTACTGATGCCCGACAAGCCGATCAAAGAGGTCGGGAGTTACGAAGTCGGTGTGAAATTCCCCTACGGCCTTTCGGCGAAGTTCAAACTCGACGTCAAGACGCGAGCATGATGCAGTGAAGCTTTTGCGTGCTCGCACTTTTCGTTCCGGCATTTAAGGAGCACACTGCGGTCGTGGAAGGGCAAGAGTACACGATGGCAAAGGGGGCTCGGGTTCCGCCCAATTCCTTGGAAGCGGAGCGCGCCGTGCTCGGAGGGGTGTTGCTCGAGAACCAGGCGATGGACGTCGTGCTCGAGATCTTGAGCGCGACCGATTTCTACAGCGAAGCAAACTCACAGATCTTCGAAGCGATGGTGGGTCTTTTTCAGCGACACCAGCCCGTCGACCAGGTGACGCTGCGAGAGGCGCTCGTGCACGCAGGCAAGCTTTCGGCGGTGGGCGGCGATGACTACTTGCTTTCGCTCACGAACACCATTCCCACCGTTGCAAACATCGAGGCCCATGCTCGCATCGTACGAGACAAAGCCATCGTGCGTCGGCTGATCGGAGCTTGCCACGAGATCGCCGCGCAAGGCTACGGCGATTACGGCGGTGTGGAGCAGTTCTTGGACGAGGCGGAGTCGTCGGTATTTGCGGTTGCCAAACAACGTTCACGAAGCCCGTACGAGCACGTCAAGGAAGTCGTGATGCGCGCCTTCCAGGAGATTCACGAGACCGCGAAACGCGGCGAGTCGATCACCGGATTGCCTACCGGCTTCGGCGTCCTCGACAAGCTCACGGCGGGGATGCACGCAGGCGATCTCATCATCGTCGCGGGGCGGCCGGGCATGGGCAAGACCGCATTCGCGCTCAATGTTGCCTTCAACGCTTGCAGTCAGACCAAGCAGGCGGCGGCCGTGTTCTCGCTCGAGATGCCCAAGCAACAGCTCGTGCGTCGCCTCCTGGGATGCGAGGCGCGCGTCGAGGGCAACCGGATCAGAACGGGCCGTCTGCTCAAGGACGATTGGCCGAAGCTCGCCGATGCGGCGGGCTTGCTCAGCGAGCTTCCGCTCTGGATCGACGACACACCTGGAATCAACATGCTCGAGCTCCGAGCAAAGGCTCGGCGGCTCAAGTCAGAGGTAGGGCTTTCGCTCTTGGTCGTCGACTATCTTCAGCTCATGCGCTCGGGTTCACGCAACGATTCACGCGAACAAGAGATTTCCGAGATCAGCCGTAACCTCAAGTCGCTAGCCAAAGAGCTCGAGATTCCGGTCGTAGCGCTCTCGCAGCTCAACCGCGGCGTCGAGTCCCGGGGCGTCAAAGACAAGCGGCCGCAGCTATCCGACCTTCGTGAGTCGGGCGCCATCGAGCAGGACGCAGACACTATTTGGTTCATCTACCGCGACGAAGTCTACAACCGAGATAGCGACGATCGGGGCGTTGCCGAAGTGATCGTCGGGAAGCAGCGCGCGGGCCCCACCGGGACTTGCCGACTCAGGTTCTTCAGTGAGTACACCCGATTCGACAACCTCGCCGACGACGAATACTACGGCGCGGGGAGTCCCCAGGCCGTGGATTTCCGCGATCGTTAAGTTGAGTAGACCTCGCGCCCAAAAAAGAAGAGCCGACCCAGCTGGGTCGGCTTTTCAAGTCTGTACCGTCTCGCCGTGGGATTTTAGTTGAGCCGAACCCCTACTGTTCTAGTAGGTGGGAACCGATGTCGTTCACTTTAGGCATCCCGATGAAGCTTGCCGGGTCCGCACACCGTGTTCGATGAAGTCCCCAATTCGACCTAGTCAGGGATTCTTATACTCCTTCCTCACGTGCGAGACAGAGAGACCAGCCCGAAGAGTACCTAGTCAGGTGTTGCGGGTCAATCTGAGCACCGGTCGTCGTCGGACTCTTCATAGCTGAGAGCTTGTCGAGATTCGACGCTCAAGTCCGAAGGCTCAACCGGTAACTACTCGCGCAGTGGGCTTGCTTTGATGGCCGCCCGACCGTCTTTTACGTACACGGTGAATCGCACCGTGCTCGCACCGTGCCGGTCGATCACATTGTCGCGGGTCGTTTGAAGCTTGCTCGCAAACCTCTCGAACGTGAGCCCGTCGATCGATTCGCCGCACTCCTTTTGAGTCGCGACGAATTGTTCGAAGACTTCACGGAAGTGGCGATCCTCAGGTGACAATTGTTCTCTTTGGGGTTCACGGTCAGACGCTTCGAGGAGCTCTTCAGATGGCTCCGCGACAATCGTGGCGTCATCGGCTCCGTCGAACTCGGGGTAGGTGGCCAAGAGCTCCTCCCGGGGAGTCGGAGTCGGAGTCGGGGTCGGCGTTGCCGCGGCCACGTCTCTTGGCGAAGGCGTCAAGTGCGCCGGTGGCGGTGGAGGCCCCTTGGGACGAGATGGCTGACGCGGCTCCGGAGACGGAGTCAAGGCCGGCGGCAACTCGGTGACAAAACCGACGTATTGCTCCGATTGCCCCTTGCTTTGTTGCACGGCGCCGAGCACCTCATCGAGCGGAATGGCACGTGGTGGCGGTGTCTCTGAAAACACACCGACACCGCGTTCGAGCGCGATATTGACGTGCTCGGCCAAGCGTCGGTGCTTGTTGCGGAAGTCCGAGGCCGGAAGGCCGCGCACACGCCCCTGAGCCAGCGAGTCGGCGAGCTCGAGCAATCGGTTCAGGGGGCGGTCCCGTTCGAGGTGCATGAGTGCCAGCCCAAGCAACGCCAAGACCAGCGGCAATCCAATGATGAGCAACCAGGGTATGTGGGCGACATCCTCCGTCGAAACGCCATCGACGAGGCCGGCGCCTGCTGTTCCGCGTTGGCGAGCGATCGCGTAGCCCACCTGTGCGTACGAGGCGCTGCCCGTAACCAACACAAACACTGCTTGGGCGGTGTCGCCAAGGCTCTGCGGCGGCGTGGCCTTACCTCGAGCGATCAGGCCTTGCGCCTGGGTTTCCTTCAAGAGTCCGTCCAGCGTCGCGCGGCCGATCTCCATCGCGGGCTGACCCTTGACGGTGATCAGGCGTTCTCCAACGAAGAACCCAACGGCGGCGCCCGGCAGTCGCTTCGACAACCGCTCCGCCAGATCGTCGTCGATTTCGATTCCGTGAACCAAGACGCCAACGTATCGCCCGCCGTCGATGACGGGACGCGCGCCCATGCGATATGCCCGACCGTTGTAGAGCCAGATGTCGTCTCGCACGTACCCCCGAAGAGCGTCCGCGACCAGCGGCATTGCGCCGAGTCGTTCGTCTTGCCCACGCATTCCGGCACCGAGCTCGGCTACGACTTCGCCCTCATCGTCGATGACGAACAACAGGTCACCCCGGCCTTCTTCGAGCTGCCGGTTGAGATCACGGAGCTTCATCCGCAAACGACGCTTTGTCGTGCTGTCGATGGTGCCGTCGTGGCCACTCGCCGCTCGCAGCGCGGCGCGCACATCCTTGTGTGCCGCGAGCGGAGCGATCGCGTCGAGTCGGTTTCGCGCGTCGAGTCGTAGCCAGAGCTCCAACTCGGTTCGATCTCTACGAAGTTGCTCGTTGACCTGCGACGCCTCATGTCGCTTTGACGCTGAATTGACCAGATAGGCGGTTGCGAAACCCGCTCCGACGAGGGCGGCAAGCACGATGTACCAGATCCTGGAAAGCACGCTTAATCCACCTTCTTCATGGGAACTACCAGGGCTTCGGCCCGGGCCGGGCGTCCGCTGCGGACGGTGATCTTCTTGGTACCGAGCTGTTCAGCCCCGCGAAGGACGAGCAGCTGATAGGTCCCGGGTTTCAGATTGGGAACTCTGAACTTGTCGGCGGCACTGATCGTGGCGCAAGCGACGAGATTGGGAATCGAATGGAGGTACCCGTGGAGATGAGCATAGTTGCGATCGACGATGGGCCATGGGCCTCCGACAGGAACCTCGAGCGTGCCTTTTTTGCCCGCCGCGACTTCTACATGAGCTGGGCTTGGCACACCCCGGGCGGAGAGCTCGTGTGGAGTCGTATCCTTGTTATGGACCTGAAGCGGACTGCCCGCTCGCGCCGCGATGGTCTGTGGCTTCATCGCGCCGCTCGAGAGCGTGACATCACAACCACGCAGGGAATCCTTCGCCTCACCCGTGATCGCGATGGTTACGTCGGACAGGGCCGGCTTGACATCGCGCAGCGGAAGAACGCCGTTCCAGACTTTCCAGTAATGATCTTTTGGGGCGGGATCGTCGGGCGACGGTGGCAGTCGCCGGATGCTGCCCTCGATCGACCCCGCTTTGGCCTGCAAGACCAAGGCCGCGCTGGCCGCCAAAACAAGAACTGTAGAAGAGAAATGTCTGCCCCAAGACATCTGAAAAACCTGTAGGTTTACAGTATACTAGCACAGGCTATCGGACCTCGTCGGCTTAGTCCACCGGCGGCGGAGCGTAGTAGTCGACGACCTGAATCGGCTCCGGATAGAGCCGAGCGTGCACCGTCTCGTGGGTGCCGGCGGCATCGCCACCGATCTGAAGCGCCTCGCGCCGAGGAAGGTGGATCGACACCTTTTGGGCGAAGAAATCGTGGAGGCGCCGGTGGCGGAAGGTTCCGGTCCAGATGCTGTGCAGATGTGTAGGGATGACCAGCGGATGGAAGTCGACGATACGCAGACTGAAGCGGTCCTCGCGGTCGCTGGCGAACGGGAAGATACGGGAGCCAAAACCCCAGTAGGGAATCGTGGACATCAACACGCCGTGGCATGTGCCATCGTAAATCACCTCGCCCTTTTGGAACGGTTCCCCGGTGACTTGGCCATCATCGCCGATTCGCTCGACCGGCTCGCCCTCGTTGACGATGCGCACGTGCATCTTGGGTTTCAGCAAGAAGGTCGGGACGGTTAGCCCGACGATTGAAGTCGCATACGCCAGTGCGCCGGTGCCATAAGTACGTAGCAGTGGCACGCGCTGAAACCATTGCTTGACCTCGTTGAAGTGTTGAAGGCCGACAGCGTCTCCGCCGACACCGGCAAACGGTGTCAGCATTCCCTCGACTTCGAGCAATCGGAGCGTGTTGCGACCACCAGAGCGTTTCATTCTAGCGAGGTCCGCAACGACACCACGCCCGCGCGGGTTCTGTGCGCCAAGGACCCAGGCGAGTGCGTTTCCCGTGCCGAGCTTGAGCAAGCCAAAGCGCGGAGGCTCCTGCTCGCGCCGTTCCGCTTCGTGTGTGATGGCGGTGACCATTTGGACGAAGGTGCCGTCGCCTCCGCCCGTCAACACGACGGGGTAGCCCTGATCGACGATGCGCAAGGCGATATCCTGACCTTCTTCCACACTTCGGGACACGAAGAGGTCACCGCTTTGGACGATCTGGTCGAGGACCTCTACCAGATCGTCGGTGACGCGCTTGGCATTACCGTTGACGACGATGGCAACGCGATCCGCTTTGGGGTTTTCTGAGACAGTCACGTGTCTCCGGTCGACTCTACAACCGAACGAGCGCCGCACCCCAAGTGAACCCGGAGCCAAACGCCGCAAAGAGGATGAGATCGCCCTTTTTTGCGCGGTCTTGTTCGATGGCCTCGCTCAGGGCGAGCGGGATCGAAGCGGCCGTGGTGTTGCCGTAGTACATGATGTTGTGCATCACCTTCTCGGGCGGGAGCTTGAGCTTGTGCGCGACCATTTCGTTGATGCGGCGGTTGGCCTGGTGCGGGACGAGAAGGGCGATGTCGTCGGTAGAGACTCCGTTGCGCTCTAGCACCGACATGGCGACCTCGGGCATTTTGGAGGTAGCCCAGCGGAATACCTGCTTTCCGTTCATCGAGGGAAAGATACTTCGGTTGTCGATCATCTCGGGGGTGATTCGCGGCATGTACGCGCTCGCCGGGGCCTCGAGCCAGAGCTCCTTCGCGCCGCTTCCGTCGGCGTGAATCTCGACATCGATCACACCCGTATCGGGGTCATCGGTCGGGCCGAGGATCGCGCAGGCAGCGCCGTCGCCAAACAAGACCGCGACATCGCGCCCCTCGTCGGTGAGGTCGATGCCGGTCGAGTGGACCTCGCCACCTACCAGTGCGATGCGCTTGTACATGCCGCATCGGATCCAGGCGTCCGCGACCTGCAGTCCGTACAAGAAGCCGCTGCATTGATTGCGTACGTCCAACGCCGGTACGCCGGGCAGGTCCAACTTGTCGCCGAGGAAAACGCCACTGCCCGGGAAGGTGAAATCCGGCGAGAGCGTCGCGAAGATGATCGCGTCGATCTCGGAGACCTCCACGCCCGCTCGCTCGCAGGCCATCTTGACGGCGGGGACGGCTAGGTCGCTTGCGCCGGTGCCGTTCTCATCGACGAAGTGGCGTTCCTTGATGCCGGTACGCTGTTGGATCCACTCGTCGCTGGTGTCGAACATCTGCGCGAGGTCATCGTTGGTGACCACCTTGGGTGGGACGTAGTGGCCGACTCCGAGTATCGCGGTCTTTGGCATGAGGAGTTGACAGTTAACTGTTGGCAGTTAACAGTCAAGCGCCCCGGCCGAGTGGCGGAATTGGCAGACGCGCCGGATTCAAAATCCGGTATCCGCAAGGATGTGTCGGTTCGAGTCCGACCTCGGCTACCGCGCCTCGACCATTTGCAACTCCGATGTCTTCTCTTCGAGTTGCACCCCGAGGTTCTTGGCGATCTCTTCGAGGAGCTCCTGGCATTCGGGTTTGCGGCGCAGGTGCTCGAACAGGACCCCCGAGGCCTCTGAAAAAGACTTCTCGTACGCCAGGGCCTCGCGAACGCGGGTGGCGATTCGCTCTCGTCCCGTCTGGAGGTCGTTCTCCAGTGCCTCGCTGTAGCGTTTTAGCTGTGCTTTCAGTTCGTCGATCTGCTTGCGAAGCTCTTGAGCGTGCTGCTCGCCTTCGCGGGCACGGTCGTCGTATTCCTTTGCGATTTGGGTGAAGACACTGACCTCGGCCCGCGCTGCGCCCACATTCTCGTGGGCTTGCTGAGCGCTGGCGGGATCGGTCCCGAGCGAGTGCACTTGCTGGGCGGCCACTTGAAGCCGTTGCTCTGCCTCTTCACGTCTCGACAGAATGGACTCGACGCGCTCCCGTTCACTCGCCGCATCACGAAGTGCGCGGGACTCCTCGCCCGCCAGCTCTTCGACCTTACGACCGATCTCGGCACGAAGACCGCGTCCGCGTTTCTCGATCGCTTCGAGCTTCTTCGCGTGACTCTCGAGCTCACCCTCGAGTCTGGATGCGCGGGATGCAAGCTGCCAGATCTGATCCGCTGAAGATTGTAGTTGTTCCGGTGGATCCCCGTTTGGATAGGCGCGTGCAACCGCTCGGAGAAAGTTCGCGGCTGTACGGCTCCACTCGACGACGCCGGGAGATTGAGCCGGCGGCGGAGGAGGAGGAGCGGCAGGCGCGGTCTCGGTGCGCGCGTCCCAAGCACGTGATGGAAGCGCACGCTGCATCGACTTGAGCTCATCCTTGAGGTGGTGAGCGTCACGAAAGCGATCCTCGGCCCTCTTCTCGAGCAGCTTGAGGATGATCATTTCGGCTTGGTCGGGGATGTCCTGCCGGTACTTCTTTGGCGTAGTTGCCTTCTTCGTGCGCTGCATCTCGAGCAGCTCTTCTCGATCGCTCGATCGAAACGGCAGCCGGCCGGTCAGCATCTCGAAGAACAGCACACCAAGGGCGTACAGGTCGCTCGTGGCGATCGCGTCCTCTCCGCGGGCCTGCTCCGGGGACATGTATTCGGGCGTACCGAATACCGCGCCTTTGGGTGCAAGTCTCGGGTCACGTGCAAGTGCTGCAAGGCCAAAATCTAGGATTTTCACGAAATCGGTCCGGCCGCCACGTTGAGTGATCATGATGTTGTCGCTCTTCAGATCGCGATGAACGACACCCAAGTCGTGTGCACGCGCAAGACCAGCACACATCTGCTCCAGAATGTCGACCGCGCGTGTGATCGGCATCGGGCCCTTTGCGATCTGCGATGCCAGCGAATCTCCAACGAGGTATTCCATTACGAGGTAGAGCTCGTTCTCTTCGGTTTCGCCGACGTCGTGGATGTCGACGATGTGCGCATGGTCCACGCGATTGGCAGCGCGCGCTTCGCGAACCATCCACGCCCGCAAGTGGGTTTCTCCGCGCAAGTCGGGACGAATCAACTTCAGTGCGACGACGCGATCAATGAGGACGTGACGAGCGCGGTACACCACGCCCATTCCACCTTCGCCTAGCCGTGATTCGAGTCGGTAACGCCCCGCAACGACCTTGCCCAAGTAGGGATCTTTGGACTTCTTTGATCGCGACGAAGTCTTTCGAATCATCCCCATGCGTCCCCCAGCCCTTGTGACCCATCATAAGCACGAAAGGAGGCACCTCCCAAACGTTCCGCTGTGATTGAAAACGCAATTAGGCCCACACAATTCACGCATCGCGTGTCAGCCCCCTACACTTTAGTGAGTCAACGACGAGCGGAGGACGAGTGGCTCAAGAACGGCCGATGGGGCCGTATCGCATCGAGCGTCGTCTCGCCACTGGGGGGATGGCCGAAGTTTATGTTGCGAGGCGCGAGGGCCTACATGGTTTCTCCAAGCGCGTTGCACTGAAGCGCATTCTTCCTCAGTTTTCCGCCGACCCTGACTTCGTCTGGATGTTCATCGACGAGGCGCGTCTCGCGGCCCGCCTCGAGCACCCCAACATCGTTCAGGTCTTCGATTTCGGTAACCTCGGCGATGACCTGGTGCTCGTGATGGAGCTCGTCGACGGCACCAACGTGAGCCGGCTGCTTCGCGCAGCTGGCCGGCAGACCGAGATCCCGCTCGATGTCGCGCTCCACATCGCTTACCAAACGGCTCACGCGTTGGACTACGCCCATAATGCGAGCGACGACGAGGGAAATCCCCTCGAGTTTGTACACCGCGATGTCAGTCCCGCGAACATACTCCTTACGCAAACGGGGCACATAAAGCTCACGGACTTTGGTATCGCGACCGTGCGCAGCAGGGCTCCCACGACCGAGGACGGTCAAGTTCGAGGAAAGCTCGGCTACATGTCGCCCGAGCAGGTGCTCGGCAAGGACCTGACCGGCAAGAGTGACGTCTTCACTCTATCGACCGTGCTGGCGGAGATGGTGATGGGGGAGCCGCTCTTTCAAGGTGAGAGCGAGCTCGAGGTGCTTCTCCGCATCCGGGACGCGGATCTTCGCACGCTTGCGCAGTGCGAACGGTCCATTCCTCAGGATATTCGCCAGCTCGTGCTGAAGGGTCTGCAACTCGACGCGGAGAGCCGTCCGACCGCTGGCGCCTTCGCTGAGGCATGTGCCGAAGTGATTCGACGCCGAGGCATGGGTCACGGGCCAGACCGTCTCGCGAAGCTCCTGACGCAGCTCACCTTAGTCGACGGCGAAGCGGACACCGGAGATAACCCCCGGCCGGTCACATCGCTGATGGGCACGAACCTGCTCACGCCGGAAGCCGATCAGCTTCTCGATCGAGGCAATCCGACATCGCCAGCCATCTACAGAGTGTTGCTCACAGACGGCAGCGAGATGGGGCCGATGAGTTATCCGAAGTTGATTCAGCTGATAACGACCGGTGTGATCGACAGCCGCAGCAGTCGGATCTCCAAAGGAGGACTCGAGTTCCTCAACCCGCATGATTTCCCGGAGCTCACACGGTTTGTCACTTCGCCCGCTCTTCAGTGGACCCTCGAGGAGCTGGCCCATGCCGACAAGCAAGGGCAACTGCGCGCGGCCACGCTGCTGCCCGTGGTTTACGCGATCGTCTCGCAGCAGGAGACCGGTGTCTTACATCTATGGCAGGGACGCCGCCGAAAGAAGATCTACTTTGTCGAAGGCAAGCCCGAGTTCGTCGCGTCGACCGACAAATCGGAGCTACTCGGAGAGTACTTGGTTGCGACCGGGCGTTGTCTTCGGATGGAAGTCGAGATGGCCCTGGCGCTATTGCCCCGTTACGGCGGCAGGCTTGGAGATGCGCTCGTGGGCCTCGGCATTCTGCGACCCGTGGAGTTGTTTCGAGCGATCACTCAGCAGGTGCGACACCGATTTCTGGAGGCGTTTCGCTGGCGACGCGGCGAGTGGGCGTTCGTGCCTGGGGTGCGCAGCCAGGAGGAGACGTTTCCGATGGGCAACGATGCGTTCGAGCTGCTGAGGGATGCTGCGGGCGAGGCGCACACCGAGGAGATCGAATCGGTGCTCGAGCCTCTCCGGGAGCGGTTCTTGCAGCGCTGCCAAGGCGGTCCGCCCGTGTCGGCGTTCCGTTTACAGAGCTCATGGACGCAGGTGCTCGACCGAATCGAGGGCGAGCGCACCCTCGGGGCCCTGGTCGCTCAGCACAGTGTCGGCGGGCAAGACCTGGAGCCGGTGTATCGAGCTCTCTATCTGGGTCTTGCTTGCGGATTGGTGCAGGCCAGAGTCCAGGACGGAGCGCCTTTTCACCCCTGACTTGTTTCGTGGTAGGCACTCGTGGTGTCGTTCTTTCGGCTGAGCCATCCTGCCGGCGAGGGCATTCCGGTCCTCGTCGAAGTACCTCACGCTGGATTGCAGGTGCCCAACGTGATCGCCAGGGAGATCCTCGCTCCGCCCAAGGCGGTCCTGCGCGACTCCGATGTCTACGTCGATCGGTTGTGCGCCGGGATTACCGACCAAGGAGCGAGTCTGCTGGTAGCTCATGTCTCACGCTACGTGGTCGACCTCAATCGCGCTCCAGACGATGTCGATATCCACGCGGTTCCCAGCCACGCGGCTAGCCGCGCCATACAGCCACGGGGCGTAGTGTGGCGGACGGCCACCGATGGTAGGCCGGTGCTCCGTGCACCCCTCACCCAAGAGCAGTTTGAGCGACGAATCGCGCTTTTTCATCAGCCGTATCACCAGGCGTTGTCGGCCGAGATCGAACGACTTCGGTCGCTGTATGGGTATGTGTTTCTAGTCGCGGCCCACTCCATGCCTTCGGTCGGGCGCTCGCAAAACGGGGGGGCTCAAGTTCGCCGAGCCGATGTGGTTCCCGGATCACGTGGGCGGACATCCGCGGATGAACGCGTCATCGAGCTCATCGAGGGTCATTTCGAAGCCTCGGGTATGAGTGTCGCGCACGACGACCCCTACCAAGGTGGTTGGACTACCGCCAACTACGGGCGGCCTGCCCAAGGCGTGCACGCCGTTCAGCTCGAGCTCAACCGAGCCCTCTACGTGGACGAAGCCACGATGGACATCAAGGCGGGGGCCTTCGAGGTGCTCCGCCGGGTGCTCGGCGAGTTGGTCTTGAAGCTTGGAGCGATGAAGCTCTAACCGCTGTGACTCGGCACGGAGCGATCGATCAGAGCGCTCTCGCCAGAGCGCACCTCGAGCCGGTAGCGGCTGTTGGCGGTCTGGAGGTAATAGGTGTCTTCGCCGCAGAGTTGAAGGACGCGCTTCACCGGAGTGGTGACGTATTCATGGAGCCCATCGGCGAACTCGATGACGACCACGGAGCCCTTACGCGGTGGGCGTAGGAGACGGCCAATCACCGCCCGTCCAGGCTTCCGCCCGACTTTGCGCAGAACTACCTCCACATAACGAAGCTAGCATAAGCGGCTGTTCCAGCAAAGCATGTACGGAAAAATCCAGGGCTTTTGCGGGCTTCGAATTGTGAGTTTGAATTCGTAAATCGATGAGGTTGCAGACCTCTCCTGTCCGCCCGAGCCGCGGCAGACCGGTCGCCGCACTGCGGCAAAACGCCACGCGACGATCGTCTGCAAAGGCTGAAAATCCCGGATTTTTGCCCGATCAGCAATCGGCACGAAGCGTGCATTAGTCAGACCCATGAACTCGAGCACTTCATACGCGACTTCGATGGATCGCTATCGGGCGTCCCTCCGCAGAGTCGACGTCTTGGATGCGGAGACCGAGCGGGAGCTCGCTCGCGCTTGGGTGAACGGCGATTCACGCGCGGGAGAGAAGCTGATCGAGGCGAGCTTGCCGTTTGTGATTCGCATTGCCCGTGAGTATCGGCGCTGGGGCGTTCCTTTGGAGGACTTGATACAGCAGGGGAACTTGGGTTTGCTCAAGGCGGCCGCCAAGTTCGACCCGGACAAAAAGTGCCGGCTCGTGACCTACGCCTCGTATTGGATTCGGGCGGAGATCCGCGACTACGTAGTCCGCACGTATCGAATCGTACGCCTCGGCACCACCAAGACCGAGCGGCACGCGATGCGAGCCTACCGAAAAAAGGGGATCGATTCCCCTGAAGCGCTTGCCGAGGAGAGCGGAATGCCGCTCGCGCGTGCGCAGAGTCTATGGCCTCTCCTCTCGCAAGGGGACTTCCCGCTCGACAAGGCAACTCCCGACCGCGGGCCACGCGTGGAGCGCCTGCCCTCGGGTAGCCCCAACCCGGAGGAGGAGGTCGCCCGGCGGCGCATCATCAGCGATGTACGAAGCGCCCTGGTCGATGCACTCGGCTCTTTGACCGACCGAGAGCGTAAAATCGTAGAGGACCGCATTCTGTCCGAAGAACCGCGTACCTTGGAGGCTTTGGGCCAACAAATGGGGGTTAGCAAGGAGCGTGTGCGGCAGCTCGAGGTTCGCGCACGGCAAAAACTGCGCACTAAGCTTGCACGCTTCGATACCGCAGCTTGACTCTTTTGTGCTTCAACTCGTGTGCGCTTGACCGGAGGGCAGCAAGCTCGCAAGCTTAAAGCACCTATAATCGGTTCGTGGTGATGGTTCGCAACATCTTTCTTATTGGTCTGCTGGTGATGGGGGTCATCGGCTGCAACTCGGAGGTCGGCGAGTGCAACCTCGATGACCCGTCGTTCGGTCCTGCAGCTCTATCGATAACTTACCGCGCTGCGGACGGGCTGCCGATGTTCGAGGGACAAGCCCTGGTTCAGTCGACCTGCGGCAACGGGTCCTTTTGTCATTCGCCGGCGGCAGAACGTGGTGAACGGTTCGGAGTACCCAAGGGACTCGACTTCGACGTGAGCCTGGCATGCGACGACCAGGACCCGAGCTGCATCTCGACTCAGACGTGCTCCGAAGGGAGCAGCTCGGAGTATTGCACGCGGCTCACACGGCTCGAGGACGGGCAACAACGAGCGCTCGGGCTTGGTAGGAACTTCGTCAGTCAGGTCAAGAGCGGCTCCATGCCACCCGGCGCCGCCGGGAAGAAGGTGCGGGATCCCGCAAGCTGGGCGCGTCCACCCAACGCCGATCCACTCCCCTCCATCGACAGCAAAGAAGGCAAAGAGATCGTCCGGAATTGGATCGCCTGCGGTGCACCTGTGGTGGCGCGAACAGAGACCCCGCCCACGCCCGACGACCAGTCTCAACCCTGTCCAAGCTTTGCGGACGAGGTGTGCATTTATCGCGGACCGGTGGTCGTTCCGGATCCCACCTGGAGCTCGATCTATTTTGAGCAGTTCATGGACAGCTGCGTGACCTGTCATGCACCGGCCAACGGCGCGTCCGATCTCAATCCCGATCGAGCCGGGGAGCCGATTCCAGGTGGCGCCAGTCCTGCGGGCCTAGCGGCCCTCGATCTGTCCGGCTCCGATCCGACCGACACGTCGGAATGGGCCTTCGAATCACATGCCAGGGTGGTCGGCGTGCCGGCCTCGGCGGCTGGCGACTGCAGCGGGGAGGGCACCCTCGTCGTCGCAGGTGATCCCGCGGTCTCGCTACTGGTTCAGAAGCTTAGAAACGAACAGACGTGCGGAGACCCGATGCCGCAAAACGGTGACCTTCTGCTCAACGACGTGATAAGCGTGGTCGAGCAATGGATCACCGACGGCGCGGCGAACGACTAGGCGCGGTCCTTCCGCTCGCGTTGGTGATGGTCTCATTGCCGTTCGTGCTTGGTGGTTGTCAGACCGCGGCCTGCCCCGCCAGATTACACACCGATCCGTTGCGCGCCCTTGCGCAGCATCAGGTGCAGCATGCCTCATTCCGCGCGCTCAAGGTGGAGGCGCGAGTCGAACAGTGGGGCGACAGGGGTCGCATCCGGGGCACCGTGCTCATGCTGCTCGAGCGCCCTGACCGCGTGCGCTTCGACGTGGTGACGCAGCTCGGCCCGGTATCGGTGTTGACCAGTGACGGCGAACGGTTTCAATTGCTCGACTTGCGGGAGAAGCGATTCATCGAGGGGCCCACGTGCGCGGACAACATCGCAGCGCTGATCGGGATCTCGCTCGAAGCCGAAGATGTATTGAAGCTACTGACCGGAGATGCTCCCGAGATCGAGGCCGAGTCCGAGTCGATGGAGTGCAGGGGCGGCGCTTATGTAATCACCCGCGACGCGGTGAACGGGTCGCGTCAGGAGATCGAGTTATCGGTCCCGAAGGCCGGTCGTGATGCGGTTCCAGACGAACAACGCTTGCGGCTTCGACGCTCAGAGGTGTTCGATCCCTCGGGCAAGACGCGCTGGCGAGTGACATACTCGGACTATCGTGCAACGCGCGGAGCGAGCGCCGAGCAGATCTTTCCGTACTCGATTCGATTCGTCGACAGGAGCAAAGGGGTCGACACCTACATCCGCGTGAAGTCGATTGCTGAGGACCCATCGATTCCCCCGGGCGCATTTCAGCAAACGGTACCAGCGGGCCTCGTACCGGAGTTCCGTGCTTGCCCCTGAACCTCGCCGTGTTTTTCGGCGTCCAGATCGGCGCCTGTGCTACAGTCGCGCCTTCGCATGACGGAGCCACTGCTTCGGGTTCGGGACCTCGTAACGGCCTTCGACACAGACGAAGGCTATTTCCGAGCCGTTGACGGCGTCTCTTTCGACGTGATGCCGGGAAAGACCATTGGCATCGTCGGAGAAAGCGGCTGCGGAAAGAGCGTGACGGCACTCTCAGTGATGCGTCTGATTCCTACTCCTCCCGGGCAGATCGAGTCTGGAGAAATCGTGTTCGATGGCCAGGACCTGTTGCGCCTCGAGGAACGACAAATGCGGGGCCTTCGTGGGAACGACATCTCGATGATCTTCCAAGAGCCGATGACCTCGCTCAACCCCGTCTACACCATCGGTCACCAGATCATCGAGGCGCTGATGCTCCACCAAGATCTCAAGCGCCGCGCCGCGCGACAGCGGGCGATCGAGATGCTGCGATCTGTGGGCATCCCTGCACCGGAGAAACGTGTGAATTCCTACCCGCACACGCTGTCGGGAGGCATGAGGCAGCGCGCCATGATCGCCATGGCGCTTGCGTGTCAGCCAAGACTCTTGATCGCAGACGAACCGACGACCGCCTTGGACGTAACGATTCAAGCGCAGATCCTCGATCTGCTGCGCGACCTCCAGGAGCAGATGGGCATGAGCATCATGCTGATCAGTCATGACTTGGGCGTGGTCGCAGAGTTTGCCGACGAAATCGCGGTGATGTACGCAGGCAAGATCGTCGAGCACGCCACAACGGCGGCTCTCTTCCGCCATCCGCAGCACCCGTATACGCACGGGCTGTTGAAGAGTCTTCCCAGTCTGCATCTTCGAGATCGGACGGCGAGGCTCGCGACGATTCCCGGCGTTGTCCCCGATCCGCGCCACCTGCCGGCGGGGTGCCGGTTCAGAGAGCGCTGCTCGGTCGCGGTCGAACGCTGTGCGCAAACCGAGCCGTCACTCGAGCGGCACGCCTCTAGCGATGTCGCGTGTTACCGACCGGGAGCCCAGGCATGAACCCGATCGTCCGTGCCGAGGACGTGAAGATGTACTTTCCAGGTCCAAGGGAGGGGCTACTCGGCAAGCGCTCTGTCGTTCGCGCGGTGGACGGGGTTTCGATCGAGGTGCAACCCAGCGAGACCGTCGGGCTCGTCGGTGAGTCGGGGTGCGGGAAGAGCACCCTTGGTCGCGTGATGCTCAGGCTCTACCGGCCCAC
>CAJIBX010000101.1_pt1 | contig 19837 bp, 20 predicted proteins | sample 9199471 | NCBI WGS metagenome assembly CAJIBX01 (sample SAMEA7708317, study PRJEB35096) | sediment metagenome | biome: marine neritic benthic zone biome [ENVO:01000025]; feature: sediment [ENVO:00002007]; material: shallow marine sediment [ENVO:03000034] sea grass bed [ENVO_01000059] ...
TCGCCGTATTCCTGTTCGCCTTCTCGACGATGATCTCGTGGAGCTACTACGGGGAGCGGTGCTGGACTTATCTTTTCGGTCCGCGGGCATCGATGATCTACAAGGTGATCTTCCTCGGCTTCATCGTGCTCGGGGCGGTGCTCCGGCTCGGAAGCGTGATCGACTTCTCCGACTTGATGATCCTCGGCATGTCCTTCCCGAACATCCTCGGCGTGGTCATGCTCAACAACAAGGTGAACGCCGCGCTCAAGGACTATTGGGGCCGCTACCTGGGCGGCGAGATGCCGCGAAACCGTTAGCGCGAGCCCCCGTGCCGCCCCGCCCCGTCTCGGAACGCCGCGGCGCCTTTGAGCGTCTCCCCGCTTTGAATGCTCCTCAGACCGAGCTCGAGCTCGTTCCGCACCGCCTCGGCCTCGGTGAGGCTCCACTGCTCGAGCGAGGAGCGCCGATCGTTGCGCATGCATTCCTGGGGATGTTTGGCGATGAGCTCGGCGAGCTCGATCGCCGTCGCCAGCGCCTCGCCGTGCGGAACGACTCGATTCGCGAGCCCCATCTGCAACGCCTCGGGCCCTTCGACGCCCCGCCCGGTCAGCAGCAAGTCCATGGCGCGGCTCTGACCGATGAGCCGTGGAAGCCGGATCGTCCCGAGATCGATCAGCGGCACGCCGAAACGCCTACAAAAGACACCCATCACCGCATCTTCCGCGACGACGCGGAGGTCACACCAGATCGCGAGCTCGATACCCCCCGCAACGGCGTAGCCCTCGATGGCGGCGATGACTGGCTTGTCGAGCAGCATGCGCGTGCATCCCATCGGCGCATCGCCGTCGAAGTTGATGTTGCGGACTTCGCCGCCCGCAAGCGCCTTCAGATCCGCACCGGCGCAGAAGTGCCCGCCCGCCCCCGTCAGCACCGCAACGTTTGCTGAATCGTCGGCGTCAAAACGCCGAAACACCTGAGCGAGGGCGTTCGCAGTCGCTTGATCGACCGCGTTCCGCACGTCGGGTCGGTCGATGGTGATGATCGCAACAGGGCCACGGTTCTCGAAATGGACAGTCATGGAGCGAAGCTTACCCGCAGGCGGCTTCGACGTCGTCCACTTCTTTCGGGATGTGTGCGGTGAGCACCTCGTGCCCTGCCTTGGTCACCAGGACGTCGTCTTCGATCCGCACGCCGATCCCGCGCCACTTGTCATCCACCTCGGCGTCGACTGCGATGTAAAGCCCCGGCTCCACCGTGAGCACGAAGCCGGGCTCGAGCGGACGCGCCTCGCCGTTCGAGTGATAGGCCCCGACATCGTGTACATCCATCCCGAGCCAGTGCGATGTCCGATGCATGTAGAAGGGCTCGTATTTCTTTTCCTCGATCAGGTCGTTCACCGCACCCTCGAGCAAACCGAGGTCGACGAGCCCCTCAACCAACACGCGCACCGCCGTGTCGTGCACATCCGTCAGTGTGGCACCCGGTCGGACGGCGTCGATCGCGCTCTTCTGAGCCCTCAGCACCAGCTCGTAAACCGCGCGCTGTTCCGAGGAGTACTTTCCGCTTACCGGGAACGTTCGCGTGACGTCGCTTGCGTAGTATTCGTACTCGCAGCCCGCGTCGATCAGGAGGAGGTCGCCAGACTCCATCTCGCGCGAATTGAGCACGTAGTGAAGAATCGTCGCGTTCGGCCCCGAGCCGACGATGCTCTCGTACGCAGCACGGGCGGCGCCGTTGACCCGGAATGTGTGCATCAGCTCGGCTTCGATTTCGTACTCGTACTTGCCGGGAGCAGCCATCTGCATCGCTTTTTGATGGGCCAGGCCCGTGATGTGGGCGGCCTGCTTCATCGCCTTGATTTCGGCCGCCGATTTGTGGAGGCGCATCTCGTGCAGATCCACCGCCGGGTCGACGATTTCGGTCGGCGCCCGCACGCCCTTTCGCTCCTTGCCGCGAAGCGTGTTCAAGCACGCCATCACCTTGGCATCGAACGCCGGGTCCTCACCGACCCGATAGTGGAGCCGTCGGATGTTGGCGAGGTAGTCCGGAAGCCTTTTTGCCAGCTCATCGATGGGAAAGGCGGCATCGACATCGAAGTCGGCGACCGCTCCGTCGACCCCGGCCCGCGGACCGTCCCAGATCTCGCGCTCTTTGTTGCGCGGCCTGACGAACAGGACCGTCCGATGCTCCTCGTGCTCGGCCGTGAGGACAAGCACGGCCTCGGGCTCATCGAACCCGGTTAGATAGTACAGGTCGCTGCTCTGCCGAAAAGGATGCTCGACGTCGTGGTTGCGGATCGCCTCGGGCGCCGACGGAATGACGGCAACCCCGTCGCCCATCGCTCCAAGGAGCCGTTCTCGCCGCCGTGCGAACTCCGCCATCCTTGCTAGCGTACCAGCGCGATGGGTTTGGACAAGAAGATCGGCTTTATCGGCGCGGGCAACATGGCGGGAGCGATCATTCGTGGCCTCGTCCAGAGCGGCGCTGCGACCAAACAGCAGGTCTTCGCGGCGGACCCCGACACCGCGCGGCTCTCCTTGCTCGAGAGCGAACCGGGAGTTCGCGTTTCGACTTCGAATGCGGACGTTGCGGCTTGGGCCGACATCTTGGTCCTCGCGGTCAAGCCTCAGGTGTTCGACAAGGCACTTGCCAGCATCGCGGAAGCAATCGATGACCAAACCCTGGTCGTCTCGATAGCCGCAGGCGTTCCCACCGCCCGCATCGAGGCGGCGCTGCCGTCGGGGGCCCGCGTGATCCGTACCATGCCGAACACGCCGGCTCTGGTCGGTGCCGGCGCCACCGCCATCGCCAAAGGCACGGCTGCCACCGACGACGACGCGGCTCTCGTCGAGAGCTTGTTCGAAACCGTCGGCATCACGGTGAACGTCTCCGAAGAGCTCCTCGATGCGGTCACGGGTCTGAGCGGTTCCGGCCCGGCCTACGTCTTTCTACTCATCGAGGCACTGACCGAAGCCGGTGAGCGCGTCGGCCTTCCTGCGCAAACCGCGCTCGAGCTTTCGTCCCAAACCGTGTTCGGGGCAGCCCGACTCTTGAGAACGCGCAACGAGTCTCCGGGAGCTTTGCGTGAGCAGGTGACCAGCCCCGGTGGCACTACGGTGGCAGGGCTCGCGGCGCTCGCCCGCGGCGAGTTCAAGCGAACCATCATCGAGGCGGTCGAGGCCGCGACGCGGCGTTCACGCGAGCTCGGTCAGCCGTCCGACGTCTCGGACTGAAACGCGCTCCAGGAGACCTTCCACTCACAGGCGTTGCTCCCGCGGTGGCGACATTTCGAGTGCAGCACGGCCACGTTGGTGAAGCCGGCCATGCGCATCATCGCGCGCATCCAACCTCGCGTTCCTTCGGCGCAAAGATAGTAGGGGAGAGGCGGCCCGACGAGCCTGCCAATCCCGGTGCGGTCGGCGAGCGCAACCACTTCGAGGCCCCCCGGTCTTGCGTAGCTCCGATAGGCGAAATCCATCTTCCTGGCGATGCGCTCCGGCGTCATTCCACGCATGAGGAACCGATAGACCTTCGGCACGTCATTCGACGCGATCTCCTCACCAAACGTGCGCATCATCGATGCGCCGCCCCACGCATGCCTCACGATCTCGAGGTCGAGGTCCATCAAGTGCCCCAGCTTGATCCACGCGAACGCGATCGGCGGGTCCACGAGAAGCCTGCGCGCCTCGGGAGTGACGGCATCGAGGACGTCCTTGGACACCTTCTGGCCGAGTTCGCTCAATAAGAACTGACGGCGCGACGCGACAACCCTACCGCGGACTTCGGTGTGCCGTGCTTCTGCCGCAAGCGCGGGGTCACCGAAAAGCTGATGCTCGAGAGAAACCGAGCTCGGCCGCATACGCGAAACGGTCTCGTCGGTCGGCGTCGCAACCTGCGCCTCTAGACAGCGAATTGATTCGGCCACAAAGACTCCTCAGCACCCTCGGGTGGGTACACCCATTCAACAGGGTAAGGTGCTGAAAACCAAAGACAATGACCCCTGCCGGTTTTCTTTGTGAGCCGCCTCTCAGTCGTGTGGCCTAGGGTGCGACACGGCTCGCGGTCACTTCCACGATAGCTCCCACAGGCAGTCCGCGTCGCCCTGGTGCTTGCAGCTCGTGTGGAGCACCGCGACGTTCTTGCCCCCGGAGAGCTCGACGGCCGCGCGAGTCCAGCCCGACAGTCCCTCCGAGCACATGTATTGGGGCAGCGTCACGTCTCGCAAGCGGCCCACGCCGCGCCCTTCCTCGAGCTCGAGGATGTCCACCCCACCTGGGCGGAAGTAGTGGCGATACGCGATGTCGACCTTGGACAAGATGAAGGTGGGCGACCCGAACTTGAACAGCACCTTGTAGGCCATGTTCATGTCGTTTTCGGCCATCTCGGCGTGCAACGAGCGCATCGGAGAAAGGCGACCGCCAAATACCTTGTCGATGATGTGTCGATCGAGCTCCCTCATTCGGGCAAGGCTAACCCAGCTAAAGGCCAAGGGAGGGTCCTCCAAGAGCGCGCGTAGCTCGGGTGGTAGCGACGCGATCAGGTCCTCGTAGGACTTCTCGCCGAAGTGCTTGAGCAGGTACGCCCGTCGGGCAGGAAGCGCGCGCCCTCGCACCTCGACGTCCGGGGAAGCATCGATCAACGTCACGTCACCGAAGACGGGATCCCTCATTACGCCTCGCCTCGCGGTCCAAAGATCGCCGTCCCAATCCGGACGATCGTCGAGCCTTCCTCGATCGCGATCTCCATGTCATCGCTCATGCCCATCGAAAGCTCGGGCAGGCTAAACTCTGCGGAGAGCTCCCTCAAGCGCTCGAAATGCGCTCGCGCAGCTTCGGGATCTTCCTCCAATGGCGCAATGGTCATCAAGCCTCGCAAATCCAGGTGCGTGCAGCCCTGAATCACGGTGACGACCGACTCGAGATCCTCGGGAACACAGCCCGACTTTTGAGGCTCGCGTGCGACATTCACTTGGACCAACACCTCGAGGCGACGATCGATCTGAGCCGCCTGTCGGTCCAGCGCACGCGCTAGCCGAGTCGAATCCACGGAGTCGATCGAAGTCACCATCGGCACGACCAGTTTTGCCTTGTTGCGCTGCAGATGGCCAATGAATCGCCACGCAACGTCTCCGTGACGTTCGAGGAGCGATGCCTTATCGGCCAGCTCCTGCGCGTAATTCTCGCCGAACACCCTCTGCCCAGCATCGTACGCCGCCTGGATCTTTTCGGCCCCGTGGCCCTTCGAGACCGCGACGAGCATCACCGTGCTCGGGTCGCGGCCTACCCGAGCACAGGCGCGGTCGATCCGCGCTTGGACCTCGGACAAGCGCGACTGAACGCTGGGTGTGTCGGAAGCGTCGGATCGACTCACTTCAAGGCCAGCTTAGCAGCAGCCCATGGGAGCGCAGCGCCCCGAGGATCGCGGTCAATGGTAGGCCCACGACGTTTGAATAGGAGCCGTCGATCTTCTCTGCAAATCCCGACGCCAACCCTTGAATCGCATACGAGCCCGCCTTGTCGCGACCTTCGCCCGTGGCGACGTACCGTTCGATCTCGTCCGGAACGGCGTCGCGAAACGTCACGGAGGTGGACACGACCTGCGCCTCGAGCACGTCGCCATCACGCCCCAAGCAAAAGCCGGTAAGGACGCGATGTGTCCTCCCCATCAGCGAGGAGAGCATGGCTCGGGCATCGCGCGCATCCGCGGGTTTGCCTAGAATCTCGGGCCCCAGAGCCACGATCGTATCGGCGCCCAGGACCGCCGTTGTCTTCGAAACCCGGCCCATGACCTCGAGAGTCTTGTTCGCGGCCGCTGCACGCACGCGTTCCTCCGGAACGGCTTGCGTCAACTCCCGCTCATCAAAGCGACTCGGAACGACCGAGAACGGAATGCCAACGAGCTCCAGGAGCTCTTTTCGGCGCGGCGAACTGGAGGCAAGCACCAACGGCGCCGCCAGCTCGACCGTCACAGTTTGTCCTGATGCGAGAGGAAGTCCTTGTAGCGACGCACGTAGCTGTGGCTGACATGCTCCGGGTCGAGGTCGAGGAACTTGGCGAATTCCGAGACGAAACCTCGCACGTAGACAAGCGCCGGGAGACGATCGAAGGCATCGGCTTCAATCGAGCGAAGGTAGTTGGTTCCCACTTTCGTACGATCGCTGATCTGACCGAGTGCCACGCCTCGGGACTCACGCACGGCACGCAACAACGCCCCGGTGAACTCCGTCTCGGGGGTGATCACTGGCGCGGGAGGCAAGGAACGGCGCTCCTCCTCGAGGCGCGGGGCCGGTTCTCGTTCCGGCTCGTTCGGAAAGAGCGACAGCTCGTAGGGACGGCGTCGGGCCGGATCGAGCAATACGTCGAAGGCTTCGTCCATCCTCGCCTGTACCGCCTCGAGTCCCGGCGCATCGAACAAGCCGTAAGTCGCGAGCGAGTCAGGCGCGAACACCGCGCACATGCGCTTGTACGCCCGTCGGACCTCTTCGTCCGTCGCGCCACGTTCGACCTCGAGGAAATCGTGATGCGAACCGAGGGGAACCTCGACCGTCGGACGCCACGCCCCACGGGCGACTTCGCCCGCAAACAACCGTCGCGCGATCTTCTCGATACAGCGGCTGGCCTTGGCACCAGGGCTCTCGAGCAGGAGCGGTCGCACTTTGCGCAGGCAAGAACGCACCGTGTCGTCATGCTCGATGTAGCCGAGATACGACAGGGTCAGCCCGTAGCGGCGACGAACCGCCGCCACCACCTGCTCACCGAGCTCGAGGTCTGCTCGGAGCCGCGCTTGACTTACCGCGAAGGGAAACTCGAATCCTTTGATGGCAGCCTGAAGCGTCCCCTGGAGCCGCGAGTCGTCCAGTGTCCGCACGAAGTCGAGCGGTGCTGGGGTACGTCCTGCTTGCTGGAAGGCGCTCTCGAGCTCCTCACGGATCTCCGCGTCGCGAGCCTGCGTCAACGCGAACTGCGCAAAAGACGCACGGACGAACCGGTACATGTTTTCAATCGCAGTGGGCTCGGGCGTGACCACCATGACGCGATGGTCGGCCGACAGCCAAAACTCTATCTGAGCGCGATCGCTCTCCGCCCCGAGATCGAATACCCCATACTCGACCTGCTCTTTTCTGAGGCGAGCAACCAACTGGCGCAGGGTAGAACGGCGGGAAGCGCCTCGATAAGGCTCGTCAATGCCGCCATGCAAAAGCGACAGCCCCGGAATGGTCGCGTCGATCAACTCCCGCACCGGACCGGGATGGATCTCGGCGCGCGCCCGACGGCCGACCGTCTGAGTCTCGGTGAGAGGCCCCGCCCCGAAGGTTTGCGCTGGGGGCCGGTACGGTGGCACTCCACCCGGTCTGACAGTTCCGAGAAGGGTATGCAGATTGGCGCCGTGTGGGTTGGCGTCGACCGCGACGACCCGCCGCCCCATGCTCGCGAGATAGAGGGCGAGATTGGCGGCGAGGAGAGACCCGCCCACACCGCCCTTGGCACCGACGACCGCAATTATCTGCAACGGGCGAACGTTGGTGGACGTGGACTGCATCTCCGCGACCATCGCCCGCTCTTACCAGCGCACCTCTCGGGGCGCAACGGCGTCTGGTGAGCTTACTTGGGCCCGCGTGGGGCGAAGGGATAGTAGGTCGGAGGCGCGTTGACCGCTTCGTGGTCACCGGAGCTGCTCGGCTGCGGCGGCACGATCTCTCGATTCACGCGAGGTAGGCTCCCGGGCCGATGAAGCGGCACGCGCCCCAGAGGCACGCCCGAGGTCGATCGACGCTCACGATTCCCGCTGTCCTTCGATTTCCCCACGTTCCTTCAAAGTTTGCCGGGTAAAAGCGCGTCCGACAAGACCAACTGGGCACTTCTTGCTGATAGAGTGGGCCGATCATGGCATCTGTGGAACACGAGGAATCGCTGGAGGCGGTCGCCGACGACATCGTGTTCCGGAGCGAGGACGGCCGATTCGCGGTGATTCGCATGCTCGCCACCGAGCGTTCGCCCAGGGAGGCGCCGTTCACCGCCGTGGGCGATTTGGGCTCCGTCGCCGTCGGGGAAACGCTTCGGCTCCTCGGCCGATGGACGACGCATGCCACCTATGGCGAGCGGTTCCGGGTCTCGTCCTACACCCCCACGATGCCCGAAACCGCCCAGGGAATCGCTCGATATCTTGGCTCAGGTCTCATTTCCGGTATCGGCCCCGCCCTTGCGGCTCGTTTGGTGGAGCGTTTCGGTACCGACACCCTAGACGTCATCGCGACTCAGTCGGGTCGGCTTCGAGAGGTTCCCGGGATCGGTCGGCAAAGAGCGCGGGCTATCGCAGAGGCCATCCGCCATCGCAGAGACGAGGCGGAAACGATGAGCTTCTTGCACAGCCTGGGGCTCGGCCCCCGCACGGCGCGGGCGATCGTAAGGAAGTACGGGACAGACGCCAGTCGGGTCGTCCAAGAGAATCCGTACCTGGTAGGAGAGCAGATCCGAGGCATTGGATTTCGTACCGCCGATCGAATCGCTCGCGCATGCGGGATCGACGACGACGACCCGAGGCGTGTGCAGGGAGCGGCGCTCCACGTGATCGCCGCGGCGACCGACGAGGGGCACGTGTTTTCGCAGCGCGAGACCATAGGCGCAGGAGTGACCGAGCTTGGCGTGCCAGCGCAAGAGCTCGACGACGCGATCCTCGCCCTCGAGCAAGCGGACCTCGTCATCGCCGAAGAAGACCGCGTGTATCCGCGGCCCCTCTTCGTCGCGGAGAAGGCGGTTGCCGGGAGTCTTGCCGCGCTTGCGAATAGGGCCGCGCCGACGCTCGATGTAGGCACCGCGCTCCGGGCGGTCGACGAGACGCGCCTGAGTGGAGATCAAAAGCGCGCGGTCGAAGCCTCGCTTCGGACACGACTCATGGTGCTCACCGGCGGGCCGGGCACCGGGAAGACCACCACCGTGCGCGCGATCGTCGATGCACACACGGCGCTATCCAGAAGGATCATCTTGTGCGCACCGACGGGTCGGGCAGCCAAACGCCTCAGCGAGGCCAGCGGAAGCGAGGCCAAGACCATTCACCGGACGCTCGAATGGAACCCGATGACCGGTCGGTTCAATCGCAATCGCCAACTGCCCCTCGACGCCGACCTGATTCTCGTCGATGAAGCGTCGATGGTCGACCTCCGGCTTGCACATCAGTTGCTCGATGCCGTCCCGACGGGGTCGACACTCGTCCTGGTCGGCGACGTGGATCAGTTGCCGCCGGTCGGGCCTGGACAACCGCTTCGGGACTTGATCGAATCGCGTGTCTGCACGACCGTTCGACTCACCGAAGTGTTCCGACAGGCGCAGCAGAGCGCGATTATTCGCGGCGCGCACGCAGTCCTGGAAGGACGCGCGCCCGAATCCACGCCGACCGGCACTCGGGGCGAAGGCGATCTTTTCATGGTGGCCAACAACGATCCCGAGGTGATCGTCGAGCGCCTCGTACAGACGCTTCGGCGTATCAAGGCGGCCTACGCGATCGACCCCAAACGCGACGTGCAGGTGATGACGCCCATGCGGCGAGGCCCCCTCGGCACGCATCGGCTAAACGAGGTGCTCCAAGCTGCGCTCAACCCGTTACCAGACGACGCGCCGGCCTCGCCCGGGCTGTTCCGCCCCGGAGACAAAGTGATGCAGCTGTTCAACGACTACGACAAGGAAGTGTTCAACGGAGACCTGGGCGAGGTCCGACGCCTCGAGGGGGGGATCACCTACGTGCAGTTCGACGGCCGCGAGGTGCAGTACAACGCAGATGAGCTCGACGCACTGACGCTCGCCTATGCCTGTACGGTGCACAAGGTGCAGGGCTCGGAGTTCCCCGCGGCAGTGATGATTCTTCACACGTCGCACTTCGTATTGCTGAGCCGGCCTCTCCTCTACACGGGCCTCACGCGTGCCAAGAAGCTCGCCGTGCTCCTGGGCGATCCTCGTGCGGTTTCGATGGCCGCGAGAAATGCCGTGAGCTACGAGACGAACTCTCGGCTTCAAGAGCGACTGATCGAGTCATCGAACGCCTCTGCCACGGCATCGTGATACCTCGGCCGGAATGCCCGGATCTTCACGTTCGCGATATCCGGGTACACTCGATTGGACAGCAACGTGATCGCCAACTCGCGCTCCGGGTCGCACCATAGCGACGTGCCCGTGAAGCCGAGATGCCCAAAGGAGCGTGCGCTCAAGCGTTCACCCGCTGCGCTCCCCTCATCGGCTTTGCCATCCCAACCCAGCCGATGGGACCCGCCGGGCATGGGTTCTAAGCTTTGCTCGATGAGATGGCAGGGGAGGAAATCCGAACGCCCGCGGAGGACGTCGATGACTTCCGTGCCCAGCCGGAGAACGCCGCGCGCCGTGCCAAACATGCCTGCGTGCCCCGCAATTCCGCCGAGCGCTGCGCAGTTGTCATCGTGGACCTCGCCACCAAGTGATCGTCCCCGCCATGGCGAGAGCCCCGTCGGCGCACACCGCGCACGCCACGGGCCTGGCGTGTTCGAGGCGAAGAACAAGTCTTGGTCGATGCCGATCGGCGATGTGACCTCTTCGCGCACTAGTTGTTCGAGCGTCTTGCCGCTGCACCGCGAGAGGGCAACGCCGAGCAGAATATAGCCGAGGTCGCTGTACACATCGTCCCCCTCCCGCGTCGCTTCCCAGCGACGCCCGGCCTCAGACACGATCCAGCGGACCGCCGCGTCGCTCCCCGACTCGACCGGCAACTGCTCGTAGAACGGCGCCCAAGCCTCGAGCCCCGACCGGTGCGAGAGCAGGCTCTGAATGGTGAGTTGCTGGCTTGGCAGCTCGGTGAGCTCCTCGACGTGGTGGCCGACGGGATCCTGCAGCCGGACGGTGCCGGCTGCGACGAGCCGCAAGGCTGCAAGCGCGACGCAAGGCTTCGTCAACGACGCGAGATCGTACACGGTGCTCGTCGACACGCGGCCCAGTCCCTCACCGGCCGCACCACGAGCCACCTGGACGGCGCACCATCGATCCCCGGCACGGTACGCTACCGCCGAGCTCGCCCCGACGAACACTCCCGAGTCGACTCCGCGTTCCAGGGTGTCACGGAGCACGTCCTGCAGCGCGGTCCCACCAGGCACTTGCGCGGTCTACACGAAGTGGCATGGCTGGTCTACCGCGTCCCCATGGACCTCGAGCTACCCTTCGTTTCCGCACACATCCCTCCGGTACCAGGAGCTTTTCGGGTGACGCCGGAGGACTTCCGCGTCGTCGAGATCCCCGCCTACGAGCCAAGCGGCGAAGGCGAGCACGTGTTCGTCCTGTTCGAAAAGCGCGGCCTGACGACCCCTCAGGCCGTCCGGTCGATCGCCGCCGCCATAGGCGCCGATGCGTCGCAAGCCGGGTGGGCCGGCCTCAAGGACCGTCACGCGATCACGCGCCAGTGGGTGAGCTTCTTGGGAATCGCACCCGAGGCTGTGGAACGCGCCGAGGTGGAGGGAGTGACCGTGATTCGCGCCTCCCGTCATCCGAAGAAACTGCGCACCGGGCATCTCCGCGGTAACCGCTTCGAGCTTCGCATTCGCGGCACGCCAGCCGACCGAGTCGACGGCGCCAAACAGGTGATCGACACGCTTTGGGAGCGAGGCCTTCCAAACTACTTCGGCGAGCAACGGTTTGGCGCGCAAGGGCAGAACCTCGAGCGAGCGCGTGACTGGATCGTACGGGGCGGGCGGGCGCCTCGATCGCGATTTCAGCGCAAGTTGCTCTTTTCCGTCTTCCAGGCCTCGCTGTTCAATCGACGGGTCGCCGAACGAGTGCGCACCGACACGCTTGGCCACGTGTTCGAGGGCGACCTGATGAAGAAGGAGGATACGGGTGGCCTATTCACCGTGGAAGAGACGAGCAGCGCACAGGCGAGGACCGATCGATGGGAGATCAGCCCGACCGGGCCGATGTTCGGAGCCAAGATGGCATGGCCCGAAAAAGAGGCGCTACGGCAGGAACAAGCCTTGCTGTCCGACGCCGGAATCACGGCCGACCGTTTGTCCGAGCTGCGCCGCTACGGCGCTGGAACGCGGCGCGCCGTCCGTATCCGAGCGCAGGGGCTCGAGCTTCTTCCGGGAGACGACGGCTTCCAGCTCCGTTTCACCCTCCCGAAGGGGTCCTACGCCACCGTGCTTGTAAGGGAAATCTTGAAGCCACGTGCAGACCACCCCAAGAAGCGCTAAGAAAGCCCGGATCAGAAGGGGAATCCATGATCGACATTCAGGAACGGCTCACCGCCTTCGCGATGCTCGGCGCAACTTGGGTCATGTGGCTCTTGGTCGCGCTCTCGATTATCGGCGTGGCAATCGTCTTCGAACGTATCTATTACTTCTTTGTTTCCCGGGATGACGGTCGCAAACTTCAAGAAGACCTTCGATTGTTGCTCGCGAAGAACGACCTCGCCGGTGCCAAGGCCCGGATGGCCCAGTCGCCCTCCTTCGAAGCGCGGATCGTCCACTCGGGGCTGGAGATCGCATCCGAGGGGTCCAAGGCGGTCGGTCAGCGCCTCGCGGGTGAGACGGTGGTGGTGCGCAACCAAATGGAGCGCAACTTGGCCTTCCTCGGAACGGTCGGGAACAACGCTCCCTTCGTCGGCCTACTGGGCACCGTCATCGGCGTGATCCGGGCGTTCCACCAGTTGGACCAAAGCGCCGGCAAGGTGACGAGCGGCCTCATGACGGACGTCGGCGAGGCCTTGGTCGCCACGGCCATCGGAATCCTGGTCGCGATTCCGGCAGTGGCGTTCTTCAACTACTTCAACCGCTTGATCCGATACCGACTCACCTGGGCCGATGCCCTCGGTCGCGATCTATTGACGTATCTCGACGGTGAAGAGCCGAGGACGGCGGAGTAATGGCAGGCGGCCATCTGGACGAAGACCATGGGGTCATCCACGACATCAACGTCACGCCACTCGTCGACGTGGTCCTGGTGTTGCTCATCATTCTCATGGTGACGGCGACCGCGATCGTGTCTCGCACCATTCCGATGGAGCTGCCCCAAGCGACGACGGGCGAGCAGACTCCAACGACGCTGGCCGTCTCGATCGACCGCGACGCGCGTCTGTTTCTGGACGCCCAGGAAGTGTCTGTCGACCAACTTCGGGTCCTGGTGCGGCAAGCCCGGCAGGGCAACGAGGAGCTGCGTGCCGTCATCGCGGCGGATGGCCGTGTCCCTCACGCCGAAGTGGTTCGCGTCATCGACCTTCTGCGCCAGGAGCAGGTGACCAAGTTCGCGATCAATGTGCGCCCGGAAGACCTCCAGTAGGCCCGACTCGACAGTGCGATGTCCTGGTTCGACCCAAAAGCCATAGTCTCCGCGTTCGGCATCCAGATGCTGTGGCTGGCGCTTGCTGCGGGCGTACACGCCGCAGCGTTTGCTGCTCTACCCTCGCGCCCGCCGATGGAACCGCAAACGCCCGTTTCCGACCTCGCCGAGATCGAAGTGATCGAGCAAGAGCAAGAGCCTGAAATCGATCGAGAGGATAGCGAAACCGTAGAAGTCGACGCGCCGCCAAACCCCCGCACTCCCAAGCCACCGCCCGAGCCGGTCGAACCGACGAAGGAGCCGCCCGCAGCCGCCGACGAAGTTCCGTTTTCGTTCGAGAACATCCTGTTGAGCAACCAGGGCCAGGCAACCGGCGACGCTTGGAAGATCGACACGCGACCCGATGCAGTCGTTACGGGCCGCAACAAGCGGGGACAGGCGGGCGGCGTGATCGGCGGCGAGGGGACCGGCTTGGTGACCGACCTAGGAGACCTCTCTCGGCAACCCAAGCCACCCAACCTCAAACGCAAGCTCGAACGCAACTATCCGAAAAAGGCGCGGGCCGAAGGTAAAGAGGGCATCGCTCAGGTGCGCCTTCAGGTGAACTCCGATGGCAGCGCGAGCCGACTCCGCGTCGTGCTCGAGGACCCAAAAGCGTATGGCTTTGGCCAGGCCTGCGTTCGGACCCTGACGGGGGAGCGCTGGCAGCCTCCAGTCGACGATTCGGGAAGACGTGTCGCGACTCGAGTGACCTATAGCTGCCGGTTCAAAGTGCGTTATTAGCACCCCCCCCGCCGGTACGATACCTTTTGTCCATGGGGGGGAGTGCGCGAACTGGGGTCGCTGCGTTTGTCGCGGCGGTATGCGCGATCGCGATGCTCGTACCGAACGTGTCGCGGGCCCAGACCAACACACCGCTCGGCAATGTCAATGCCAATCGTTTCCGTCCGGCGCCCGGTCCCGGGAACTACGTCGAGACCGACGGTGCGCAACTCTCCGGGCACCTGGAGGGAAGTGCCGGGCTCATGTTCGACTTTGCGAGCGAGCCGCTCTCGCTGTTTGGGGTGGAATGCACTGGCCCTGATTTGATGAACTGTGGCAGTCAGGAGGTGCGCACCGACCTGGTCAGCTACATGGCCTCCTTCAACTTGTATGGCGCCTTGGTATTGGTTGAGCGGTTGCAGATCGGTCTGGTGCTGCCCCTGATTCTGGTCAACGGCGATGGCTTCAGCGGCGTCGACTCGAGCCTGCCCGTACCAGCGCCGGTCGAGATCGACGGCGGTGGCGACTTTGGGCTTGGCGACATGGAGCTCTCGTTCAAGGTGCGCTTCTACGGCGAGGGGCTCGACGGTCTGTTTCTCGGTTCGCGCGTCTTCGTCACCGCACCCTTGGGCGACGTCACCGCTCCGGGACGATTCATCGGCGAAGACAGCGTCACTGCTGGCGGACACTTCATCGCGCAGTTCGTGTACCGTGGCTTTCACATTTCCGGCAACCTCGGCGCACTGTGGAGAAGCGAAACCCAGTTGCTCTCCACGACTCAAGGCCCGGGATTGTACTATCGGGCAGCGGCCGGGTACGCGTTCGCGTTCCCGATGATGCTGTTCGTCGAGATCGACGGCGAAACGGGGTTCGACCGCGCAGTGAACGAGAACCCCCTCGAAGGCCTTCTGACCGTCCGCTACACGAAGGGCGACTTCCAGGTACAGGCCGGCGGGGGTGGGGGCTTCATCGGGGGCATCGGCGTTCCTACCTATCGGATCTTCGCTGGCTTTGGCTGGCTTCCCGACAAGGGCGACCAGGACGGCGACGGCATCGAAGATGGCGCTGACCTTTGCCGCGACACGCCCGAGGACAAAGACGGCTGGGAGGACACGGACGGCTGTCCCGAGATCGACAACGACCATGACGGGTTTTCCGACAAGTCCGATAAGTGCCCGGATGAGGCCGAGGATTTCGACGGCACCGAAGACGAAGACGGGTGTCCGGACGTCGACAATGACGGGGACGGCATCGAGGATGGCTACGACTCGTGCCCGAACGAGGCTGAGGACAAGGACGGCGACCTCGACGAGGACGGCTGCCCCGAATAAACCGCCGTTTCTTTGACGCCTCCGGACCACGAGGTTAGCAGGAGACATGCGGCCGACTCTGTGCCTGGCGTTGATGCTCGCCGGTTGTCACGTGCCCGAGCCTCCGGGCGACGCGGTCGGCACTTACACGTTCATCGGCACGCTCACCGAGCACACATGCGGTACGTTCGCGGTTCCTGCGCAGAGCCCACTGCAGTTGACGGCCGAGATCCGCACCGAAGCCGACGGGCTCGCGTACTGGCAGACGCGTGGTGGCCTGAGGATCACGGGAACGCTTCTAGACGATACGTATCGATTCCATGTGTCGCAGCAGCTCGTCCTCATCAACGCGCAACCCTCGATCGGATACCCAGGCTGTATCGTTACGCGTGAAGATGTCATCGTTCTCGAAGAGAGCCCCGACACCAACAAAGCCAGCCAAGCGGACGCCGGAACGGACGCCGGGTCGGACGGCGGCAGCGATGGTGGTACCGACGGTGGGGTACCGGCGCCGCTCGAGCTCGAGGGCATCAACACCGCGGAGTTCGCACCCCTGCCCGGCACGAACTGCACCCCCGCCCTCGCTGTCGAAGGCGGCCCGTTCCAAGCCCTGCCGTGTCGAGTCGAGTACGACATGACCGGCTTTCTGCTCGAGGAGTGAGCTGCCGCGGTCGGGGCTTCAGGGGACGAGCGATGCCTTCGGCACCGGCGGCGGCGCTTTGGTATCGGACGGTGAAACCGGCTCCAGCTGCTTGATCGCGCGCACGATCATCTCCGGCGAGTGCACGCCGAAGAACACGCCCATCGTTGCTTGCCGACCACTCACCTGATCGACGCGGAAGCCGAGGTCCTCGAGCAGTCGCGTGAGCTCGTGCAAAGCGTAGAGGCGCAACGAGTACTCGCGGTTGCTTTGGCCTCCGTCGTCGGAAACGACGTTCCTTTTGACGCGCAGATGCGATGTCAGATAGTTGAAGCTCGTCTCCTCCATGCACACGCTGCCGTTGACTTCGAACCAGACGGCGTTGGGCTGGGAGCCGATCATGTAATCGCGGTTGACGACATCGAGCAAGAGCACGCCATCCGGCTTGAGGGCGCGGTAGAAGCTATCGATCGTGGACTCGTTCCCCTCGTCGTCGAAATAGCCAAAGGTCGTGCCCCAACAGAGGATCGCGTCAAACGCCTCTTCAAAGGGGAGCTGTCGCATATCGCCTTCGAGGAACTTGATCTGCAAGCCACGGTCCTCTGCCTCGTCGTTTGCGCGTGAAAGCATCGGAGCGGAGATGTCGACGCCCACGATGTGGTATCCGCGTGAGGCGAGCTCGACCGCGTGTAGGCCAAGCCCGCAACCCACGTCGAGAATCTTCGCGCCCAACGGCACACCCAACGCCTTTTCGATGAAGTCGCATTCCTTGGAGACCTCGCGTGGCGTCGGTTGCTGGACCGTGCGGAGGTAGTGTTCGCCGAAGAAGTCCTCGAACCAAGGCCGGCGTTCGACTTCCTCGACCTCTTCGGTGAAGTCCGGAATCGGCGGCGGGGGACGCGGCATCGGGACCAGCGACGGAGGTGCCGATGTCCGGGTGGTCGAGGCTACCTCTTCGGCGTCATCGAGCGCGTACTCGTCGGTCGGCTCGTCCTCGAACGATTCGATCTCGGCCTTCGCTGCCTCTGCGACTACTGGCGGCGGGAGGGACGACTCGCCGTTCGTCGGACCCGCGGCCTCTTCGTCCTCCGGGCGGAGCTCGTCGAGCGCGCTGGTGCGTTTGACCTCTTTGAGCGGCACACGAAGGCCGCGTCGCCGGCGACTCGGCCGGGTTCGCGTGCGCTGACGCGGGTCGGCGGGATTACTGCCGCTCATCCCGCCCCCCAATGCCCAAGGCCTGACCCATCCGAACCCAATCCCCCATGGTCACAGAAAACCCTATTTTGCACTCCCGAGTCACGAAAACGATCGCCGTGGACCCAAGATGAAACACGCCAAGCTCTTGTCCCCGTTCGAGGCGTGCCCCGTTTTCATCATAACGCCGAACGCCCGGATTGTGACCCACATTGGTCAAAAGATCGTCGAAACTCAGCCCAATTCGCCCGACGCCGATCGCTCCCACCATCAGTGTCGTCACTTCTCCGTGGGTCGGGCTCCGCTGCACGATCGCGATCCGCTCGTTGCGAGCAAACACCTGAGGCACATGCTCCAGGCCGATCTGGTTCACCGGGAAGAGCGTGCCCGGAATATACCGTACCCGATCGACCCTCCCCCCGACCGGAGCGTGGACGCGGTGATAATCGCGTGGCGACAGATACACGATCGCGTACTGCCCTCGGTCGTACCGCGCCGCTTCGGACCGATCGCCCAGCAGCTCCTCGACCGAGTATTCCTTGCCCTTGACCCTCAACGAGCCCCCCGACTGGATCGCACCGAAGTCCTCGACGCGGCCGTCAGCCGGCGAAAGGAGCGCCTTGGGATCTGGATCGAGGGGACGGGCTCCCGCGATCAGTCGACGGGTGAAGAACGCGTCGAAGCTGCGGTAGCCACCCTCGGGAACGTCCGCCTCCGACAGGTCGACGCCGTACGCGCGGACGAACGCATCGATCGCCATCTGCACGCAGGTTGTTGGTCCGTGTAAGTCGGCGAGCCGGCCCATCGCCCGACTGAGTTGTTTTCGAGGCAATATGCGCAGCGTTTCAGCCGCAAGACGAGAAGCAGACAAGGCCATAGTCCACGGTATCGCTCCAGAAATACTATCGGACTGAAAGATGGCCCGTCAAAGTAGGCCCCAACCTTCGTTGGGACCTACCTTTACCCACCTGAAGTTCTCGCGTTAAACTGCGTCTTCGCCGCGTTCGCCGGTACGGATCCGGACCGCCTCTTCGATGGGGCAGACAAAGATCTTCCCATCGCCGATTCGGCCGGTCTTGGCGGCCTTCTCGACCGCCTCGATGACCGAGACGACGACCGAGTCCGCGACGACGACTTCGACTTTCACTTTGGGGACGAAATCCACGACATAAGCGGAGCCTCGATAGACCTCACGCTTGCCGCCCGTACGTCCAAATCCCTTGACCTCGGTGACGGTCATGCCCTTGATACCCACCTCGTTCAGGGCGTCTTTCACCTCGTCGAGTTTGAAGGGTTTGATAATCGCTTCCACCTTCTTCATGGTGACCTCCGACAGCTCCCGTTCGAATCTGGGGCCGACTGCTGTGAGAAAGGGTCTACGCTCCGATTGTTTCTGCTTTGTTTCGTCAGGGTAAATACGGGCCGGTGCGCGCAGTACCGTCGACGCGATGGCGTGCTAGACCCACGCGCATGCGACGAAACCCTTTGATTTGCATGCTGTTTGTGGGGGTGTTGGGCGGCTGCGGCGGCACACAGGCCACCGAGGAAACCGCCAACGCCGCGATATCGCAGGGCGGCGCGGCGAAATCGCCGGCCGTCCCCGTCACCATCAAGCCATCCAAGCGGACCCCGATCGTGGGCTCGCTCCCCAAGCTCCAAGTGACCAGTCCCAAGGGGGGACTGCAGCTCGCCAAAGACGTCCGGCTCGACGTCAGCATCGACCATTGGGCCCTCGCCCCAGCCCCGGGCAGGCATATCGCCCTGATCATCGACAACGAGCCGAGCATTGCGATTCGGGATGTCTCCAAGCCGCTGAACATCAGCAAGCTCGCGCGGCAAGAGCTGAACAAAGAGCTCACCGCGGGCACTCACGTCGTCCGGATGTTTCCCAGCCGGGCCACGCACGAATCGGTCAAGCGGGGCACGCCGCTCGTCGTTCAGGTTCTCTACATCGATCGACCGTCCTCGACCTTCCGCTTCAATGCACACGCGCCACTGCTGACGTACAGCCAGCCTTACGGCTGCTACCCGTCCAACACACCGGTCATGTTGGATTTCTATGTGTCCAACACACAGCTGGGTCCGGCGGCGAGCAAGGTTCGCGTATCCGTCGATGCGAAGCACATCGATGACCTCAAGTATTGGTCGCCCCATTTCATCTACGGACTGAGCGACGGGGACCATGCGGTTCGCCTTCAGTTGATCGACAAGCGCGGCCGACCACTTCCTGGCCCGTACAATGACACGACCCGCGCGATTCGCGTCGGCAACTGCAACTAAGGCCCGGTGCCTTCGCTCCTGACCACGGTCCGCGATCTAGAACGGCTGCGTCAGATTGTCGCCGTCTTGGCTGGGCACGGTTTTGGCGAGGTCGTGACCCGCACGGGGCTTGGCACCCTACTCTCATCGCGCCGCAAATCGTCCGACCGAGCGCCGATGCCCGTCGCGATTCGGCTCCGCAAGGTGTTCGAGGACCTGGGACCATCCTTCGTGAAGCTCGGCCAGATCATCTCTACCCGACCCGATCTCGTCCCGGCCGATATCATCACGGAGCTGAAGAAGCTCCAAGACGAGGTGCCTCCCGAGCCCTTCGACGCGATCAAGCACCAAATCGAAGCCGAGCTCGGCCGCACGCTCGAAGAGGTCTACGCACGATTCGACGCCGA
>CAJIBX010000121.1_pt1 | contig 18831 bp, 19 predicted proteins | sample 9199471 | NCBI WGS metagenome assembly CAJIBX01 (sample SAMEA7708317, study PRJEB35096) | sediment metagenome | biome: marine neritic benthic zone biome [ENVO:01000025]; feature: sediment [ENVO:00002007]; material: shallow marine sediment [ENVO:03000034] sea grass bed [ENVO_01000059] ...
CGTTACCGAGAATGGCCTCACTCGAGCGCTCGGGGTGAGGCATCATACCCAGGACATTGCGCTGCTCGTTGTAGATGCCGGCGATGTCATGCACCGAGCCGTTGGGATTGGCTTCGCTCGTCCGTTCTCCTGACGCGTCGCAGTACCGAAACGCGATCTGGCCGCGCTCTTCGAGTTGGGCGAGCTCGTGCTCGTGGCACTGGTATCGCCCGTCGGCGTGTGCGATCGGCAGTCGCAGCACCGTGCCTTCCTCCATCTCGGTAAACGGACCGCGGGCCTCCGTGCGAACAAAAATGTCGCGGCACTCGAATCGCAGGTGGGCATTGCGAGTGAGGGCGCCGGGCAGCAGGCCAAGCTCGGTGAGCACTTGAAAGCCGTTGCAGATACCGAGGATGGGGCCACCGTCGTTGGCGAATCTCCGGAGCGCCCCGACGATGGGACTGAAGCCCGCGATGGCGCCCGGCCGAAGGTAGTCGCCGTACGAAAACCCCCCGGGAACGATGACGGCGTCGGCGTCGCCGAGGCTCTTTTCCTTGTGAAACACGTAGCTCGCGTCGGCGCCAAGGACGTCCCGAGTCGCGTGTAGGGCATCCCAGTCTGCGTTGGAACCTGGAAAACGCACGACGGCGATCTTCATGGCCGCGGGAGCATACGATGCCCAGGACCAACGGCAACGGGTTATTCGATGAGATCGAGGTAGCCGTGGGCGAGCTCGTCGTCCAGGGCATCGGTCGCCGTCAACCGCATGAAGACGATGCCTCGGCACGTCGACGCGTTTACAGGCCCGAAGGTTCGGCTGTCTTGACCCCGGCTCGTCCGGTTGTCCCCCAAGAGATAGATGTGGCCTGTCGGGACGCGAGTGCGGCGGAATCGCAGCGAGCCCTTGCGGTGAATGAAGAACAAGTGGTCCGCGCCATGCATGTCTTCCTCACCCCAGATGAGCGTTTGGGAACGGTCGAGATCGGAGTTGAAGAAGTTGGTGCCGCCACGTGTCATCGCATCGATGGGAACGTTGTCGACGCGGACCTTGCCGTTCACCGTGTCGATCGTCGAGCCCCCGAGCGCAGCGACACGTCCAACAACGGGTCCGAGCCCGCGCGGGTGCTCGCAGACGACGATGCGACCGATCCGCGGTGCGCTGTTCTTCCAGATCAAGACGCGCTCACCGCTGACGACGGTAGGGGCCATACCGTTGTGCCCGAAGCGCGCCGTATCGAACAGCACGAACTTGAGGAGCACCACAACGATCGCAACGATCGCGAGAGACCACCCGAGGCAGCCGAGCATGGACCGCCATCCACCCACGGGTCAGCTATTCACGAGGGGGCGTGACCGTGTCAAGTAAGTGGAGCCATCGTCGCACTTGCTCGGCGGGGTTGCGGTCTGCACGAACGGTGTTGCGAAGGGCGATTCCGTGCGCGCCTGCACGTAGGAGGAGCGCAACATCGGGTTCTTGGATCCCGCCGAGCGCCAGCACCGGGAGCGCGCGATCGGAGAGCACGGTCTTGAAGCCATCGACGCCGAGTGGCGGCGTTTTGCCCGGGACCCGACCGATCGGGCTCAGCGTTGCATAGTCGGCGCCTTCTTTTTCAGCCAGGTCGAGACCGCGAGCATCGTGGCGCGAAGCGCCGATGAGAGCGCCTCGCCCGAGGAGCGCGCGTGCCTCGTTGGGTGCAACGCCCTGCTCGGGCAGGTGAACACCGTCCGCGCCGGACGCCAGAGCGATGTCCACACGGCCGTTGATCAGCAACAAGGCGCCCGCGCGTTCGGAAGCTCGGCGCAACTCCTTCGCCCATCGTAGCAATTGACCGTCGGGGGTGTTCTTTGCGCGGAGCTGCAGAGCAACCTTCCCGGGAGCGACTGCGCTGAGCGCCTCGAGCATCGGCGCAACTGGGCCCCCGGGCTGGTCCGGATCAGTGATCAGTAGGAGTGTGGGGATCCTCATCTACTGACGCGAGCCGACGACTCCCTCGAGGGGACTCGAAGCAGTCGCGTACAGCTTCTTCTGAATGCGGCCGGCGAGGAACGCCTTGCGTCCGGCTTGGACGGCCTGCTTCATGGCAGACGCCATCAATACCGGATCCCTCGCGCCGGCGATCGCGGTGTTCATCAACAGCGCGTCGACCCCGAGCTCCATCGCGATGGCGGCGTCCGACGCCGTCCCGACACCGGCATCCACGATGACCGGGACGTGGGCCTGCTCGAGGATGATCTCGATGTTGTAGGGATTGCGAATTCCAAGGCCGCTACCGATGGGCGCAGCGAGCGGCATCACCGCCGCACAGCCGACGTCTTCGAGCTTCCTCGCGGCGATTGGGTCGTCGTTGAAGTAGGGCAGGACGGTGAAGCCCTCCTTGACGAGCGTTTGTGCCGCTTCCAGCGTCGCAGGTACGTCGGGGAAGAGCGTCTTTTCGTCGCCGATCACCTCGAGCTTGACCAGTGGCGTGTTGAGCATCTCCCGCGCGAGCCGTGCCGTGCGAAGCGCGTCTTCGACCGTGTAGCATCCGGCCGTATTGGGCAGGATCGTATAGCCGCCTTCGAGCAGAATACCGAGAATGGACTCGCTCCCGCGGTCCTTGAGATCGACCCGCCGTACGGCGACGGTCACCACCTCGCATCCCGAGGCCTCGAGGGCTTGGCGAGCGGTCGAGGCGTTTGGATACTTCCCCGTGCCCGCGAAAAGGCGCGATTGGAACGAGAAAGAACCGATCTGCAGGGGGGCGTCAGTCATTCAGCCACCGCCCACGAAATGGACGACTTCCAGCTGATCGCCCTCGTTTAGGGCTGTGCTCTCGTGCGCAGCGCGGGGCACGATTTCTTTGTTGCGCTCGACGGCGACGAGCGCCTCCCCCAGGCCGAGGGAGATCAAGAGCTCGCGGACCGTAGCTTCGGCACCGAGCTCGTGCGGCTCTCCGTTGACGACGACGTTCATGGGTCGCAGAGCCTAAGTCCGTCCGAGGCAGGCTGCAAGTGGCGGGTACGTGATAAGGTCTCCCCGTGCGGCAGATCATCCATGGCGAGAACCTGAGCGTCTTACCACAACTGCCCAAAGCGGCGTTCCGGCTTGCGTACATCGACCCGCCATTCAACACGGGCACCGTTCAGAAGCGAGACCGAATGCGCGTCGAGGCAGACCCCCTGGGCGAGCGCGGCGGCTTCGGCGGTCGGCGCTATCGGGTTTCGCGCATCGAGAGTAGTGCCTATGCGGATAGGTTCGACGATTACACCGGATTCTTGATGGAGCGCATCGAGGCCGCGCTTCCATTGCTCACAGATGATGCCTCGCTCTTCGTCCACCTGGACTACCGCGAGGCGCACTATGTGAAGGTTGCGCTCGATGCGCTGCTCGGGCGTGAGCGGTTCATGAACGAGATCATCTGGGCGTACGACTTTGGCGGAAGACCAAAGAAACGTTGGCCCGCCAAGCACGACAGCATGCTGTGGTACGCGATGGATCCTGAAAGCTACGTCTTCAACTTCGACGAAATGGATCGCATCCCGTACATGGCCCCCGGGCTGGTCGGCAAAGAAAAAGCCGCGCGAGGCAAGACGCCCACCGATGTCTGGTGGCACACGATCGTTCCGACCAACAGCAAAGAAAAGACAGGCTATCCGACGCAAAAGCCCTTGGGCCTCTTGCAGCGCATCGTGAGGGTTCATTCGAATCGCGGCGACTGCGTGCTCGATTTTTTCGCGGGGAGCGGCACGACTGGCGAGGCTGCCGCCATTAACGACCGCGGCTTCGTGTTGGTCGACGAACATCCCGAAGCGGTCGCTGTGATGAGGGATCGTCTTTCGGCGTGGTCGCCAGAGTTGATCCGTCAGCGCGAGCTCGATGCGGCCGTTCGCTGAGCCGTCACAAAGCCAGCATCAAAGGTGAAGCCGCCATCGAAGCCGCCATCGAAACCCGCGTCGGTGCCGGCATCGGTGCCGGCATCCGTGCCCGCGTCGGTGCCGGCATCCGAGCCATCGCGTGTGCACGTACGGCCATCCCCGACAAAGCCCGCGTTGCAGGTGCACGTCAGGGTCGTGCCCGAGATCGAGCAGACCGCATTGGAGCTGCACAAGTCGCACGGATCGGGGACCTCGTCGACGCATCCAGCGACGAGCAAGAACCACGCTGCAGCCAGGGGTGGCAGGCGCATGATCGCTTCATATCAAGGACGGCGCTCGAATTCGACTTCAAAGACGTGTGGCCAGCGTTTACCGGTCAACAGGAACCGTTTCGATTTCGGCACATACGCGATGCCGTTCAATACGTCCGTACCTTGCCGCTCCTTTGCGGTCAGTAGGCCAGAAGCATCGACGACCGCGGTTACCTGACCCGTAGTCGAATCGATGCGGAGGATTTCCTCGCTGTGCCACACGTTCGCGTAGACATCTTCGCCGACACACTCCAGCTCGTTCAGGAAGAGAACGCGTCGGTCACCCTGCACCACCTTGATCTGTCGGCGAGCATCGAAGCTTTCGGGATCGCGAAAAGTCAAAGTCGATGAGCCGTTACTCATGACCAGGTCGGTGCCGTTGTAGCAAAGCCCCCACCCTTCTCCGGAGTAGCTCACGCTCTTGATCGTCTCCAGATCCGAAAGTCGCCAAAACAGCGCGGTACCTGACTTCCACGTGAGCTGAACCAGTCGATCGCCCACCCGCGCGAGACCCTCCCCGAAGTGCGTGCGATCGAGCTCTTGCTGGTCGAGGACCGTGCCGGTCTTCAGATCGACGACGCGAAGTGTGGATTGACCGTATTGGCCAGTGCTTTCGTACAACGCTCCGTCGTGCCACAGCAGACCCTGTGTAAACGCGCCGGCGTCGTGTGGGTGGCGCTCGACGACCTTCACCATCCATCGTTCAGGGACGACAGGATCATCGTCGACTGCTTCAATTGCCGGCGCAGGCGAGGGCGCCGCGCTTGGAGAAGTTGGGCGCTCTTCGGCGTCAACGAGCGTAACCGGTTGTACGACTTCGTCGTCGTTCCCACCTGACTGAGACGCCAGGAAGATAACGGCAATGGCACCGCCGACGAACATGCCGCCCCAAAGCAGCGCGCTCGAGCGCCGTTCGGCCCGAATCGCCCTGTTCTTGTTTTTCGTATCGACCATCCGGGGAATAAGCGTAAACGCGCTCGGGGTTAATCACCATACTTGACTCGATGCGCCCCAGCCACTACCGAGGAGCGGATAGGCAAGCTGCAGTAAGAGATGTCTTCATCGCGACAGGGCAGAGCGTTTTGGCGGCATGTACAGCCCGCGGACGAGCTCTTGCGTCCGACGCGAGCGGAGGTCGATCTCGGCGCGATCGCCCACAACCTGCAGGTCATCCGTGACACCGCTCAGCGAGCCAAGGTGCTTGCGGTGGTCAAAGCCGATGCCTACGGACACGGCGTGGTTCAGGTCGCCAAGCGGCTACAGGCCGAAGGCGTCGATGCGTTTGGCGTCGCGCTCGCCGAGGAGGGTTTGGAGCTGCGGCATGCAGGGATCACACGCGCGATTCTGGTACTGAACGGCGTCCACGGGGGCGCACATCGTGACGTGATCGCCGCCGGGCTCACGCCGGTTTTGTATGAGCTCGCCGAAGCGGAGTGCTTTCAGTCCGTCTCCGATGGACGACCCGTCGACGTGCATCTCAAGGTCGACACGGGCATGGGCCGGCTGGGCGTTCCGCTCGGTCGCCTCGAGCCCTTCCTCGATGAGCTGCGCGATTACCCGATGATTCGAATCGTTGGCGTCATGACGCACCTTGCCACGGCGGATGCCGATCGTGAGTTCGTGGCAGCCCAGTTGGCAGGCTTCGAGCGCGCGGTCGAGTTCGTTCGTGCACGGGGGCACGAACCGGTCGTTCTTCACGCCGCGAACAGTGCCGCGCTCTTTCGTCATCCCGAATCGCACCTCGACTGGGTGCGACCAGGGCTTGCGCTCTTTGGCTACCCCGGTGCCAAGGGTGTCGAGGCTCCGCTCCGTCCGGCCATGCGCTGGCGCACTGAAGTGATCTCCGTGCGCGAGATCTCTCGCGGCGACTCGGTGGGCTACGGCCGTACGTTTCAAGCAACCCGACCAACCACCGTGGCGGCAGTGCCAGTGGGGTACGGCGATGGCTTGCTGCGGTCGCTTTCCAATAAGGGTTTCGTCCTCATCGGCGGCACGCGCTGCCCGATCATCGGCAACGTCTCGATGGATCTCACTACGATCGACGTTTCCGCGCTCGCGAAGGTCGCGGTCGGTGACGAGGTGGTCTTGTTGGGAGGGCAGGGCGAAGAGTGGGTCGACGCCGCGGAGGTCGCCACGGCGGCCGGCACCATACCTTACGAAGTCCTGACGAACGTCTCCCGGCGAGTACCCCGCGTCTATTTCGGCTGACCTGCTTCTGCGCGCCGAAGTTCGTGGTATGAAGCGCTAGTGGCCGAAGCACCACCGGCAGTTCCGGCTGAGCCGCAAGGAGCGCCCGATACGGACGAGCGCCTGCCCGTGTGGCGCACGCTTTGGGAGGGAGCACGCAAGCTACTTGCGGCGCCGTTCGAGGAGATCGGCGTGCTTGCTCGGCTTCTCGGGCAGTCTCTTCTGTGGGCCGTGCGTCCCCCGTTTCGCGGTCGCCTCTTCGTCGAGTCGATGGAGTTCATCGGGGTCGGGTCGGTCTTCATCATCGCGCTCACCTCGCTCTTCGTCGGCGGCGTGCTGTCACTCCAACTGGTCGATGGGTTTCGTGACTTCGGTGCCGAGAATCAGACCGGCGCGGTGATTGGGCTCGCGTTATCACGCGAGATCGGCCCGGTCTTTGCGGCGCTGATGGTGACGAGTCGCGCGGGGAGCGCGATGACCACAGAGCTCGGCTCGATGAAGGTGACCAGTCAGATCGATGCGCTCGTGACGATGGCAGTCAATCCCATCCAATACTTGGTGGTCCCTCGCCTCGCGGCCGGCATCGTCATGGTGCCGATCCTGACCATGCTCTTCAATATCGTTGGCGTCATCGGGGCCTATCTCGTCGCGGTGCACTTCCTCTCGCTCGATCCAGGCATCTTTCTCGACCGTCTGCGCTGGTTCGTCGACTGGGACGACATGCGACAGGGTCTCGTCAAGGCGTCGGTGTTTGGGCTCACGCTTTGCCTGATCGCCTGCCGGCAAGGACTATACGCCGAAGGAGGTGCCGCTGGCGTCGGACGGGCGACCAACCGGTCCGTGGTTCACAGCGCAGTTGCGATTCTATTGCTCGACTACCTGGTGACGGGCGTCATTTTGGGCGAGGGGATCTTCTGATGCGCGTTTTCAAGCCTCGCGTCGCTCGTGTCTCGACCGTTGGGACCGATATCGACCGGGCCGACCCCATCCACGTGCGCCTGCGGAACATTCACAAGACCTACGGTGACCATCACGTTCTCAAGGGCATCTCCATCGACATCCATCGCGGAAAGACGAACGTGATCATGGGTCCTTCCGGTTCGGGCAAGACCGTGCTCATGCGTCAGCTCATTCGCTTGGAGAAGCCCGACCAAGGGCAAATCCTCGTGAACGGCGTCGACTTCGCCGAGCTCGCGGGGCTCGAGCTCGAGTCCATGCGTCGGACGTTCGGCATGGTGTTTCAGATGTCCGCGTTGTTCGATTCGATGACGGTGTTCGAGAATGTCGCGTTTCCGTTGCGCGAACATACCGAGCTCACCCGACAGGAAATCCGAACTCAGGTCATGGACCGGCTTGCGTCTCTGGGCATCGAGGCAGCAGCAGACAAGATGCCGTCAGCACTCTCGGGCGGCATGCAGAAGCGCGTCGCCGTCGCCCGAGCGATGATCCTCGAGAGCGAGATCGTGATCTACGACGAGCCGACCACCGGGCTCGATCCGATCACCACCCAAACGGTCGACGACCTGATCTCGGAGACCGAGGACAAGTTCGGTGTGACATCGATCGTGATCAGCCACGACATGGCGTCGGTGTTTCGCATCGCCGACCACATCAACTTCCTTCACTTTGGTCAGATCGTCGCGAGTGGCACCCCGGCTGAGCTGCTCGGGAGCGAAGACCCCGCGACCATGCGCTTCATCGAGGCATCGCGCCTCGCTCAGTAGTTGCGCACTACGATTTCTCTGACGCGGCCCCGTTTTGACGCGTCACAGTTGATCGCGCGCGGGGCGGCGACCGTCGTGATATCGAAACAGGCGTAAAGGCGCCGGATGAAGGGCACGTCGCTGTTGGACAGCATCAATTTGCACCCGCGACGATCGAGTGCAGCGAACACATCGCGAAGCCGTTCCTGGTCGTCCTGGGCGAATCCGTCGGTTGCATAGCTGGTGAAGTTGGCGGTCCGTGACATGGGTTCGTAGGGTGGGTCGAAGTAGACGAAATCGCCAGGCTGGCAATTGCGAATCAGTTCTTCGAAGCCGGCGCACCGAAGCTCCACGTCTTGAAGCACACGACTCGCTGCCCGTAGGCCATCTTGATTGCAGATGCGCGGGTTCTTGTATCGTCCAAGCGGCACGTTGAACTCGCCCTTTCGATTGACGCGATGAAGCCCGTTGAAGCAGGTCTTGTTGAGGTACACGAACATCGCAGCACGGCTCGTGGGTGATGCGTGCTGGGCGCGATTGTAACGGTCGCGGACTTTGTAATAGAAGACATCGTTGTGTGACGCGGCGAGGATCTCGAGCTCTGCAATTACGCGATCGACGTCATCGCGAATCGCCTGGTAGGTCGAAATCAACGAGAGGTTCACGTCCGAAAGCAACGCCCGCGCAGGCTGTCGCGAAAAGAAGAGGGCGCCTCCTCCGAGAAACGGCTCGACGTGCCGCATGAAATCGACACCTTGCGGGAGCAGTGGCCGGAGCTGACTGAGGAGCCGCCCCTTGCCGCCAACCCACTTCACAAACGGCGTGGCTTTTTCGGGAGCAGGCCGGTGGACCTGCTCGACTGGGACCCGTGCGATGGGGGTGGATGTCGCCATGTGTGGGATAGTATCCTACACATGAGGAGCCCCGAAAAAATCGGCGAGGAGGGCTAGCCGCGTGCGCTCTTGACCATGGTTTGAAGGCGTTCGAGGGCTTCCTCGAGCACCTCCAGCCGAGGTCCGAACGAGAAGCGCACATGGTTCCGGAAGCGGGATGGCCGACCGGTCCGCCGGCGGCCCGGATTGATGTCGAAGAAATGCCCGGGAACGCAGATCACCTTCTGATCCAGCGCGGCCTGGAAGAAGCCATCGGCCGAAGCGAGTGGTCCGGGCAGATCGCTGAGGTCGCCCCATACGTAGAAAGTGCCCTCGGGCTCGAGATCGAGCCGGATGCCGAGCTCCTTCAAACCCGCGATGAGGACGTCTCGCTTCTTTGAGAACGTCTCTCGAATCGCCGCGGTTTCTTTCATGGTGGGCTCCTCGCCGAGCAGGTCGATCGCCGCGCGTTGCATCGGCGCCACGCCGCCACCGTCGAGGAACGAGCCCGCGCTTGCCGCAGCCTCGATCACGCGCTTGGGACCCAACGTCCAGCTCACCCGAAAGCCGGGGTAGCGCCAGTTCTTCGTGAGCCCGTCGACGATGACCACCGGATCTTCTTCGACATCGTCCACATAGCGGGCAGCACTCACGATCGGATCGTCACCTGTCCACACGTAGTGCGAATAGAACTCGTCGAGGATCAGCGCGCAGTTGAGGTCTCGACCGACACCCACCCATTCGGCAAGCTCTTCGCCTTTCACGAGCTTTCCAGTGGGATTGCAAGCATTGCTCATCAGGATTGCGTTGAGGCCACGACCGAGGATTTCCTCCCTCAAGTGCTCGGTCGAGAAGTGGTAGCCCTGCTTTGGGTCGAGCAACACCGGAATGGGCACGATGCGTCGAAACACATCCAAGAGCTCCTCGTACGCCGTGTAATCTGGCAAGAAATGGCCAAGATGAATCGGCGCGATGGCAGCGCACGCACGCATGACGCCGACGCGGCCCCCACCGCTGATCGCGACGTTCTCCGCCGAGTACTGGGACTTCATACCCTTGCGAAACAGCGAGTTGTATAGACTCGCGACCGCCTCGCGAAGCTCCCACAGCCCGGGCACCGGTGCGTAGTCCAGGTCGCCTTGGTGGACATCGATGTGTGCGATGCGGGCCGGCGCTCCTGGCAGCGGACCGGTCTCGGGTTGTCCTTGACCTAGGTTGCACCAACCCGGCGCATCGAGATGAAATCCGCGCCTCTCCGCTTCGACCGTGACGTAGATCACCCCTGTCCGGGGCACGCTTCGAAAAGCGGCGTGGTGGGTCTCTTCGGACAGGCCGTTATCGCGCTCGTGAGTCACAGTGGGGCCCATGCTAGCAGAAGCGCTGCGGTGAGGTAGGATTCTGACCATGGACGTGCTGCGGATCTCGAACTTGACGGTCGACTGCGTGGTCGGGGTCTACCCTCACGAGCGAAACGCCTCGCAGCCGCTACAAGTCGACATTGAGATGCGTCTCGATACCGAAAAGGCCGCCATGAAGGAGAGCGTGAAACAGACCGTCGACTACGCCGCCACCGCATCGCAGCTCGTCTTTCTCCTGAGGAGCTGCCGCTTTCGGTTGCTCGAGACGGCCGCACACGTGCTCGCTCGCTACCTCCTCTCCCCGCCCGCTGCCGGTGAACGGCGCGCCCAGATCGAGTCGGTGACGGTGCGGTTGACCAAGCCGGGGGGACTCAAAGGGTTCGCAACGCCTTCGCTCGAGATCACGCGCGCGGCCGATTCGTGCGAGTTCGACGTCGAAGAGCGACCGTTCGGGACGGTCGACGTGATTCACGAGACGCGTGACGCTGGGATCTACCGTCTCAACATCGCGCCCGGTCGCGAGATTCCACTGCATGTTCACCGACAGATGCGCGAGTCGGAGATGGTGCTGACGGATGGTGTATTGTGCCAAGGAGTGGCGTGCCCGCCTGGCACTGTGCATCGATGGCCGCGCGGCGCCGCGCACACGTATCAGAATCCGACCGATCGAGTGCAAAGCGTGTTGTGCGTCGACTTGCCGCGTTTCATCGAAGAAGATGAGGTGCTGGTGCAGGGCGAGCCCGCCGACGTGCCGCCCGAGCCTCCGTTTGGTCCGATCGCGGGGGTCGGTTGATGCGCATCTCCGAAGGCAACGTAATCGTGACCGGTGCGAGCCGTGGCATCGGTCGCGCAATCGCGCAGCGGGTGCTCGAACAGGGTGGCCGGGTTGTCGCCGTTGCGCGCGACAAGGCCAAGCTCGAGTCGTTGGGTTCGGGCGATCTGGTGCGTCCTGTGGTCGCCGACCTGTTGGACAGCGCCTGTGCCGATCGCATCGTGTCGGAGGGCATTGCCGCATTCGGTCATGTGGACGGCCTCGTCAACTGTGCGGGTATGAGCCGGTATCAATTACTGGGCACGATCGAAGCGAGCGCGTTCGGGGAGCAACTCGCAGTCAATCTGGTCTCGCCGCTTCTGCTCGCGCAATCTGTGGCCGCGCACATGCGCGAACGCCGTAGAGGCGCCATCGTCAACGTCTCGAGCTCGCTTTCCGAATCTGCCACGCCCGGGCTCGCGGCCTACGCCGCCTCCAAGGCCGGCCTCAATGCGGTGACCCGGGGGCTTGCGCTCGAGCTCGCCGCCGATGGCATCCGCGTCAATGCCGTGCTGCCCGGTGTCGTCGATACCGACATGGTCCGCGCTCCCCGGACCTCACCAGGGGAGAAGCTTTCGTCCGAGGAGCTCGCGGCACGGGTCGAGCAACAGCTCGCGGCGCTCCGCACGCTTCATCCTCTCGGTCGGCTCGGCACGCCCGAAGAGGTCGCTCGGGTCGTGATCCAGGTGCTCGACAACGAGTGGCAAACCGGCAGTCTCGTCGTCATCGACGGCGGGCTACTGCTTCGGTAGCCCGCAGCCGAATCCGATCGGTACGCTATTTATTGATGCGCGCGACGGCTTTGTCGTGTCGCGCCTTCTCGCGCGCGGCCTGGCTGTCGAGGCTCTTGAGCTCGCGCTCGTGCCGGGCGATGGCTTGCTTCCGACGCTTTTCCAGTGTGGCCATCTGGCGCTTGTGACGGGCGTTCTCGCTCTTCATCATGCGGTCGATACGCTGTTGTTCGGCCTTGGAGCGCTTCTGCTCGGCCTTGTCCGCGGTCCGTTCGGCTCGCTCGCCCGCCTTGTCGGCCTGAGCCTCCGCCTTGTCGGCCTTTGCTTTGGCCTGGTCGGCCTTCTTCTCGGCCTTGCTCGCTTGTTTGTCGGCCTTTTGTGCTTTCTTTTCCGCGGCCTTGGCCTTCTCCTCCGCGATTTGGTCCTTGGTTTTCGCGGTTCCTCCGATCTGCGCGTAGCTGTCGGGCGCCACGCCAAGGGCGAGCACGCCCGCCAAAGAGACCATCACCAGAGACTTACCGAATAGATTCATTCTTTCCCTCCCGAGTATCGTGTTGGAAACCATCGGCCTGCAGCCTAACCAAGAGCGGTGCCGCGGCCACCCATGTATACGTTTCTTTACTTTCTTGATTCATAGTCTGTACGTTCGTACAGTGCTGCGCATGGGCTCAGTGAGGGGCGAAGAAGGCCCGGGTTTTGCGCGGCGGCAGGCGCCTTGGGAACGCATCTGCGGGCTTCCAGCCCTCCTCCGGAGCTGGGAGTCCTCCAACGTTTCGCGGAACGTGGTCCTTGGTCGCGATCTCGAGCCGAGGGACGCCTCGACGAGCCCCATTCCCGAGCACCTGCCGGCGTCCGTTGCGTCCGCGCTGACCAAGCGGGGCATCGATCGGTTGTTCGCACATCAGGTTCGCGCGCTGGCGTTGGCCGAGGAGGGGCGCGATTTCGTCGTCGCGACCCCCACCGCTTCGGGGAAGAGCCTCTGCTACAACCTGCCCGTTCTTCGCGAGCTCACGGCTGACCCAACCGCTCGCGCGCTCTACCTCTTTCCGACCAAGGCGCTCTGCCGCGATCAAGAAGAAGCACTCCGCGCATTGCTCCGCGACGCGGATCTCGGCCATGCGGGCATCACGTACGATGGCGACACACCAGCCGACGCGCGCCGCGCCGCGCGCGAAAAGGCCGGCCTGCTGCTCACCAATCCAGACATGCTGCACGCGGGCATCCTGCCGCACCACACCTTGTGGGCGCGCTTCTTTGCGAACCTCCGCTATGTGGTGATCGACGAGCTTCATTCCTACCGTGGCGTCTTCGGCTCGCATCTCGCCAACGTCATTCGACGCCTTCAACGGGTGGCGCGGTTTCACGGCTCTGATCCGGTTTTCTTGTTTTCTTCAGCTACCATCGGCAATCCGCGCGAGCATGCATCCCGCTTGTGCGGGCGCGAAGTCGAGCTCATCGATGAAAACGGGGCGCCCACCGGCCCGAGGCGCTTGATCGTGTACAACCCGCCGATCGTCAACGCCGAGCTCGGCATTCGCGCAAGCTACTTGAAGACGGCGGTCAAGCTCGCCCATGATCTCGTGCGCGCGCAGGTTTCGACGCTCGTGTTCGGGCAGAGCCGCAACGCGGTCGAGGTGATGCTCAAGTACTTGCGGGACCGCGTGGTCCGGGATCACATCGACCCGGAAACAATCCAGGCCTACCGCGGCGGTTATCTCCCGCAAACGAGGCGCCGAATCGAAAAGCGTCTCCGGTCGGGAGAGATCCAATGCGTCGTCGCAACCAACGCGCTCGAGCTCGGCATCGATATCGGCTCGCTCGAGGCGGTGGTGTGCGCAGGCTACCCCGGCACCGTGGCGGGGCTGTGGCAGCGGTTTGGCCGGGCGGGTCGTCGAGTGGGGCCGTCGCTCGCGGTGCTGGTGACGTCGAGCAACCCCATCGACCAGTACATGGCGCATCATGCACATCAGCTCGTCGGTGCATCGATCGAGCACGCTCGCATCGATCCCGACAACATCGAGATCCTTCTCCAACATCTCAAATGTGCGACCTTCGAGCTCCCGTTCGAGCCGGGCGACCGCTACGGAGACCTTCCAGTCGAGTCGGTCGAGGACGCATTGACCTACTTGGCGGGGACCAACCTCGTACATCCCGTCGCTCGCGCCGACAGGGGCACCGTGTATCATTGGGCGGCGGAGAGCTATCCCGCGAGCGATGTCTCATTGCGAAGAGCCACGCCCGACAACTTCGTGATCATCGAGCTCTCGGAAAATCGCACCATCGCCGAGATGGACTGGCACAGCACCCACACCATGCTGCACGAGCAGGCGATCTATCAGCACGAAGGCGATCAGTACCAAGTGGAGCGTCTGGACTTCGAAAATCACAAGGCCTACGTGCGCAAGGTCGAGCCCGACTACTACACCACCGCCATGACGTACACCAAGGTCGCCGTGCTGGAGCAAGACGAGCGCGCAAGGCTCGAGCATGGCGGGGTGGCGGGTCAGGCGCCGGGGCATACGTCCCACTGCTCCGCAGTCCCGCCCGTGAAAAACGCTGTTGCGCTCGATACGGGTCTCGGCGAGATCAACGTTTCGGAGCGGGTCGTGGGTTTCAAGAAGATCAAGTTCCACACCCACGAGAACGTCGGCTGGGGCGAGGTCGACTTGCCCGAGATGGAAATGGAGACGACCTCGTTCTGGCTCACAGTGCCCGAGGACTTCGTGCGGGGGTGGGCCGAACCGCGCCCCGTCGTCATCGACGCGCTGCGTGGGCTCTCCAAGGCGCTGCACATCATCGCGGCGGTCGGCTTGATGATAGATCCGCGCGATCTCGGCCGGACGCTCGGCGATCGCCATGACCCGGACGAGCCGCCGGGCAAAGGGCATGGACCGGGGTTCGATCCCACGATCTTCTTGTACGACCAAACCCCGGGCGGGGTGGGGCTTGCGCCGCGCATCTTCGAAGAGCGACACACGCTGCTCCGACGCGCGCGGCAGTTGATCGAGCGTTGCGAGTGCGAGGAGGGTTGCCCGGCCTGTGTCGGCCCCGTGGTCGGTAGCGAGTTGCCGGGCAGCGAAGCGATCGATGCGCCGCTTTCTGGATCCAGAAAGGCGCTCGTCCTCGACATTCTCGACGCCTTTGGCGTCGACACCGTGCACTAGGAGCGGAAGCGTGTCGCTCAAGCGAAGGCTCAAACGAAGGGACGACCAACGAAAGACGCGCATCGAAAAACTCCGCAACGACGTCGAAGCAGTCAAGAAGCGTGGCCAGCGCAAAGCGGCAAGCGGAGGGCGACGAGCCGCTCGCGGCGAGCGGCGAGTGGGCCTAGGCCTCCCCGGAAAGCTCACCGAGACCACTCACGGCCCGGTGCACATGGTCGATGCCTATCTCGAGCCCCGTCATCATCACGGCTCCGCCCCGGTGGCCCCCGCGACCGAGGTGTCTGGGGCGATCGTCGCCGAGATCGCACTCGATCCTTCATTCGCATCGCTCGATTTCTCGCAGGCGCTCTTCTTGGACACCGAGACCACCGGCTTGGCCGGTGGCACAGGGACCGTCGCATTCCTGATCGGCATGGCGTGGTTCGAAGACCAATCACTCCGCGTGCAGCAGCTCTTCCTCCCCGAGTTTGGTCAGGAGGAGGCCATGCTGAGGCTGCTCAGCGAGCGGCTCGAGAAGAGCTCGTGCCTCGTGTCGTACAACGGCAAGAGCTTCGATTGGCCGCTCTTGCGAAATCGCTTCGTGATCAATCGCGTCAAAGCACCGCGCGTGTCGGCCCACCTCGATTTGCTCCACTGCGCCCGCCGCATATTCAAGCCTCGTCTGCAAGCAACGCGACTGGTCGACCTGGAGCGCGCGGTGCTCGGTATGTACCGGCACGATGACGTGCCTGGTTCGCTCATTCCGAGCCTATATTTCGATTACCTCGATGGTTGTGGAGCGGAGGCACTCCTAGGGGTGTTCGAGCACAACGCCCACGACTTGATCGCCCTGGCCGCACTGCTCGGCAAGCTCGCGGCTCACTTCGAAGAGGTCCGAGCCGCTGACGACCCGCGCGATCACTTGGCCTATGCCAAGGTCGCCGAGCGAGCAGGCGATCGGCGGCGTGCGCGTGAGTTCGCACAGGCAGCGGCGAAGGGCGGCGCAGGCGCCGATTGCACGGTGGACGCTCTGATGCTTCAAGCCCGCTTGGCGCGCCGCGACGCCGAGCTCGAGGCGGAGGAGCGTGCCTTGGTCGGTGCGCTGGCTGTTGCGGACGGCGGCGCGTCGTCGGCGGGAGTGCGCCTGGCGCTCGCCAAGCTGTACGAACACCGCATCAAGGATTTCACCCGGGCGCTCGAGCACGCGCCGCACACGTGTCCCGCCGAGCCAGAGGACGCGACGCATCACCGTGTGCAAAGGCTCGAGCGTCGGATCGCTCGGCGGGGTTCCCGGCGGTTGTAACCCCGTCGCGACTGAGACCACGGTGCCTCAGCGGAAGCCCTCCTGGCACGCAATGGCACAGGGGAAGCCGCCGAAAACGGGTGATTTTCCGGTCGGGACGTTGGCATCCTTTCTGCACTGGATCGGTCTCGATGGAGCGGGGACCATCAAGGAGAGCAGTGATGAATAGAGTATGGATTGGCTTAGTCGCCCTGGTGGCAATCGCCTCAACCGGATGCGGCGTTGAAACGAATGGCGAGCCGTGCGTCTGTCCGGAGGTCTACGCGCCGGTGTGCGGGGTCGACGGGGTGACCTACGACAACGACTGTTTTGCCGAGTGCGAGGGCGTAGAGATCGCCCACGTCGGTGAGTGTGAACAAGGGTGTTATCGCGACGAGGATTGCGACGAGGGGGAACATTGCGAGTTCGTTCCCGATCCCGTCCCGCTCGACGAGCGCGTCGCCAAGCGAACGATCGCGCCCCGCGGCGTCTGTGTTCCCGATGTGTTGTCCTGCGAGGAGCACGATGATTGTCCCTCCGGATACTACTGCGCCAAACCGTACTTCGATCCGCTCGAGGATCGTGCCCAAGATCCTCCGGTTCCGATCGCTGAGGGCATGTGTCGCGACCTCTGCGAGATCATCGATCTCGATTGCGGCCCTGGCTATCAATGCCTGCATGGGGGGTGCGTCCCGATCACGGAGCGCTGCAACGACAACGCCGACTGTGGACGGGAGCTGATTTGCTACCCGCCGACCAAGACCTGCGAGCCGCGGTGCGCCGTGGATTGCTTGGTGCCGAACCCGGTCTGCGGAGAAGACGGCGTGACGTACTACTGCGGAACCGTCGATGCTTACTGCAACGGCGTGGAGGTTGCGCACGAGGGCGAGTGCGGTGGCGACTGTCGCGAGACCGGCTGCTCTGAAGGTTGGACGTGCGACCTCTGCCGTGAAGGCTGGGTCTGCCTATCGCCCAACGCAGGAGCGTGCGAACCGCCAGGCGATTGCCGCGCCAACGGTTGCGACGACGAAGACGAGTGCATTCCGTGTTGGTCGGGCTACATCTGCGCCTCGCCGGGCACGATCTGCTGAGGGACCGCCGGCCGCGCGCCGCTGGCCGCTCACCGTGCTATCTGCCTTGAGTGCAGTCGCTGTACAAGAGTGAGCTCAACCGCGAGGTGCCGCTCGGGCGCACGGACGAGTTCGCGCCGATCGCGATCGGACCGATGCGCGTGTGGCCGCCAGTCGTGCTCGCGCCTATGGCCGGCGTGACCAACTGGCCGTTTCGCACGCTGTGCCGCCGCTTCGGTGCTGGCCTGTACGTCAGCGAGATGATCACCGCGCGTCCGCTCGTGGAGGGACGCGCAAAGACCTTGATGCTTGCGGAGTTTGGCGCGAATGAAACGCCCCGCAGTCTGCAACTCTACGGCGTAGACCCTCACTACGTCGGTGAGGCGGTGAAGTGGCTCGTCGGTGAGGGTCGCGTCGACCACATCGACATGAACTTCGGCTGTCCCGTCCGGAAGGTCACGCGAAAGGGCGGCGGGAGCGCGATCCCAGCCAAGCCCGAGCTCCTTCGCGCCATCGTCAGGGCCGCGGTGCAAAACGCCGGGCCTGTGCCGGTGACGATCAAGTTCCGGATGGGCATCGATGATGCCCTGCTGACTTACGAAGATGCGGGTCGGGTCGCCGAAGACGAGGGATGCGCGGCGGTCGCGCTTCACGCGCGCACAGCAGCGCAGCTCTACGACGGCGAGGCACGCTGGGAGGCGATCGCACGGCTCAAGGCGCTCGTCACGAGCATTCCCGTGCTGGGCAATGGCGATATCTGGGAAGCCCACGACGCGCTTCGCATGATGCGACAGACGGGCTGCGATGGCGTCGTCGTCGGACGTGGTTGCCTCGGACGACCGTGGCTCTTTCGCGACCTCTCCGATGTCTTCGAGGGTCGCGAGCCCCAGGATCCACCGCGGTTTGGCGAGGTGGCCGAGATCATGCTCGAGCACGCGCAGCTGCTCACGGAGTGGCTCGGCGAGACCCATGCGATGCGTGTGTTCCGCCGTCACGGAAGCTGGTACACGAAAGGCTTTCGCGGAAGCGCGGCGCTTCGCGGGAGACTGATGCGGATCACCACCATCGACGAGCTCGACAGGTTGCTCCGCCAAGCCGATGCCACCGAGGCGTTCCCGCCTTCGGCGATGCGAGTACCTCGAGGCAAGACCGCTGGTCGCCAAACCGTGTCGCTTCCGGAGGGCTTCCTCGACCACCGCCTCACCGACACGACCCCACCTGTGCACGCGGACGCGCAGGCCGTCTCGGGCGGTTAGGCGCTCGGGGCTAGCGGCATCGCGCGGCCCGGTATACGGTCTCGTCGATGAGTGAGGAGCGGCGACGGAGTTTCTGGGGTTGGGGGTGGGAGGACAAGTTCCCGGCGACCGAGGCGCGCAAACATCTCGGTCAGCAGTCCCAGGTCATGCTCGGCTTCGCGCCACAGCGGTGTGACGAGCCGCCGCGCATCGAAGACATTGCGCTTCCCACGCCCGCGATCGACCCACCGAGCCCATTGTCGCGGTTTTGCACGACCGACCCCGAGGCCCGCA
>CAJIBX010000113.1_pt1 | contig 18754 bp, 16 predicted proteins | sample 9199471 | NCBI WGS metagenome assembly CAJIBX01 (sample SAMEA7708317, study PRJEB35096) | sediment metagenome | biome: marine neritic benthic zone biome [ENVO:01000025]; feature: sediment [ENVO:00002007]; material: shallow marine sediment [ENVO:03000034] sea grass bed [ENVO_01000059] ...
CGCGCTTTTCGTTCACGCAGCAGAAGGTCGATGGAGAGGCGCCGAAGGGTGGTGTCGCCGCTGCGATCATCAAAGACATCGTGAAACAGATGAATGAAGACATCCCGATCTGGGAGAACAAACGGTACCTGGAGCGACCGATGCTGTGCGATGGCGATGGCCCGATCGCGCAGTACCGCAAGTGGTGCGAGCAGTTCTACCGCTGATGAGGCGGCCAACCACGGAGGCAGTCGAGGCGATGCCGGCGGTGGGAGACCTTCGCGAACCCAGCGCCGAGCCGGCGTCCTGCGCAGCGAGTGGGCGGAGGCTCGCGTGGGCCACGTTCCGGACAGCCGACGGGTCCCGCGAGCGAGCAAGGGCGTCGGTCGGCGCGGGACGCTGCAAGCCGGGCGTGTCCTTCGGAGCCGGCGTCGCTCGACTGCCTAAGCGCGGTTCCGAACGAAGCAGCTCACCGCGTCGCTTGGTCGAGGAAATCGAGATACCGCCTGGCAATATCACCGTCGATCAGCGGGTCGTTGTGGTCGCGACCTGGGACTTCGATGTATGTCGCCGAAGGGATGAGCTTTGCCAGAGCGCGCCCGTTGTCTACGGGAATGGTGCGGTCCGCCGTTCCGTGGAGGACGAGGACATCGCAGTTCAGTTTGTCCGCGAGCGCGTCGCTCTCGAATCGGTGGGCGAGCAAGCGTTTCACCGGGAGCCACGGGTAGTGGTGGCTTGCCACGTCGACGAGCGAAGTGAACGTGGACTCGAGCACGATCGCCGCCGGTCCGACCTCGGACGCGAGCTTCACCGCCACCCCGCCTCCCAGGCTGCGCCCATGGATCGCGATACGCTCGGGGCGGGCTCCCAGAGTATCGGTGATGAATCGCCATGACGCGCGGGCGTCTTCGTAGACCCCTGCTTCGGTCGGGGTGCCGGAGCTGCCCGGGTAGCCGCGGTAGTGGACGCCGACGAAGTCCCAGCCACGTTCGAGCAATTGCTGCTGCAGCTCGAGCTGAGCGAGCACCGACGACGCGTTACCGTGGAAATAGAGCACGACGCGCCGCTCCTCGTGCCCGAAGCCCTTGCGGTGCCAGCCGTACAGCGTCTCGCCGTCGGCGGTCGGGATCGCGAGCACATCAGCGTCGACTCGGGCCGCGACCGCGTCGAGGAACTCGCGGTCGACCCCGGCCGGTCCCGGGAAGATCATCCTCGCCTGAAGGTTGTACAGGTAGCCCACAGCCGTTCCGTAGGCCGCAAGCATGACGAACAAAGCGTATCCGAACAACCGCACGGGACAGACCTTAGCAATAAACGGGCAGTAGCCGAATCATCCGTTACTATATCGGTATGCAGAAATGGCTATTCGGGATGTTGGTGTTGGCGGTGGGCTGTGGAGGCTCCGCTGGGTCTGGCAAAACGGGTAAGATGAGTGCGATGGACGCGCTGGGCGTCTCGCCTCCGGACGAGCCGTGGGAGCAGATGAGCGAAGCCGACAAAGAGTTCTACATGATCGGCAAGGTCAATCCCATCATGCAGGAGCTGTTTGCGCGGCACGACGCTGAAGAGTACGGCGACTTCAACTGCGAGGGCTGTCACGGCGAAGAAATGCGAGAGCTGAAGTTCAAGATGCCCGCGCCATCGATGTACATCGTTCCTCCGGAGGGCACACCCGGACACAAGGGGATGCTTATGACATTTCCCGAAACGGTCGAGTTCATGGCCGAGGTGGTCACCCCGACGATGGGCACACTGCTCGGGATGGAGGCGACATGCGCCACCTGCCATCCCAGTGAAAAGCCGAAAGTCCGCAAGAAGCGGCGGCGGTAGACAAAACTTGCTGGCGTGGTCCGACGTGCTAGCTTTGCCCGGCTTTTTGACTAGGAGAGAAGTCAAATGACCTGGGTAATCACACGCATGTGCCGCGACTGCTTGGACAAAGCTTGCGTCGACGTCTGTCCCGTGGAGTGCATCTATGAATACAAGGGCAGCGATCGCGAGGGCTTTCCCAATCAGCTCTACATCCAGCCCGAAGAATGCATCGACTGCGGCGCGTGCGAGCCGGAATGCCCGTGGGAGGCCATCTACGAAGACGCTTCGGTCCCCGAAGTGTTCACGGAGGACACGGCCCTCAACGCCAAAATGATGGAGTGCCAGGACGACTTCGAGGTCCCCGTTCACGACGACAAGCCCCAGCCCACGCCAGAAGAGGTCGAGGCGAATAAGAAGAAGTGGGGCTTCGAATAGCCCTGCAACTGGCGGGTTTTCGGACGCAATGAGGGTACCCCCGACGGGTTAGGCGTGGGCCCGTTTTGGGTGCGGCGCCCTGGTGTCGTATAAAGAGGTATGCGTCAGCGATTCACGGACATCGGGCTTCTGTGGCTTCGGATGATCGTCGCAGCGTTGATGCTCACCCATGGGGTTCCCAAGCTGGTGAACTTCGAGTCGATCGTTACGACTTTTCCCGATCCGATCGGCCTGGGTCCGGAAACGAGTCTGATGCTCGTGATCGGGGCGGAGGTGGGCTGCTCGTTGCTCTTGTTTTTCGGATTGTTGACGCGAGTGGCCGCGATCCCGCTCTTGATCACGATGACCGTCGCTATCGTGCACACCGTGTACACCGCTGAAGAATCCTTTCGGACGGTGGAGCTCCCGTTTCTCTACTGGACCGCGTTCCTCTGCATTCTCTTGGCCGGTCCAGGAGCGCCCTCGATCGATCGCTGGGCCGCCGAAGGGATAGCGCGGTTTCGTAAGAAAAAGCAGCCGCCACCCCAGCACAGGGTGCCTCCAGTTCCCAGGGTTGCCGCGAGCGCTGCGAGTCGTTACATCGATCCAGACGCCACGAGCGAGGAGGTCAACCTGACCGAATGGGATACGACTAAGGCGTCGTGAAGATTGGGTGGAGCCGCTCGAGGGCGGACTCCAGCTCATCCAGACCCACCGCGGTGAAGCAAAGGCGCACCCACTTCTGATACGCGGCGCCGCAGGAGCGGCCGGGCGTCAATAGTACGCCGGCGTCCGCACAACGCTCCAAGAACGGTTGGCTGTCCGTCGCATCTGGGTCGAGATGTGAAGATACGTCGATGAACACGAACGTGCCACCCTCAGGAACCCGTGCGTCGAGCGCTTCCGCGGTCAGCCGTGCGGCCCTTTGGTAGAGCGTGCGGGTCTCCTCTAGCCAATCGCTGCCTTCAACCAATGCCCGCGCACCACCAAACTGCATAGGCCGTGCCGCACAGTACGTTTGAAACGTCTGCATACCCCGAATCTTTTGCATGATGGCGGACGGACCATGCGCGAAACCGATCCGTGCGCCGGCCAGCCCGTAGCTCTTGGAGAGGGTGTGACACGCGATCGCCCGCTCTCGGATCTCGGGGCGCGCCCAAACCGCGGGTGGTGCGCCGGCACTGAAAAAGATCTCCTCATAAGCCTCATCGGCCAGCACCCAAAGGTCGTGTCGAACCGCGACCCGCAGCATCGCATCGATCACCGAGGACGGCAGCATTCTTCCAGTCGGATTGTGGGGTGTATTGATGTAGAGGGCGGCGGTTCGTTCCGTAATCGCGGCCTCGAGCTCCGCCTCCGGATCGAAAGCGGGGTCGTCGAGCCGCGTGAAGAAAGGAACCTGCACCGGGACGGCCCCCTTGGTCGCCACTATACCGCGAACGAGAGGCCAGAACGGAGCGGGAATCAGTACTTCATCGCCCGGGCTCAGGAGCACTTGGCAGATCACGTTCAGCCCCGCCGTCGTGCCCGCCATCACCTGGAGGTCGTCCCTTTCGATGGCAACCCCGTGTCGAGCGTCGACGTAGGCGACGATCGCGTCGAGCAGCTCCGGCTCACCTTGGACGGCGGCGTAGTTGTGGAGGCGCGGATGGTCTTTGGCCCGCTGGCTTTCCGCGCGCGCCTGCAAGAGAGGCTCTCGGTACGTGTCTCCGACGTGCAGCGCGAACACCGGGCCGCCCGCGGAGCGCGCCCTTTCGAGCAGCGTACTGTAGACACGGGCTGAGAGTGAATCCGCGTAGGGGGAGTGACCGGGGTAACGCGGCATCGATCAGATCCACAGCAAGGTCAAAAGGGTGATGGTGCAGATGCCCACCATCGCCTGAAGGGGCAGCCCCAACCTGAGGAAGTCGGTGTATTTGTAGCCACCCGGACCGTACACCATGAGATTGGTCTGGTATCCAATCGGGGTGCTGAAGGCTGTCGAAGCGGCCAGCATGACGAGATAACTCATCGGCACTAGCGCGATACCCTGGGTTTCCGCTGCCGACGCGGCGATCGGGAACATCAGTGCGGCCGACGCGGTGGTGCTCACGATCCCTGCGAGGACCGCCGTTGCAACATAGATGGCCGTGAGAAGGCCGACGTGTCCGAACGGCTCAGCGAAATCAACCACCCTGCTCGCGAGCACGTGTGCAGCACCGCTTTGCTCGAGCGCCGTGGCGATGCCAAACGCGGATGCGATTGCCACCAGCACTCGGAGCTCGACCGCTCGTCGTGCTTGCTCTCCAGTGAGACAACGGGTGACCAGCATGACACCTCCGGCAAGAAGCGAGGCCGTCATCAGGTGCAAGAGCCCTGCGGCGTTGATTGCGACCATCACGATGAGGATCAATGAGGCTAGCCATGCCTTGTCGTGTCTCGGGGGCGTGCTGTCTTCGACCTCACTGACCAATGCGAAGTTCGGATCGCGTTGACGTTCTTTTGCAAAACGCGGGTGTGTTTCGAGCAAGAGCACATCCGCCGGCTCGAGCTCGATATCGCCAACCTTCTTTTCGGTGACGCGCACGCCTTGGCGATGCACGGCCAAGATGGCGGCATCGTAGATCGTGCGAAAGCGACTCTGTCTAACGCTCTGCCCCACGAGCGAGGATTGCGGCGCGATTACCGCCTCCACCAAGCGCCGGTCCGGGCGGCCGGTGAGCTTCTCCACTTGATCCGTGTCGGGGACGATGCGCATTTTTCGCAGATCGACCACCGAATCCACGACTCCGGTGAAGTGCAGTCGGTCACCTTCCATCAGAACTGTCGACGGCGGTACAGCAGCAAGAACACGCCCTCCGCGTTCGATCTCGTAGAGATAGACATTTTCGAGCGCGCGCAAGCCCGCCTTCTCGATCGTTTGTCCGATGACCGGGGAGGCCTTCTCGACGCGCATGGCGATCGTGTATTCGCGCGCGCGCCCAAGCGTCTGGACCGCTGCGCTTCGGTCTTTGAGCAACCACTTGGAAGCGATCACGACGAAGGTGGTGCCGATCACCACCGCGGGTAAGCCCAGGTAGGCGATCTCGAAGATCGGAAAGTGAGCCTCGGGGTCATGGGCTTCCGCCAAACCGGCGACCACCAGGTTCGTGCTCGTGCCGATCAGCGTGCATGTCCCTCCGAGAATTGCCGCATAGGAGAGCGGCATCAGGAGCATGGACACGCTGAGCTTTGAACGTCGCGCCCAGTCGGTCACGAGTGGAACGAACATCGCAACGACTGGTGTGTTGTTCAAGAACGCGGAGAGCCCCGCGACCGGGAGCATCATGCGAAGCTGGGCGCCGGAAAGATTGCGGGGCCTACCGAGTACGACGCGAGCGACATAGTCGAGGCCCCCGGTCTCTTTTACCCCTGCAGCGACGACGAACAGTGCCCCGATGGTGACGATCGCGGGATTTGCAAAACCGACGAAGGCTTGAGCGGGCTCGAGAATCCCAAATGCGAGCAGAACCGTGAGCCCGCCGACGAGAACCAGATCAGGGGCGGCCAGGTCGATGGCCATCACGATGACCATCGCCACGATCACACCTACTGTGGTCCATCCGTCCCCGGTCATGACGGCCGAGACTAGCAGTCCGAGGCTCCGAACACCCGTTCTTGAGTAAAGTTACGGGGAAACCGGTTTCAACGGGCGCATGCCGCGCGGAACCGGCTGGGCGGTGCTAGGAACACCCCATGACCGATTGGCATTTGCGAAAGCATCCGGACTTCGTGGGTGTTCCGGGCCCAGTGTTGATCGTGGTGATGGACGGCGTGGGCTGCGGCGCACAGGACGATGGGGACGCCGTATGGCTCGCCAAGACGCCCACCCTCGATGCTCTCTCGGCGGCGCCGCTTTCGACCAAGCTCCGCGCACACGGTTTGGCGGTCGGGCTGCCGAGCGACGACGACATGGGAAACAGCGAGGTCGGTCACAACGCGTTCGGTGCCGGCCGGGTGTTCGACCAGGGGGCGACGCGGGTACAGGCCGCGATCGAAAACGGGGAGATCTTTCGCGGCGAGGAGTGGGAGCGACTCGTTCGCCGCGTGCGCGAAAGCGGAGAGGCGATGCACTTCATTGGGCTCTTGTCCGACGGCAACGTGCACAGTCACATTGACCACTTGTTCGCGATGCTTCGCCAGTGTGACCAGGACAAAGTGAAAAAGGTTCGAGTACACACGCTCTTGGACGGTCGCGACGTGCCCGAAACGAGCGCGCTCGGGTACATCGACGCATTGGAGCGGGTGCTCGAAGAGATCAATCGGAATCCCGATCGCGACTATCGAATCGCCTCCGGTGGTGGTCGGATGCATGTCACGATGGACCGCTACAACGCTGACTGGGCCATCGTCGAGCGTGGGTGGAAGCATCACGTATTGGGTGAGGGACGCGGTTTCAAGAGCGCCCAAGAGGCGATCGAGGAGCTTCGAAATGAAAGCCCCGGTGTGATCGACCAGGATTTGCCAGGATTTGTCATCGTCGACCAAGGCGGACAACCCGTGGGGCGTATCGTGGACGGGGCAGCGGTGGTGTTTTTCAACTTTCGTGGTGACCGAGCCATCGAAATGACACGTGCGCTTACGGAAGAAGATTTTGCCGAGTTCGAGCGCGGGCCGCTGCCAGACATCGCCTTTGCCGGAATGATGGAATACGACGGCGATCTCAAGTTACCCCGCCACTACTTGGTACAGCCCCCCGAGATCGAAAGAACCATGGGCGAGTATCTCGCCCACAACGACGTCCACCAGTTCGCCTGCAGTGAAACCCAGAAGTTCGGCCACGTTACCTATTTCTGGAACGGCAATCGTAGCGGCTACATCGATCCTGCGCGCGAGCTTTATGTGGAAATCCCGAGCGATCGCGTCTCTTTCGATGAAAGACCCGAAATGAAAGCCAAGGAGATCACCGATGCGACGGTCGCCGCGCTCGAGGAAGGTCGCTTCAAGCACGCGCGCGTCAACTACGCCAACGGCGATATGGTGGGCCACACTGGCAACCTCGATGCATCGGTCAAGGCGATGGAGACGGTCGACCAATGCATTGGTCGTCTGCTTCCCGTGATCGACCGGCTAGGCGGTGCTTTGATCGTTACGGCAGATCACGGCAATTGCGACGAGATGTTTGAGCGCGATCGAAAGACCGGTCGCTACGAGGTCAACGCAAAGGGTGATCGACAGAGCAAGACCAGCCACTCGTTGAACGAGGTTCCGCTGTATGTGTACGCACCGAGCGTCGAGGGTCTCGAGCTCGCGAAAAACGTCCCGTTGCCGGGTCTTGCAAACGTCGCGGCGACCGCGTTCCATCTGATGGGGTTTGAGCGTCCGGAGGGCTACCAGCCGAGCCTGTTGCGAGACGGAAAGCTTCGTTAACGGGGTTTACGTTCGACCACGTCCACGTCCACGTTAGGACTCATCGGTAACGCAACCGGAGTTTGATGCCGAGAAAGTCCGCAATCTGTTGAGCGTAGGCGCGCGGAATCAGGTTGAGCCGGCCTTCCACCACCGCGCGGGCTCGCGCGTGAGGCTCACCTTTGAGCGCTGGCAGGACGATCTTGCTCCAGGCAAACAGTGTCTTGCCGTCGGCGCCGTTCAAGGCGAGGGTGAGCACGGGCTCGAGCCGCTTTTGATAGGCGACGGACGCGCTGCACAAGGCTGCGAAGGTGCGGACGAGGCCGTCTCTTCCGATATCGGTGGTCGATTCAAACGAGCCCTTGAGGACATCGAGCTGGCGAGCCACACGGGCAGGGGCGATTCGGGCGATCGCAGGCAGCGCCTCCGCCGAGGTTTGGACGACGCGCTTGTTGCTCGAGCCAATGCCCTGCGCGAATTTTGCGACGAGGGGTACGATCAGCTCTGGCTTTTCCGCGATGACTTCGCTTAGGACACGCGCGGCATGGGTTCCCGCGGTTCGACCGCCGCTCAATAGCAGTTCGCCCTGCTCGGCGATCCTTTGCTGGGGGTTTTCGGACGAGAGGATTTCCTTGGCTGCCGCCGCCGCTCCGCCGGAGCTCTTGGCCGGTGCTTTCGCTTGTTTCGTGGCTGTCTTCTTCTTTGAGGTCATCCTCTTGCCTTGTTCATGCCCTTTCGAGAACCTCGATCATGGCTGGAAGCGAGGTTTCGTAACGCCATGAGGTGCCGCGGTGGCCTCCCTCGTACTCCTCGTAATGCACGTTGATACCATCTTCCTCTAGCCGGGCATTGAGTAACCGGGCGGCGAAGTGTAGCCCATGTTGGTCGCGGTTGCCTGCGTCTAGGTAAACGAGCGACATCTTTCGCAGAGCAGTCGAGCTCTTGGAGAGCCGAACCAGCGGATCGTGGCCGCACCATTGACTCCAGATCTCGTCTTGGGTCTCGCCCGTTCGAAGGTCGAAAGGGAGCTGCACATGCGGGAACGGACCGTTTGGGTCGGGCGAGTAGGCGGCGGCTGCCGCCAACATGAACACGGCGTCGAACTCCGTTGCGTTTTGGGGTCCGCCCTCCGGGATGCGCGCCGCGAAAGCCTCCAGACCGCCGCTTTGGTCGATCGCGATCGCTGCTGGATTGAACAGGGGGCGCATGGAGATCTCGAACGCCGCATCTCCAGCATGACTGCCGACGACCGAGACCACGTCCGGTCGATCCATGCCTACCCGGAGGGCGCCGAAGCCGCCCGAAGAACGCCCGGCGATCGCCCGCGCCTCTCGTTTGGGAATGGTGGAGAACTCCCGATCGACGAATGGGATGACCTCGTCGGCGAGATAGGTCTGGTATGGCCCGGTCGCGGACGAATCGATGAACTGACTTCCACCCCAACGATTGACGCAATCGGGAAGAACCAGGAGCGCGGGCTCACTGTGGCCCTGGGCGACCAGCTGGTCGAATAGCTCCACCGTATTCGGCTTCCACGGGCTCCAGGCTACGACCGAGTGGTTGGTGCTGCCGTAGCCCGCGAGAAGCGTGACGGTAGGAAAGCGCTTTTTCCCGTCGTAGCTCGGTGGGAGGTAGACGTAGACGTCGCGTTCGTACGGGTCATCGAGCGGATTACCTCGGAGACAACTGCTCTCGAACCGCACTCGCCTAAGCTCGCCCTGCATCGCTGGGGGCATAGCACATCTCGAAACCGCGGTGCGGTTACATGCGTTCGACGACGCCGATGCCGATCAACGAAAGGCCCCGCTGAAGCTGTCGGGCGACGAGAGCGGTGAGCCCCAGTCGACTCGCCCGAACCGGGTCCGCTGCATCCAGGACCGGGCACTCCGTGTAGAAGCTACTGAACGCACGCGCCAGCTCGTAGAGGTGGTCGCACAAGAGGTGAGGCTGGTACGTCTCGGTCGCTGCATACACCGCATCGGCGAAGCGGATCAGGCGTCGGCCAAGGACGAGCTCCTCGGGCGCGGCAAGTTCGATGTCGACCGACGATGCGATCTCATCGGCGTCGATGCCCCCTTTGGCGAAGATCGATCGACAGCGCGCATAGGCATACTGCAGATACGGTCCCGCGTTTCCGCTGAACGAGATCATCTTGTCCCAGTCGAAGTGGTAGTCGCTGAGCCGGTTCTGGCGAAGGTCTGCGTACTTCACCGCGCCGATGCCCACCACACGAGCCACCAGCGGGACGTCTTCTTGGGGCACCCGCAAACGGCCTTCTGCAATCGCTTCTTCGATCCGCTGCTTTGCGCGACTCTTCGCTTCTTCGAGAAGCGACAAGAGCGTGATCACCTGGCCGCCTGCATCTCGGGTGCGGAGCGGTTTTCCGTCTGGGCCGAGCACCGTGCCAAACCCCACATGTTCGAGCTCGATCTGAATGCCCAACAACTCGATCAACGCGAACAGTTGCCTGAAGTGTAGGCTCTGGCGGTTGTCCACGACATAGACCGCTCGATCGGCGGAGAACCGGTCCCGGCGGTAGAACACGGTGGCGATATCCGTGGTGGAGTACAGGAATGCGCCGTCTTTCTTTTGAACGATGAACGGCGTCTTGTGTTTGCGCAGTTCAGGCGACACATGTTCGAGCTCGTTGAAGAAGACACAGATCGCGCCGTCGTCCTCTCGCGCTACGTTTCTGTTGACCAACGTATCCACGACCCCCGGGAGGGCATCTTGATAAGCGCTTTCTCCAAGCCATTCGTCGAACGTGACGCCGAGCTCGTTGTAGACCGCGTCGAGCGACTTTCGGCTCACCTCGACGAAGTGTTCCCAGAGCGCTCGGTTCTCTGGATCGCCGGCTTGCAACTTCGCTAGCTCCGCTCTTGCTGACTCCGCGAAGGCTTCGTCGGCCGTCGCCTTCTCCGATGAGAGCTTGTAAACCCGTTCGAGCTCGCGCACGGGATCATGCTCGAGGGCCGCCTCGTCGCCCCATTCGCGCATACCCACCATCAGTAAGCCGAACTGCGTGCCCCAATCCCCGATGTGGTTGTCACGAACGACCTCGTGGCCGACGAATGCCAGCAATCGGGCGATCGCGTCCCCGATCACCGTCGAACGGAGGTGGCCGACGTGCATCTGCTTGGCGATGTTGGGACTCGAGTAATCGACGACGATCTTTTGCGACTTCTCGACTGCAGGCACTCCATCACGATCGAGATCGCCCAGCGACTCCGTGAGGCGCTCGGAAAGCCAAGCATCATCGAGGGTGAGATTGATGAAACCGGGACCCGCAACCTCCGCCGCAGCGATCGACGCATGATTCCGGAGCGCTTCGACCGCAAGGTTGGCGATGTCGCGGGGTGGGCGACCGAGGCGCTTCCCGAGTGGCATCACACCGTTGACCTGGTAGTCACCGAACTTGGCGTCTTGCGTCGCTCGCACCATCGCGGGCGCCGGTTCGTCGAGCGACGCAGTCTCTCGTAAGGCCGCTTCCGCGAGACCGTCCAGATAGCTCGCTACCCGCATGCGCGGAGGAATACGGGGATTTGCCCGGACGGACAACCCAGCTAGATTGGCCGGTAGTGAATCCGATTCGTCAGGCCATCGAGGGCCTCCGGCCCTTGGTACGGCTTCGTCGGGCTATCCGGGGACCGCGCAGACCCTCGTGGAGCCTGGAGCTCGAAACGATTGCAGAGGTGCTGCGACACGGCGCAGGCGTGTCGATTCTCCTACCGCTCGCGTGGCAGCGGCGCGTGATCGACCCCCCGCGGCCGAAGACCGGCCCGATGAGAGAAACCACCATGGAGCGGATCACCGCTGGCGGCGTACCCGCGGAATGGTTCTCTCGGGAAGACTCGGATGCTTCGCGGGTCATCATCTACCTACACGGCGGCGGCTACTCGGTCGGCTCGATCGACTCGCATCGGGATTTCCTCTCACGCCTTTGCTCGGAGGCCGGATGCCGGATCCTGGCCGTCGAGTATCGCCTGGCGCCGGAGCACCGGTTCCCAACGCCGATCGATGACTGCGTGGCTGCGTACCAATGGCTGCTCAATGAAGGTATCGCACCGGAGCGCATCGCGATCGGCGGCGAATCAGCCGGCGGGGGGCTGACGCTAGCGACGCTGCTCACGCTCCGCGACAGCGGCCAGCCGCTTCCCGCGGCCGGCGTGCTGCTCTCGGCGTGGCTCGATCTCGCGGCGAGTGGCGCGTCGATGCGCGTCAACGATCCGTACGACTACCTCACCGCGAACGCGATGCGAGTCTACGCCCAACGCTACGTATCGGACCGGGATCTCAAGCACCCTCTCGCATCACCCGTGTACGCGGACCTTCATGGCCTTCCACCGCTGCTCATTCAGGTGGGCGGAGCCGAGATGCTGCTCGACGATAGCTTGAGACTTGCGGACCGCGCCAAAGAAGCAGGGGTCCGGGTCGAGCTCGAGGTGTGGAACGACATGATCCACGCCTTTCAGATGTTCGCGCCCATCATCGAGGACGGCCGTCGGGCGATCGCTCGCATAGGGAAGTTCGTCAAAACGGAGACGACGTGACCCGCACTGAGAAAGCCGCGCGCATCGGAGAGATCTTGGATGAGCGCTATCCGATGCCTCCCATCCCACTCGACCACCGCGACGCGTTCACGCTCCTCGTATCGGTCATGCTCAGCGCCCAGACCACGGACAAAAAGGTCAACGAAGTGACACCTGCGCTCTTCGAGATCGCACCCGACCCGACTGCCATGGCGGCCCTGCCGGTAGAGACGATCCTTGCAAAAGTCCGAACCGTGGGGCTCGCCCCGACCAAGGCCAAGAACCTCAAAGCGATGTCTCAGCTTCTACTGGACCGTCACGGCGGAGAAGTCCCTGCCTCGATGGAGGCGCTCGAGGCACTGCCCGGCGTCGGTCACAAGACCGCCTCGGTGGTTCTGTGCCAGGCGTTCGGTATTCCAGCGTTTCCGGTCGACACACACATCCATCGGCTGGCCGCGCGCTGGGGGCTCTCGAATGGCAAGAGCGTGACCAGGACAGAGGCAGATCTGAAGAAGGTCTTTCCAGAGGACACCTGGATTCGGCGGCATCTGCAGATCATCTATTTCGGCCGGGAGCTCTGCCCTGCTCGCGGACATGACTTGAGCGGGTGCCCGATCTGCAGCTGGGCCGCGAGCAAGAAGCGAATTAGCGAGGAATCCCAGCGTGCCCGCGCGGTTAAGTAGTCGAAGCCCGGTCCCGGCCCCATAGTAGAGCGAAGGTGTCACTCGATTTCCGCCTCTTCGGTATTCCGATTCGGATCCACATCTGGTTCTGGCTCATGGCGCTGTTCTTGGGCTCTTCCCCAAGTCAGGGGAGTTGGGTGCAGCTCCTGATCGGCGTGGCCGTGATCTTTCAGGGCATCTTGATGCACGAGCTGGGTCACGCGTTCGTGGGCAGGGCTTATGGCAAGACCCCGCATGTCGAGCTCGTCGCCCTCGGGGGGGTCACTTGGTGGGAGCAACGCGAGCCGCTCGCGGCGACGAAGAGCGTATTGGTGAGTTTTGCAGGCCCCGCGGTGGGGATAGCCATTGGTGGTGCAGCGCTTCTCTTCAGCTCGCTCTATCCGGTGGGCGATCCCATGCTGGCCTTCTTGTTGGACTGGGTCGTTTGGGTGAATCTCGGTTGGGGCGTGCTGAATTTGTTGCCGATGCTGCCGCTCGATGGAGGCAACATCACCGCCTCGCTCCTAGACATGGCAGTCCCGGGCAAGGGGCGCCTTTTTGCGTGTTACGTCTCGTTTGCCGTCATCGGTGCGCTCGTCGTGATCTTGGGCACGCTCCAGTACACTTTCGCGATCATTCTTCTTCTGTTCTTCGGGTTCAGCACGTATCAGATCTTCATGGCGGAACGGCACCGCACGGGCGAACGCGAGCCGGCCACCGATGTCGAACGAGCTTTCGCAGCGCTCGAGCGCGGCGACTCGAAGAAACTGGTCCACTTCGCTGGCAAGCTCATCTCCAGTGCGGCCTCACCCGATGAACGCGACGAGGCGTTTCATCTGTTGGCCTGGGGGCGATTGCTGGGCGGCGAGCCGAGCGAGGCTCATGCCGCGCTGCAATCGATGAGCGGAGCACGCAATCCCGATCCCGCGCTCGAGGGGGCTGTCCTGGTCGAGCTCGGACGGCCAACCGAGGCGATGCCTTTCCTTGAACGCGCGTGTCAGCGTGGAGGGCAGTTTGCCGAGAGCTACCTGGCCCGCGCCCGAGAAGAGCTCGAGGCATGACGGATCGCGCGGCCCGCGTGAACCACGCCAACAAACGTGTTAGGAGACCGATATGTCGCTGTCGTCCGTAGGAGCTAAAAAGAGTTCAAACCAGACACCCAAGTACAAGGTTGCCGATATTGCCTCGGCCGATTGGGGTCGTCGGGAGATCCGCATCGCCGAGCATGAAATGCCAGGGTTGATGGCCCTCCGAAAGGAATACGCTGCGGACAAGCCCCTCGCGGGCGCACGCATCGCGGGATGTCTACACATGACGATCCAGACTGCAGTACTGATCGAAACACTCACCGAGCTCGGCGCCGAGGTTACCTGGACGAGTTGCAACATCTTTTCCACGCAAGACCACGCCGCCGCGGCAATCGCCGCAACGGGTGTACCGGTTTTCGCGTGGAAGGGCGAAACCGAAGAGGAATACGAGTGGTGCATCCACCAGCAGATGGCCGCCTTCAAAGATGGCAAGGCCCCCAACCTGATCCTCGACGATGGGGGCGATCTCACCGCCATCGCTCATCAGCAATACCCGCAGCTGTTCGAGGGGCCCGATCGCATCATTGGCCTCACCGAGGAGACCACCACGGGTGTGCACCGCCTCTACGAGATGGAGCAGGCTGGCACTCTCAAATGCCCCGCCATCAACGTCAACGATTCGGTCACCAAGTCCAAGTTCGACAACCTCTACGGCTGCCGGGAGTCATTGCTCGACGGTATCAAGCGAGCCACCGACGTCATGATCGCCGGCAAAGTGTGCGTGGTTGCGGGCTATGGTGACGTCGGCAAAGGGTGCGCCCAGGCGCTACGCGGTGTCGGCGCGCGCGTCGTGATCACGGAAATAGACCCAATCTGTGCGCTTCAAGCGGCCATGGAGGGCTATCGCGTAGTCACGATGGAGGAGGCCGCGCCCATGGCCGACATCTTCATTACCGCGACCGGTTGCTGCGATGTGGTCACAGGCGAGCACATGAAGCAGATGAAGAACGAAGCGATCCTTTGCAACATCGGTCACTTCGATTCGGAGATCGAAATGGCTTGGCTCACAGATCCCGCCAATGGAGTCAAAGAGGAGCAGATCAAACCTCAAGTCGATCACTTCATCTTTCCCGACGGCAAGCGCATCATCGTCCTGGCGCGCGGGCGTTTGGTCAATCTCGGCTGCGCGACGGGCCATCCGAGCTTCGTCATGAGCAACTCTTTCACCAACCAAGTGCTCGCCCAGCTTTCCCTGTGGACGGAGGGCGATCGCTACGAAGACGGTAAGGTCTACGTCTTGCCGAAAGAGCTCGACGAAAAAGTCGCTCGCCTTCACTTGGATCACGTGCGCGCAAACCTCACCAAGCTCACCAAGAAACAGGCCGACTATCTGGGCATTCAGGTCGAAGGCCCTTACAAGCCCGAATACTATCGCTACTGACGAGCTCTTGACCTATGTTCGGGCTGCTCAAGGAGACGTGGTGGCGTTACCACCGCCAGGATGGGCGGCTCTTATCCGGTGCGGTGGCCTTCTATGTCACTCTCGCTTCCGCCCCCCTCGGCGTGATCGCGTTGGCGATTACGGGTGCGCTTTTTGGCGAAAAGGCCGCCGAGGGCGAGCTGGTTGCACGACTCGAAACATTTTTGGGCGCCGAGCTCGCGGGTTTCGTCGAGGGCGTGATCGCGCGCATCGCCAAGCCGGAGACCACGACGCTCGCCACGCTCTTCAGCATAGGGCTGATCCTATACGTCACGACCCGTCTCTTCGAGATGGTTCGCCGCGCCCTCAACCAACTGTGGGGTATTCGCGCGAATCCGATCAAGGACGCTGAGGAACGGTTGAGGCTGTTGGTGAGGCGCCTGTTCGTCTTTGGGATGGTGTTCCTCTCCGGTGCATCCTTGGCGCTGTTCGTGTTGGCGCGGTCGCTGATTCAAGCTGCGACGCGATTCGTCGGAGACATGCCCTATCTGTACGCACTCGCCGAGCTCGGGACGGCGTTCGGCGTGCTCACGCTGTTGGTGGTCATGGCCTTTCGATTTCTGCCAGACGCGGCCGTGTCCAGGACGGACGCATGGATAGGAGCCGCCGCGACGGCGTTCTTCCTCACCATGGGCTCGTACGTGATCGCCGCCTACCTCATCCAGATCGGTATCGCGTCTGCTTACGGCGCGGCCGGTTCGTTTGTGATCTTCTTGCTGTGGATCTACTACAACACGCAGATCTTCTTCCTCGGGGCCGAGTTCACGCGGACGTGGGCCGTACATCACGGTCGCACGATCGAACCTATCCATCACGCGTCGCGCGTGGTTCTCGAGGACTACGACTCAGCGAGCACTTGAGCGAGCGATACGTAGCGCGGCTCGCGTTGTGCACGCTCCGGCCTCGGCATGACCTCGGGATGCATGTGCCTTCGAAGGAACCCGAAGAGCGCCCTCCAGTGCTCGCGCGCTGCCTCTCGCCACAGCATCACGTTGAATGCGTGGATCTCTCCTCGAAACACGTGGATCTCGCACTCGGTGCCGCGCGCCTGCAGTGCCTCACGAAGGCGAATCGTATCCGAGATCAACGGATCGGCTGTGCCCACCGTCGAAAAGAAGGGCGGCAAAGGCCGGCTGCCGGCGAGTGGCCTCTCCTCGAACAGGCGCAACGGGCTTGCCAACGGGAGCGAGTGCGCTTGGCCACGCAGCTGGCCGAGGTACGATGCCGCTGTGCCGCGGATCTCGCCCTTGATCCACCACGCGAGCCGACGCGCCTTGCGCGGATCGCGCCAGAAGCGTTCGATGTCCTGTAGGTCGAGCACGCCGTACAGCGGCGCCACGCAACGGAGTTTCGGCGCGCGCTCGAAGACGGCCTGGGCAAAGGCCTCCGGGCGCGGGTGAGTTGCGCAATAGGTGAGGGCGGCCGTGAGGTTGGCCCCCGCGGACTCTCCCATCACCGCGAGGCGATCGAGATCGGCGCCAAGGTCTGGGCCGTGCTCGAGAACCCAGTTGAGTGCCGCCGCTGCGTCCTCGAGCGGCCGCGGGTAGTGGTGGACCGGGCCCAGGCGGTAATTGATGTTGAAGACCTGGTACCCCTGAGAGGCGAGGACGTACGCCATGATCTGGTGGGTGTCCTTGGACATCATCGAGAATGCCCCACCGTGGATGTACAGGACGGTTGGGAGCGCTCCCCGAGCATCGCGCCGCCGATACACGTCGAGCAGGTGCGCTCGGGAGCCGGTGTCCCGGTACGGAAGGTCGCGCTGAACCTCGACTTCGCGCCAGTCCGCCAGGGCGCGAGGCAGAATCTCGTAGCCAAGCCGCGAAAAACCATGGGCGACGCGGTCGACGCCCCGGCGCAGCGTAGGCATCCACCGCTCCGAACCGGTCATGGGCGAGGCATATATCGACGAGGCGACGCGCTGCGTCAATCTTTCTGTGGGTTCGGGCTTGGTTTGAGGCCGCGCCGGATCGACCTGTTTTCCGATAAGCGCTCGGTATTATTTGCTTTTGTCGGAATGTGGTCGAGTCGTCGGCCGGGATGCAGGTCCTCGAAAATCGAATTTCCCACGGCCATCGGTCCATCGATCCGATCCATGTACGCCCGTGTCCCACTTTTTCACCCAGATGGGTAGCGAGCCCCCTGTTTTTCTGCAGAATGTGTAAAGATGCACTCCCATTTACGTATTCTTACATTTCTAGCCGTCGCGCTCGTCCCCATCGTCGGCTGTGGATCCGGCAATGATCAGGGGCCCAATCGTGTCCTCGATGGTGGTGGAACCGAGGATGGCGGTGTGGCTGGCGATGGAGGAGAGCTCTGCAGCTGTCCCCTCGGCGAGGAGTGCAACGAGGATGGGGCATGCGTCTCGATCTGCGGAGACGTCGCGGCGTGTGTGCGAGGTGCGGCGGCGACCTGCTGCCCCTCGGGAACGATGTGCGACTCGGGGATATGCGTCGTCGATTGTGGAGACGGCGTCGAGTGCAACGGCGCATGCTGCGGTGACGAAGAGATGTGTTTCGAAGACGCCTGCGTCGCGGAGTGCGCCAACCCAGATAATCTCTGCGGCGTCGATAGCGAGCTCTGCTGTACCGACGAGGAAGCGTGCATTCAAGAGCAATGCATTCCTCTTGGCGAGGAATGCGATCCGGCCGATCCACTCGATCTGACCTGCGCCGAGGATGAGATCTGCGAGTACAGCACGTCGACGTGTATCTCGCGGGACCTGATCGATATCTGCGAGTTCCGCCCGCCCGTCGGCGAGTTCTCACCCGAGCTGGCGTGTCGCTGGACCGCCCCGGTGACGGGCGATGCCGAGATCGACGCGATGGATGATGTGGTCCAGACGCCTTCGGTACTGAATCTGACCGACGACAACGGCGACGGGATCACCGATGCCCTGGATACGCCGGAGATCGTGTTCATAAGCTTCAATCTTGGAATTGGTCCGTGGACTGTCGGCGGCTGCTGCACGCCTCGGTCGGTCGTGCGCGTCGTGTCCGGGGAATGCAATGACGATGGGACCGACGAGTCGCCAGCCACGATGAACACGCTGGCCACGCTGATCGGTGATCCCCGTGTCGGTGTCGACCCCGATGGCTTCATCGGAAACTCGTCGGGAATCGCGTTGGGCAACCTCGACGGCCCCGTCGCGAGCCCCGCAAGCGAACGCGATGAGCACACTCTGAAAAACCCCGAAATCGTCGCCACCTTCCGAGGTGGAGGAGCGATCGCGTGGCGTCGGACCGCCGATGATGGCTCGGCGTGGGAGATCATGTGGCAAAACGACACGTTCCCAACGTCCGATCACACGATGGGGACCAATGGGCTGTTTGGCGGCGCGCAGCCTCTGATGGCGGACCTCAACGCAGACGGTTTGCCCGAGGTAGTCATCGGCAATGCGGTCTTGAACGGTCAGACCGGAGCGAAGGTCTGGGACGGGCTCGAGACCGCCACGAGCGAAAACCCTGGCATCGGCAACAACGC
>CAJIBX010000112.1_pt1 | contig 18235 bp, 14 predicted proteins | sample 9199471 | NCBI WGS metagenome assembly CAJIBX01 (sample SAMEA7708317, study PRJEB35096) | sediment metagenome | biome: marine neritic benthic zone biome [ENVO:01000025]; feature: sediment [ENVO:00002007]; material: shallow marine sediment [ENVO:03000034] sea grass bed [ENVO_01000059] ...
ACCGCCGGCCGCTGACCGCGAGCTGCTCATCGTTTGGGAGGCGCCGACCCAGTGGACGTCCTCGGCGGGTAGCTCTTGCAGGAAGCGCGACGGGATGCCGACGCGCTGTTGACCGAACACTCGGCGCGTGGCGGCATAGCTGAGCACCAAGCGCTCTTGCGCGCGGGTGAATGCGACGTACGCGAGTCGCCGCTCTTCTTCGATCTCGTCCGGATCGTCCCATGGGTCGAGCCCCTTGAACGGGAACATCCGCTCTTCCATCCCCGTCGCCATGACGATCGGAAACTCCAAGCCCTTTGCGGCGTGGACGGTCATGAGCGTCACCCGATCGCCCTCGGCCGCCTCGTCTTCCGAGGTCTGAAGTGACACGTTCTCGAGGTAGTCCGACAGCGTCGCTCCGGGATTCTCGCCCTGAAACTGGTCCATCGAACCGACGAGCTCCTGGAGATTCTGAAGACGAGCGTCGGCCTCTGGGGAGTCCTCGGCCTTGAGCGTCTCCAGGTACCCCACCCGTTCGAGCACCTCGACGCCGAGCTCATGGAGCGGCGGCGCCGTCTCGAGCTTCTTTCGGAGCCCCTCGATCAACCCCACGAATGCGCGCAAACGCTTCCCCGTCGCGGGGCTGAACTCACCGCGGCTCAACGCCTCGCGGAGCCCGTCCCAGGCCCCGAGACCTTGCGCCATCGCAAAATCGAGCAGGCGCGTGATCGTCGTCTTACCGATGCCACGCGTTGGGGTGTTGATGATCCGAAGCAGGCTCACGTCGTCTTGTGGATTCAAGAGCAGCCGCAAATAGGCGAGCGCGTCTTTGACCTCGGCACGATCGTAGAACCGCATACCCCCGATGATGCGGTACCCGAAGTTCGCGCGCCGAAGCGCCTCTTCGAGAACGCGCGATTGCGCATGAACACGATAGAAGACCGCCACGTCTGAGAGCGCCCTTCCCTGCGCGAGCAGCTCCTGCAGACCGCCGACGACGAGCCGCGCTTCGTCCCGCTCGTTTGCCGCCCCGATGATCAGCACGGCTTCCCCGGTTGGGTTCTCCGTCCAGAGCTCCTTTTCCTCGCGATCTTGGTTGCGCTCGATGACGGCGTGCGCCGCGCGCAGAATACGCTTCGTAGAGCGGTAGTTCTGCTCGAGCTTGATCAAGCGCGCATCTGGAAAGGCCTTGCGAAAATCGAGGATGTTCCTCCGATCGGCGCCCCGCCATCGATAGATGCTCTGATCGTCGTCCCCCACGACACACAGGTTCCGATGCGTGGAAGCAAGCAGGCTCACCAGACGGAACTGCGCCCGGTTCGTGTCTTGGAACTCGTCGACGAGCACGTGCTTGAAGCGATCGGAAAGCTCTTCACGTAGTGCTTCGTCACGCTCCAATACCTCCACCATGCGGTAGATCAGGTCTCCGAAATCCAACGCTTCGGCCCTGCGCAGTCGCTCCTCGTACACGCGATAGATCTTCTGGACGACCTCGCTCCAGGCATCGCCTGCTTCGACCCCATCCGGGCCGTGCAGCTCCCGCTTGGCTGCGTTGATCCATCCCGCCACGCGCTTGGGCGGGAAGCGTTTTTCATCGAGGTCCAAGTCCCGAATCACGCGCCGAACGAGCGCCTGCTGATCGTCCTGGTCGTAGATCGTGAAGCTCGAGCTCACACCCACCCGGTCCGAGTACCGCCGAAGCAGTCGCGCGCAGATCGAGTGAAACGTCCCCACCTGCGCCGCGTCGGCCCCGGACCCGAGCAACCGCTCGACCCGCTCCTTCATTTCGCCCGCAGCCTTGTTCGTGAAGGTCACGGCGAGAATGCGCCACGGCTCGACGTCATGCTCAGCGATCAGATGCGCCACGCGGTGGGTAATGACTCGAGTCTTGCCGCTGCCCGCCCCCGCAAAGACGACCAGGGGGCCCCCCTCGTGGATTACGGCCTCCCGCTGGGGCGGGTTGAGGGCATCGAGCGACATCATGCCGCGCAGAAACTAGCCTCTAGCCATGCCTTGCGCTATCCGGAATTTCAGCGGTTTTTGGCCCGTCGTCAGGAGCTGCGTGTGGTACATAGAGCCTGTTTTCACCGTGAATGAACCGCTTTCCCGCGCGTCCAAGCTTCAAGAAACCGCTCGCACCAGCCGGCGGGAGTTGGATCATGCACTTGTCGAACGCATCAAGAACGGGGATCGGGCTGCTTTTCGGGAGCTCTTCGATCGGTATCACCGCCGAGCCCTCGCGGTGGCCAGGGGCGTCGTCAAGAACGAACAAGACGCTCTCGACGTCATCCAGGACGCATTCGTCAAGGTCCACAAGAACATCGACAAGTTCGAAGGCACGTCCAGCTTCTACACCTGGCTCTACCGCATCGTCATGAATCTCTCGATCGACCACATCCGAAAGACCAAGCGGCGCAAGCACGTCGACTTCGACGAGCAGGTGAAACGTGATGAGGCGACCTCCAGCTCGCTCGGAACGCCGTCCCAATCGCTCGACGCGAACCCGGGCCGGGCCGCGTTGAATCGAGAGCTCGGCGGCGCAATTCAGTCGGCGCTGGATGAGCTTCCGGAGCACCATCGTGCGGTTATCGTCCTTCGCGAGGTCGAGGGGCTCAGCTACGAAGAGATCGCCAAAGTGCTCGATGTGCCCAAGGGCACCATCATGAGTCGCCTTTTTCATGCGCGGCGCAAAATGCAGACCGCACTCGAACCGTATCTAAAAAACGCGGAGACCGGATCATGACCGTCGATCACGACCAGCTTCAGCGCTATTTCGACGACGAGCTCTCGACGCAGGAGGCCGCCGAGGTCCAAAAGCACCTGGAGGGCTCCCCGGAAAGCACCGCCGAGCTTCGTCAGCTGGGGCAGATCCGCGCTGCCATGCAGGAGGCGTCGGCAGAGTGGACGGCCGAAGTCGATTCGAACGCGCTGTTCGCCCGCATCGAGCAGGACATCGATGCCGCGCCGGCCGCACCACCGCTCAAGGTGATTCGCGGAGGCGGGGTCAAGCGGGTCTATCAAGGACTGGGCTTCGGCTTGGCCGCAGCAGCCGCGATTCTCATCGCCGTGCTCACTTGGCCGGATCGACAGGGCCCGACGAGCCCGACGCCGCCCCCGGTCGTCGTCACCCGGGGCTCGGAGGTGCTCGAAGTTGACTTCGGCAACAACACCGGCACCGTGTTTGAGGTAGAGGGCGCTGTGGGACAGCCGCTCGCCGTCGTGTGGATCGATGATGAGGTAGGCCTGCCATGAAAACCATGTCGCTCAGCGCCGTCGCGATCGCCTTCGTTCTCAACGCGAGCCCGGTCGCCCAAGCCCAAAAGCCCACTCGTGCCGAGGTCCTCGTGATTCTCGCGAAAGAGGAGGCGGGCACCGTCGACCCGGAGCTCAAGAAGCTCACCGCGCTCAAGCGCGCCCCGTTCAACGCGTTCCGATCGATGAGCGTGCTCTCCAAGCCCAAGCTCAAGCTCACCATCGGCAAGGACTCGTACGTCGATCTCCCCAACGGACGCAAGGTCAAGCTCACCCTGCTCCGTATCATGCCGGACGGCCGCTACCGAGTGAAGGTGTCGATCAACCGACCAAAGCAAAAAGACTACCTACCGCTGCTTCAAGTCGTGGCGTCACCCGGCGATCCGTTCTTCGTCGCCGGCCAATCGTACAAGGGCGGCACACTGGTCGTCGGCTTCAAGATCGGATCCGAGGTCAAGAAGCCCGCCAAGTAGGGCGGCTTGTGATCCGCGACCGAAGCACGTAAACGTCTCGCCGTGCGCGCCGACGATCCCGACGTCTACGAGGTGACCGGCCCGCCGGAGCTGCCCGCTCCCGCGGCAACGGTGATCCGCGCGCTCACCCCCGTAGTGACCGAAGCACGACGACAGCGCATCGATGAGGTGGTCGCGAGCCGCACCGAGGATGTCGTGCTGGTCCTCGATTCGATCGCCGATCCGCACAACGCCTCCGCCATCCTCCGGAGCGCCGATGCCTTTGGCCTCCAGACGGTCCACGTCATCCCTTCGGAGCACGGCTTCGTGGCAGCTCGTGGGGTCGCCAAAGGCACCCACCGGTGGCTCGACATCGTTCGACACAAAAACGCAGAATCGTGCATTGTCGCGCTGCGCGAGCGACAATACTCCATCTTCGCCGCCGTGATGGATGGACAGCACACACCCGCCGAGCTTCGTCGGAATGCCGACCGGATCGCCGTTGTTTTCGGAAACGAGCACAAAGGCATCTCGAAACCGATTCGCGAGGCCGCCGACGGGACGTTTGCAATCCCGATGCGCGGCTTCGTGGAGAGTCTCAACGTCTCCGTTGCCGCCGCCATCACATGTTACGCACTCACCGCCGGAGGCCGCGCGCCGTTATCGGCGCCCAGACGAGAAGAGCTTCGAGCCCGGTATCTGATGAACAGCGTCCGCGACGCGCAACGGATCGTGGTTGAACACCTCGCCAAGGAATGAACCGACGTGGCCAACAACGATAAGCTCATGGAAAAACTCAAGGCCGTCGACTGGCGACAAGTCGCGATGGCCCTCGGGGCGGTCGCCGTCGTCGGGCTCCTTGGACTACTGTCTCTCCTTTGGTATTTCAGTCGAGACCTCCCCGCGGTCACGTCGCTTCGCGACTATCGCCCCCCGCAAACGACGCGCGTGTACGACCGCAATGAGAAGGTCATCGGCGAGATCTTCTTGGAACGCCGCACGGTGATCCCCATGTCGGAGATCCCACGTGTTTTGGTGTTGTCGGTCCTTGCTGCCGAAGATGCGGATTTTTACGAGCATGAAGGGCTCGACTACGTCAGCATTGCCCGCGCCGTCGTTAACGATGTGTTGGCGGGAGGCGTCGTTCAGGGTGCGAGCACGATCACGCAGCAGGTGGTGAAGGTCATGCTGCTCACCCCAGAGCGCACGATCTCGCGAAAACTCAGAGAGCTGATCCTCGCGCGCCGCCTCGAAAACGAGCTCACGAAAGAAGAAATCCTGCATCTGTACCTGAACCACATCAACTTCGGGCACGGTCGCTACGGCGTGCAGGAAGCGGCGCGGTACTACTTCGGAAAGGACGCGAGCGAGCTCACCCTGGGAGAGGCATCGCTGATCGCGGGGCTCCCGCAGGCGCCGTCGCGGCTCTCGCCTCGCCGACATCCCGAAGCCGCGGCGCGACGCCAAAGCTATGTCCTCTACCAGCTCGAGGCCAAACGGGAAGTCTACTGGCCCGACCTTGCCCTCGAAGAGATCGAAGCGGCCCGCGAGGAGGAAGTGCAGCTCGTCGAGTTGGAAGAAAACGGTGGCGGCGCACCCGAGATCATCACGATCGCGAAACGTACGCTCTACGACGCGGTCGGCGACGAAGCGCTCCAAGAAGGCGGCTATGAGATCTTCACGACCATCGACTTGGATCTCCAGCGCGAAGCCCGTGCCGCGCTCCAAAGTGGACTGCAGGCACTCGACAAACGACAACGGCTACGAGGCCCGTTCAAGAAGAAGAGGCGAGCCAAAAAGAGCAAGCGCGTCGAGCGCCTGCGCTTCGGGCGCACGTACGCGGCGGTGGTCACGCAGGCAGACGACGAGAACGAACGCATCGTGCTCGATATCGGCGGTCAGCCCGCATGGCTGCCGATGAAGGGACTCGTCCGTTACAATCCGAAGGCGCTCCGGGCATCCGAGTTCGTCGAAGATGACGCGGTGGTTCCGGTTTCGGTCTTACATGTCGCCACGGAGAGTCAGCCCGCGATCGCACGCCTCGAGACCGGGCCCCAAGGTGCCGTCTTTGCGATCGAGCCGCGGTCGCGCGATGTTCTTGCGCTCGTGGGCAGCTACGAAGCGAAGCCCGGTTTCAACCGAGCGATACGAGCCGTTCGCCAACCGGGCAGCGCCTTCAAGCCATTCGTCTACGCCGTCGGGATTCAATCCCGGAGATTCACGCCCGCATCACTGCTCGTCGACGCCCCTGCGGTCTACGATGAATGGAAACCGCGGAATTACGAGGTCTGGGACTATCAAGGCGCCATTACCCTGCGCGTAGCACTTGCGAAGTCGATCAATATGGTCGCGGTACGACTGATCGAGCAACTTCATCCGACAACCGTGATCAATTTCGCGCAGAACGCCGGTATCACCACCAAGCTCGAGCCCGATATGGGCCTCGCACTAGGCGCGAGCGGCGTGCACTTGGACGAGCTCACCAATGCTTACGCGACATTTGCCGCGGGGGGTCGCTGGGAGGAGACACAGTTGATACGCGAGATCCTCGCACCGGACGGTCAGCGCCTACAGCTCGACAGACGTAAACCCGCGCGCGACGTGATGACGGCGGACGAAGCATACGTCGTGACCAGCATGCTGCGAAGCGTCGTCGAGGAAGGTACCGGAGCGCAGGCGCGGCGGCTGCGACGGCCGCTCGCCGGCAAGACCGGCACCAGCAATGAAGCGCGGGACGCCTGGTTTGTCGGGTACTCGCCATCGCTCGTCGCTGGCGTCTGGGTGGGGTTCGATGATCACCGACCCCTCGGTAAAGGCGAAAACGGATCCAAGTCGGCGCTTCCCATCTGGATCGACGTGATGGCCGCCGGTGACCGGAGCTCGCCGGAGACCGACTTCGCGCGGCCGAGCGGCGTGCTCGTGACCCAGATCGACCCTGAGACAGGCTTGCTCGCCTACGAAGCACAGGAAAACGCCATCGAGGAGGTCTTCCTGACCGGTACCGCGCCCCTTCAGGTCGCCCGCCCACCCGACGTCGCCGACCCTGGCACTTTCGTCATGGAGCAGTTTGGTGGCGAAGAAGACGACACGCTCATCCCCCCATGACCTCCTTGAACCGCCGCGTCGCGATCGCGTTCGTCGCCATCGCGATGATTCCGATCGTGCTGAGCCTGTGGCTCGTGTGGCTGGCTAGCTTGAACAGCACCGACCACGGGCTACGCGTGATCATCGTCCAGCAGATACAAGAGCGGGAGCGCCAACAGGAGCGTGCGCTTGCACGCCTCTGTCGCGACGACCTCGCGGTCGATCGCATCTTGCTGGAACGCTCCTCCGGAGAATTCACCGGGCAACCCATCGACGCCGACCGGGTGTTCTCGGGCATCATGCAGTCCCTCGGACTCGATGTGCTTTGGGTCGTCGAGGCGGGTCCCGGGGACACACGCGGCGACATCATCGCCCGGGGACACCGCTCGACGCTCCTGCAAACGGGAAGCACGCTCCTCGATGATCTCGAAGCGGCGGGCGGGGCGGGTTTTCTCTTTGCGTTGGCGCCGGACCGCTCGCAGCAGTTCCACGTCGCAGGATGCACCGTCGCGCGCGGTGGGGCGGCGGTGGCGGTGCTCGGGGGCTTTCGCCTGCAAGACGTGCTCAGCATCGCGCCCGACCTCATCGACGTACGAATCGATGACTACGAACCGGCCCTGTGGCGTAGCTGGGACGCGCGAAAGGAGCACTCGTTTGCATTCATGATGCGAACCGATCGCGGACCGATATTGCCGTACTTCTTGGCGTTGGCGCTGGTCAGCATCGTATTCGCGCTCGCCCTAGCGTGGTGGGTTTCAAAACAGGTCTCCGGCTCACTCGTGGAGCTGACCGCTGCCGCCGAGCGAGTCGGTCGAGGTGAGCTCGATACGACCGTGAACGAGGGGAAACATCAGGAGTTCAAGGCCACTGCAACGGCGTTCAACCGCATGACCCATGAGCTGCGAGCCGCACAAAGCCAACTTCGCCAGGCGGAGCGCGTTGCCGCGTGGCGCGACATAGCGAAGCGCCTCGCTCACGAGCTCAAGAATCCGCTTTTGCCGATTCAAATGTCGATCGAGAGTCTCCGCAAAGCCCACGAGCGCGAACGCGGCGACTTCGATGAGGTGTTCGACGAGTCGACGCGGACCATCCTGCAAGAAGTCCACCGCTTGCGGGGCATTGTCGACGAGTTCAGTCGCTTTGCGCAGTTACCACGACCCAAGCCCAGCCGTTTCGACGTTCGCTCACTCGTGAGTGACGTCCTTGGCTTGCACGCGGGGACACAGGTCGAGCTCGCACTGGAGCAACCAGAGGGTCCCGTCGAAGTGGAGGCAGATCGAGAACAGCTCACCCAAGTGCTGATGAACCTCGTCCAGAACGCCATCGACGCGGCAAACGCATCCCATCCCAAACAGGGTGGTCGCGTCGAACTCCGCGTCGGCACTACGGACGGGCGAGTGGAGATCGTCGTGTCCGACAACGGCAGGGGTATCCCGAGCGGCGAAGAGGACGCGATCTTCGAGCCCTACTTCACGACGAAAGACGGCGGCACCGGCCTCGGCCTCGCGATCAGCCAACGCATCGTGACCGAACACGGGGGAACGCTCGTAGCAGGGCCGAGCGCGGTGGGTGGCGCGGAGCTCACAGTTCGCTTGCCAAAAAACTAGTCGTCGTCGTGGTCGTTCATGCCGTACGCCTTGAGCTTTCGCTGAAGGGTACGGCGGTCGATACCGAGTGCGGCCGCGGCGCGGGTGACGTTGCCGCCCATCTGCGAAAGTACCTGCTCAATGTGATCGCGCTCGACGGACGCAAGGCTGTTGTCCCCCCCCGGCGGCTGACTCGGGTACGACGGACGCGGCGTCGAGGCCGCTTGCCCAAAGACGCTCGCAGTGATCATGCGTTGAACGAGCTCGCCGAGAAGGCTGCCGTCCGACGCGAAGAGCGCCGCCCGGCGCAGGACGTTGAGCAGCTCACGCACATTGCCCGGCCAATCGTAACGCCTAAGTGCATCCATCGCCTCGGTGCTGACCGAGACGTGCGACTTCCCGAGCCGCTCGAGCAAATGCCGCGAGAGAGCCTCGATATCTTCGCGACGCTCTCTGAGCGGCGGGATCATCACGGGGAATACCTGCAGCCGAAAGTACAGGTCTTCGCGGAACTTACCTGCCTGGGTTTCAGCCCAGAGGTCCCTGTTGGTGGCGGCGATGATTCGGACATCGACCGGGATCTCGCCGGACTCGCCGACGGGCCGAATCGTGCGGAACTCGAGCGTTCGGAGCAGCTTGGCTTGGCTGTCGAGCGGGAGCTCGGCGAGCTCGTCGATGAACAGCGTGCCACCGTCGGCCTCGCGAAAAAGACCGCTGCGATCCGCCGTGGCACCCGTGAACGCCCCGCGCTTGTGGCCGAAAAGCTCCGATTCGAACAGCTCCGTGGGCACGCAAGCGGCATTCATCGCGACGAACGGCCGGCCCGCGCGTGAGCTGTATGCGTGGATTTGCCGCGCAACGATCTCCTTGCCGGTGCCTGTCTCGCCGTAGATCGTCACCGTCTCCTCCGTCGGTGCGACAGTCGCGATGAAGGCTCGTACATCCTCGATACCGGAGGTCTTGCCGATCAGCGGAACAGTACCGTCCGCAGCTTGCCCGACCGGTGTCGAGGCTTCGAGTAACGCCTGGGTGATCAACGGCTTGAGGGTCTCGGCATCGACAGGCTTTTCGAGAAACGAATATGCCCCGAGGCGCATCGCCTCGACCGCGGACTTGACCGTCCCATGACCGGTGAGGACGACAACGCGTGTGGAAAGCGGTGTGCACCGTCGGAGCACCTCCAGCCCATCGATGCCCTTCATCTTCAGGTCGAGCAGGGCGACGTCAGGTGGCTGCTCGGCCTGGAGATGCTCGAGCGCCTCCTCGCCACTGCTCGCCTCGCTGATCTCGTAGCCGCCGCGCCGGAGCGCCTTGGCCATCGCGAAGCGAAAAGCGTCGTCGTCGTCGATGATCAGGACGTTCGCTTCCGTCATCGCTGGTTCACGCCTCCCTCGTCGGGAGGAGCACCCGCGCACGGGCGCCTCCGTTTGGCGCGTTCTCGAGGGTGAGGTCGCCGCCCATCATCTGCACGAGCATATACGATGCATAGAGCCCGAGGCCCGTACCCTCACCGGGGGGTTTGGTCGTTGCAAAAGGCTCGAACAAGCGCGCTTCGATATCGGGGGTGAGCCCCGGACCGTCGTCCTGGACGATGACCTCGAGCATGCCGTCCCGGCGGGCAGCCGACACCGCGACCCGCGAGCCCCCCGTCTCTCGTGTCGCGTCGAGAGCGTTTTGCAACAGATTGACCAAGACCTGCACGACGCGATCAGGATCGGCCTTGGCACGAAGCGGGCGGAGGGATGGATCGATATCGACCTTGGGACCATCACGGACGCCGGCAAACACCAACGCCTGTGCGCGTTCGACTGCCGGATACAGCGCCACTTCTTGTTCGAGACGCGGTCTCCGGAGATCGCCGCCCGCGAGGAGCGCGTGCGTAATGCGACCGAGGCGCTCGGTTTCTTCGTGGATGAGCTTCGCTGATTCGCTCACGTCGGAGAGAAGCTCGGCGGTACCCGAGCTGTCGGCTAGAGCAGTACGCATGTCGGCCGCGAGGGTGCGAATGGTGGCAAGCGGTGTGTTGAGCTCGTGTGCGACGCCCTGCGCAACGCGGCCAAGGCTCGCGAGCCGCTCGGCCAAGAGCAACTGCCGCTCCGCGGCGAGCATCTCTTCGCGAGCGCGGGCGATCGTCCGTTCACGGTCGCGGAGCTCCTGAACCGCATGCGTCACGACATAAGCCGCCGCGGCGAGTGTGGTGACGAAAGCGACGACGTTCGCGACTGTGTCCCATGGCGGAGCAGGATCCCAGCGACCGATCTGGAGCACTGGAACGATCTCGGTCAACGCCAAAAAACCAGCACCTGCAAAGGCCGCCGCGGACGCGATGACGGTGGCATATGGCCCTCCAAGAATCGCAATCAGCGCCACGTGAAAAATGTAGAACCCTATGAAGGGACACGAAATTCCACCGGCCGCCCACAACACGATGGTAAGCAGCACGAGATCGACTAGGGCTTGGCGGACCGCTGCCCTTCGACCCTCGGCGTGATGGCGTTGCCCCCGCCAAAGCACGAAATTGTAGACGAGCCCTCCGACCCCGACGGCCCCGAGCACCCGCCACTCGACGCCGGGATAGAACCCCGCGGCCGCCACGATCATCGCCAACAAGACCCCGGCCATCGCAACCCAGCGCATCGAGATCAGCCACCGGATGCGGTCGCTCGTGAAGTCATCGCGTGCGGGATACACACTGAATAGATCCGAGTTCCTGGGTTTGATATCCGCCATCGTCGCCCGAGCCAGCCAAGCTCACGCTTAGGATAGGGCCCTTGGCCATCAAAGGCGAGGTGGCGGTCGATCGCAAAAACGGTATGCTCGGCGCCGTGTCAGAACGACGCGTCGTGTTCGTCGTCCTCGTCGTTTCGACGGTGCTCACCGTGATGGGCATCGGCGGGATGGCGAGTGGGTTCTATGGGCTCTCGCTCGAACCGATTCCCGAAGACGTAGGGGAGACGCTCCCGGAGATCACGAGGGCGGAACGCGAGATGATCATCAGCGATCCACTTCGTCGTCCGATGGCAGCAGCAAACGTCGTGGTCTCCGGCTTCGTTCTCATCGGGAGCTTCATGCTGAGCTGGCGTCGCACCTATGCTCTGTGGTGGTTGAAGCAGGCCGTCATCGCCAAGCTCTTATGGATCGTCGCGTACAATGCGAGCCTCGTTCATCATCTGTTCGAGTCTGGACCGTTTGCCGTGCCCGGAGGTCTCTCCCCGGAAGACGCTCCAACGGCCGACCTGATGCTGACTCGGATCATAGGCGGAGGCCTCGTGACCGCGTTGGTGCACCTCGTCGCGCTTTGGCGTGCAACCAGGCCTGACGTCGTCGAGTTCATCGCGAGCGCCCGACGCGCGTGAGCTAGAACTCGACACGGCGCATGATCGCGCGGGGCAGGCTGCGGATCACCGCCATGACGTAACGCCACGGCGCGGGCGCGTACACCACGGGCGACCCGCGATCGATGGCCGTCAGCACTCTCTCGGCCACGGCTTCGGGCTCACCCGCGAAAGGCGGCGGCGCGAGACCCGACGTCATGCTCGTTTTCACAAACCCCGGTTTGACGGTGACCACGTTGAGACCGGCGCTTCGGTACCTGTGGTCGAGGCCTTCGAGGTAATGCGTCAGTCCAGCCTTGGCGGCCCCGTAAAGAACGACGGGTTTGCGACCGCGCTCCCCGGCGACGGAACTGAAGACGCAGAGCGTACCGCCACCGTGCTGAAGCAACTGCTCGCGGGCCGCTTCGCAAAACAAGACGGTATTGCTGAAATCGACGCGCAGGAGACGCTCGGCGAGCTCGCTGTCGTCTTCGAGTGCGTCCTGGGTAGCGAAAATCCCAGCACTGACGACTACTGCATCGAGGCCCTGCAGCGCCTTTTCGGCTGCCGCCAACGCGGGCCCGAACGTCTCGGGGCGCTCGAGATCGCATTCGATGCAAGGGACGGGCGCAACCGTGCCTCGCGCTTCGAGGTCACCCCCGCTTCGTTCGACCTCGACGAGCGTTCGCCCGAGCAGGCAGACCTCGTCGCCGCGATCGGCCATCAACCGCGCGAGCGCGCGGCCCATTCCGCGGGTGGCCCCGAGCAGTGCAACCTTCATGCATCCCCCAAGAGACGCACCGACAGCGCGCTTCGAAAACGACGTTCCGAGTCCCAGCGGTTGCGGATCTCTTCGAACTCTTCGAGCCGCGGCTCCATCGCGCGGAAATGCTCAGGGCGCGTGAACGAGTCCTTTGCGAGGTAAATACGGCCGCCCTCCGCGATGACCTGTTCGTTCAACGCGTCGACCAGCGCTTGGGTGCCCTCGCGCACGGGAATATCCAACGCCAGGGTGATCCCGGGGCGCGGGAACGACAACACACCCAGGCTGTCTTGGCCGAAGTCCTTGATCACACACAAGAATGACGCTCCTCCCCGCTTGGTCAGCACCTCGAGGACGCGGCGCGATGCGCCGGCGCCGGCCTCGCGTGGCAGGACGCACTGGTATTGCGTGAACCCAGGCTTCCCATACATCCGGTTCCAGGCCCGGATCGCGTCGAGCGGATAGTAGAAGCTGTCGGGGTGGACGAACCCCGACGTGATCGGCTTGAACTGCTTGCGGTAGTAGAGCTCGTTGAAGGCCTTGATCGTAAACCGATTCAGCAGCCAAGGCGGGAAGTCGAATGGAAGCGTGGGCCTCAGACGCGGCGCAGGTGGATCGGCAGGAGCCTCGTCAGCGCTGGCCCATCGTCCGCACATCATGACACCGCGTCCCATCTTCAGTCCGCCCTTGAGGCAATCGATCCATCCCATCGTGCATGGCCAGTCCGCGGAAGCTGCGACGAGCGCCTCTTCGAAGTCGTCGATGTTTTCGATGCGACGGCTCTCCTGCCAAATCCACTGTGAAGGAATGCGGCGAAGCTTGAACTCGACCTCGAGTATGTGCCCCGTGAGCCCCATGCCGCCGAGCGTCGCGCGAAATAGGTCCGCATGCTGCTCAGGACCGCATTCGACCACGCGTCCATCGGCCACACGCATTCGAAGCGCGGTCACATGGTGGCCGAAGTTTCCATCTTGGTGTTGATTCTTTCCGTGTACGTCTGCAGCGACCATCCCACCGAGGGTGACGAACTGGGTTCCGGGCGACACCGGCGTAAACCAGCCCTGGGGTCGGAATACTTCGTTCAATTGGGAGAGCGGGAAGCCTGCCTCGGCGCGGAAGGCGCCGGTCTCGCGATCGAAGTGAAGGACGCGGTCTGCGAGAGTCGTGTTCAGCGCAACCGGGTAGTCCATCGGGGGAAGTGACGCATCGCCGTACGACCGCCCCAGGCCACGCGAGAGCACCATGCCCTCGCTCGCGGCTTCGAGGTTCTCGCTTCGGTGCTCGACGGCCATCAGCGAGTATCCACCCCAGCCGCGGATGGTGGTCATGGTCGGGGATTCGTCCACTTTGGCGAGCGCCGTCGACGGCTCGCGTTCCACGGCTTGCGTCTCGCGGTCCACGGCCGGCGGTTTCCGACTGGCGGCCTCCGGGATCGGCGGTGGTGTCGTGCTCGCAGGTGGCGGCTTGTCCGTCATTTGTGAGCGCTAGTGTAGCCTCCCCGGGGCGGGGGGTGCCTCAAACCGTACGCCGGCCACCGATCGGCTCAGATTCGAGCTTGATTTCGTGCCTTGCCCGAACGGGACTGGCGCTTCTTGCCGCGCCCGCCCCTACCGTTGGTGCGTGGGCCGCCCTTTTTGGGAAGGAGCGCATCGGCGAGCTCTTTGGCGCGATCGGTGCGCTCCCAAGTGAAGGTCTTTTCGGTGCGTCCGAAGTGCCCGTACGCGGCGGTGGGCGTATAGATCGGTCGCAGCAGATCGAGCTCTTCGATCAGCGCCCCCGGGCGGAAATCGAACAGGCTCGAGATCGTCTTCGCGATGCGCTCGTCGGGGACGACGCCGGTCCCGAACGTCGTGACGTAGATACCCATGGGCTTTGCGACACCGATCGCATAGGCGACCTGGACCTCGCATTTGTCTGCGACCTTGGAAGCGACGATGTTCTTCGCGACGTAGCGTGCAAAATAGGCAGCGCTCCGGTCGACCTTGGATGGATCTTTGCCGCTGAATGCGCCGCCTCCGTGACGGCCCATGCCGCCGTACGTGTCGACGATGATCTTGCGCCCCGTGAGCCCGGCATCACCGTAGGGCCCACCGACGACGAAGCGCCCGGTGGGATTCACATGCATCTTGGTGCGTTTGTCGATCATGCCGGCGGGAATGCTCGGCACGATCACTTCATCGATGATCGCTTCTTTGAGCTCTTTGTGCTTCATGCCTTCGGCGTGCTGCGATGACACCACCACGGCATCGACCCGCGCGGGCGTAGCACCATCGTATTCCACGGTGACCTGCGCCTTGCCATCGGGCCTCAACCAAGGGAGCACGCCCTTCTTGCGGACGTGCGCCAGCCGCCGGGTGAGCTTGTGTGCCAGGTGAATTGGCATGGGCATGAGCTGCTTGGTCTCGTTCACCGCGAACCCGAACATCATGCCCTGGTCGCCGGCGCCCTGCTCTTTGTGGAGGCCTTTGCCTACGTCGACGCCTTGGGCGATGTCGGGAGATTGCTGCTCGATCGCCGTGAGGACCGCACAGGTGTTTGCGTCGAACCCCATGGATGAGCCGGTGTAGCCGATATCACGAATCGTTCGGCGCACGATGGAGGGCACATCGGCCCAAGCAGTGGTGGTCACCTCGCCTGCGACCAACGCGTAGCCGGTCTTGACCATCGTTTCTACCGCGACTCTACAACCCGGGTCTTCGGCGATCAGTGCATCGAGAATGCCATCGCTGATCTTGTCACAAATCTTGTCGGGGTGTCCTTCGGTGACGGACTCGGAGGTGAACATGTAGTTGGCCATGAGCCAGTGCTCATAAACGCAGGATCACGCCAAGTCAATGAGTGTCGGCCGTTCGCCGCTCAGCCGTCGTCGCCCGCGATGATTTCTTCGATGTCTCCGTCCGCGATCTTGCTGACTCCAACGAAGCCATCGTAGGTCTGGCACTCCGGTTCCCAGTCCCCGGGGAGCGCGCGGATGAAGACACGGACTCGAGAGCCAGCGATGGGGCTCTGGCAGCCGGCAAAGGCGGTCAAGTCTTTGCCAACGCACCCCTTGACGCCCTCGATCGTCGCCCGATCGCCATCGTCGCAAAGGACCACGGGCTGACCGCTGTTCACACAGGTAAACCCGATGAAGGTTTCCACGATATCGCCTTCGAACGCGGCTTCGACTCTGACGTTCTTCGAGTTCGTGGGAAGAACGAACCAGTCGGCATCCTCCTCGCTGTCGAAGGTCACCGGGAGCCCCTCGAACTCCTGACCGTATGGCACGCCGACGGGCAGCCTCGCGACCCCGTCCTTGCATATGCTCAAATCGAGCGAAGTGAACAGCTCACAGAGATTCGTCGAGAGATCAGCGGTGTCGTTGTCCTCGAAAACGTCATCGCAGACACACTGATTGGCGATGCACTGATATCCGACGAACCCGTTGTCCGAGCACGTGCCGCAGTAGAATCCACCAGAGATCGAATCGCATTGCGCACCCGCTTCGATGCATGGATCGACCTCGCATTCGCCCGGTGCGCAACACAGGAATTCGTTGCTACCAGCCGTCCCGCCGCACGTCTCACCCGATTCGCACGTATCGCACGGCCTCGTCGAACCACAACCGTCAGGAAGATCGCCGCACTCGACCGTGACCCCAACGAACTCGAAGATATCGATGATCTGCTCGCACGACTGCGGCTGGCAACCCGGGTCAGGGGTGTCGTAGCAACGAAAATCGCTCCAACACATGAAGCCCGAGGGGCACTCTGAATCATCCAAACAACCGAACACGCCATTGGGGATATCGACGGTGCAGCCCGCCACGCAGACGCCAAGTAAGGTAATGAAAAGCAAACGCATTAGAACTTCCTCCGAACCGAAATACCCGTCGGGCTGAGGCTCACCTCGGTGATCTTCTCCTCGTGCCCTCCGGTAAGTTGCCAAATCACCCCGGCCAGAACGCCTGCAGCCCCCACGCTCATCAACGCGATGCCCGTCTTACTGAAGACCGGTCCGCGATCGTACTCGTTCGAGAACTCCGAGAACTCGGAGCCCTCGTCTGCCCCCTCCACTTTGTTGATGTCTCGTCGCCCAAGCGCGAACAACACCACTCCAGTCGCCAAGGTCGCACTCGATACGCCGATCGTGATCCAGGGGCCGGGCCCCGGTCCCACCCACCGTGTGAGCGGGCGCTCGGCCTTGACCTTCGCGGCGGCCTCCTCCGCGGCTTTGCGCACTTCTTCTTCTGCTTGGAGCTCGGTGGCCTCTCGTTCGGCGATCGATGCCTTGAGCACGCGAATCCGTCCTTCTACATGCTCGCGGTCGACCGACTTCGGTCGCGCCTTGATGTAGCCTTCGTATGCCTCGAGGGCGTCTTCGTCGAGACGCATGCGGTCGGCGACCGTTGCGATGTTATAGAGAAGGTCCGGGCTCTCGGTGAGACGATACGCGCGCTTGAAGTAACTCAACGCCTTGGGGAACTCGCCCGCCTCGTAGGCACGCGTGCCCAGGTCGAACGCAGCCCGCGCGCGCTTGAGCTTCTCCTCCTTGCTCATCTGCTGCGCGCTGGCGAGATTCGCAATGCCAAGGCCAAACACAACGGCCAGAAATAAGGAACCCAAGCGTGTCACCGTCTACCTTTTGGTGCCCGACAAGCAGCCCCACCTGCTCCATTTCAAGATAACAGCTCGCGGGCGGGTTGGGTTCAGCTTCGGTTGATCCGCGGCAATGAGCCCTTGGAAACCCGCGTATCGCCGCGCCATTCTTCACCCGAATGGGGGTAGTCGAGGTTGTAGTGGAGGCCTCGGCTCTCTTTTCTCGCTGCCGCGCAAGCGACGATGACCTCGGCGAGGTCGGCGATGTTGCGCAGCTCGAGCATGTCGCGGTTCACCAGGTGCGCCCAGTAGTACTCGCGGATCTCTTCTTGAAGCATGGCGATTCGGCGCGCCGCGCGGCGGAGCCGGCGGTCGGACCGGACGATGCCGACGAAGTTCCACATGAAGCGCCGGATTTCGTCCCAGTTTTGCGAGACGACCACGGCCTCGTCGCTGGGAACGGCTTTGCCGACGTCCCAGTCCGGGACGTCCGAGTATGGTGTCTCGCTTGCGGCACCATCGTTTGTTATTGCGAGCGCCGCGCGATGCCCGAAGACCAGCCCCTCGAGCAAGGAGTTCGAGGCGAGTCGGTTGGCCCCGTGCAAACCCGAGCAGGTCACCTCGCCGATCGCCCACAGCCCCGGGAGCGTGCTGCGGCCGTCTTGGTCGATCGCGATGCCGCCACACATGTAGTGCGCGGCTGGAACGACCGGAATCGGCGTTGAAGTCATATCGATACCGTATTGCAGGCACCGCTCATGAATATTCGGGAAGCGCTGCGTGAGAAAACTCGATTCCTCGTGGGTCATGTCGAGGTAGACGCAATCATCGCCGGTCCGTTTCATCTCGTAGTCGATGGCGCGTGCCACCACGTCGCGCGGTGCGAGGTCTTTCATCTCGTGGTGCGTCTCCATGAACGCAGTCCCATCGCTCAGGCGCAGAATTCCGCCCTCGCCGCGCAACGCCTCGCTGATCAGGAAGCTCTTTGCCTCGGGGTGGTAGAGACATGTGGGGTGGAACTGAAAGAACTCCATATTGGCGAGCTCGGCGCCGGCCCGATAGGCCATCGCAACGCCATCGCCGGTCGCCACGTCGGGATTGGATGTGTACAGATAGACCTTGCCAGCACCACCAGCGGCCAAGACGGTCACGCGGGCGAGAAACGTCCGCACGGCACCTGTGTCTTCGTCGAGCACATACGCGCCGACGACCCGGCGCGGCCCCCCGA
>CAJIBX010000009.1_pt1 | contig 18151 bp, 13 predicted proteins | sample 9199471 | NCBI WGS metagenome assembly CAJIBX01 (sample SAMEA7708317, study PRJEB35096) | sediment metagenome | biome: marine neritic benthic zone biome [ENVO:01000025]; feature: sediment [ENVO:00002007]; material: shallow marine sediment [ENVO:03000034] sea grass bed [ENVO_01000059] ...
CGGGGCGACGTCCTTTCACTGTCGACTACGGAATGCCCGGGAGCGCTGAGTCGGGCGCTTCGCCAGGCGGAGCAACCCCGAGGAGTCGAGCCAGCGTCGATGCGACGTGGTTCATCTGGATTCGACGCGTGTGTTTGGCGATCTCAACGCCGGGCCCCCAAGCGATGATCGGGACGAGGGCGTCGTAGTCCCACGGTGAACCGTGAGTGGTGTTGTGGTCGCGCGGCTCGATCTCATCGAGGATGAAGTACTCGGCCGGGACGACGAAGACGTCACCGCCGACCTCTGGGTAGAGGCTCTTCGCCACTGATCGGACGACCGGGTCGGGATCGTCGACTCGGCCGCGGATCCGTTCGACATCGAAAGCACGATGAACCGAGGGGAGCGCATCGAGTAGGGAAATCGAGGCGCTCACGACCTGTTTTCGATTGGAGCGCGCCTTTGCGGTGAGATAGAGGAATGGTGCCGCGTGCGCCGCGATCCATGGGCCCTCGCCAAGGGTGGGCAATAACGAGCGGTTCAGCTCCTCGGTAAGTCCCGGTACAAACAGGCGTCCCCCCTTTCCGGTTCGCTCCGGAAATGGCGCTACCCCATGGTCTGAGGTCAAGACGACGGAGACGGTCGTTCGTTTCTCGAGGTCGGCGATGAAACGGCCTACCGCCTCGTCGGACCGGATCAGCGTTTCCATGTACTCCCAGGAGTCGGGCCCAAAGAAATGTCCCGCGAAGTCGACCGCCGACACCGAGAGCGCCAACAGGTCGGGGACCTCGTCTCTTCCGAGCTGAAGCTGGCTCACGGCTTCGCGAGCGAGCGCCAAGAGATACTCGGTGCTCTTTGGGGTCATCTTGAAGATCGCGGACGGTCTGCTGGTCGACCGTGGATCGTGAGGGAAAGCAGGGTCGAGCCCGAACGACATGCCCTCCCCCGGCTGCGCGTCGGGCCCCAGGAGCCGCTCGAGCAGTGCCGGGTTCTCGGGGACCCAGGGGCCGACGGCCTCGTCCCATGGGTGGCCCGTTCGCCAGCTCTCGAGCCACTGCGGGAGACGTTCCGAGTAGAAGGAGGAAGTCGTGAACCCTCCGGCCTCGCCGTCGAACCAAAGAACCAGATCTGGCTTCTGGCCGCCGCCCGGAATCGCCGCCCGATCCTTGATCGACAGCGACACCACTTTGCCGTGCCCGCCCGTCGCCGCCTTGAGCTGATCGGCGACCACCGGTGCCCTGATCGCAAGTGGCGACGCGTGGTGGTCGGGGGCGCCAATCACCGCGTGCTTTCCATCGTCCATCACGGGGCACGCGGCTTGGCGAGCGTCGTCCCAGACCCGGTTGGCAACGACCCCATGCTTCCATGGCCCGACGCCGCTGTAGATCGTCGTATGGCTCGGCGCGGTATAGGTGCTCGCATACGGATACTCTCCATGCGTGAAGAACGCGCCCCGCCGAACCCCCATCTTGATCGCACCCTCCTCGCTCAAATAGGGCAAGTACTTCTCGAGCTGCGCAGCGCCGAGCTGGTCGACCACGACCGCAACCACGAGTCGGCTCTCTTGGGAGTGGGCCTCGTGGATCGCGGCGTGCGACCCGCAACCGATCACGAATGGCGCGGCTGACGCGAAGACCACCGAGATCATCCCGGCGAGCTGTGGGTGGCTCATGGAGCGAAGTCTAGGGTCGTCATGACCCCCACCGCAAAGAACGGTGGCGCGGCACCGTGAACCAGACCGCGCAGGCGTCCTTCGGTGTCGACGAGCGGTGCTCCGGAGTTCCCTTCGCGAATCGGGCATTCGGAGAGCCATCCGACGCTCAGTGCTTGGGGCCCAAACACGGGTTCGGCGAGCAATGGGTCCTCGACGCGGCATTTTCGAACCGCAACGTGGTGTTTATGCTCGTAGAAGCGGTCCGGCGTGACCGTGATCATCCGAACGACATCGCCCGGAATGGGCCGTTCGGCGAGAAACCTTAGCGGCGCTCTTGATACCGGATACTGAAGACGCAGAACCGCGTAGTCTGGCTGCAAAAGCTCGGAGTTCTGTTCGTACGTCGAGCGAAGGAGCACCTCATCCGAGACGACCCACTCCTCGAGATGATCCGGAGTTTCGGGGAATCCCACCCATACGGGGGCGGCGGCGGCCGTGAGATCGACGCAGTGACCGGCTGTGAGCACGCGGTCGGGCGCGACCAGAGCAGCCGTGCAGCGCATGGTTTGCGCTTCGGCGTGGGATGCGATGATCAGGCCCACCGAGGCGGGGCAAGCGGTGCCTTCGACGCAATCGAGCTCGTAGCTCGCGGCCTCGCGCGCGGGAACCCTATCGACGTGCGAAGCCGATCGATGGCATCCTCCGAGGAATAAGATGAGGGCGGACAGCAGTACAAACCGCACAGGTACAGCTTATCAAGGGATTTTGGCAGTGTCAGGCGTGAGGGGTCGCTTTTTCGCGGGTTTTTTGGAGGTTTCGGGCGCTTGGCGTACATGTCGGGCCATGGGCTGGCGCGGGCTGCTGGCATTACTGGTCGTGTTTTTGTGCACCCCGCGGGGGGCCCTTGCCGACGCTCGCATTTGGACGGTTCGCTCGGGTGACGCGCTGAGCTTGTTGGCTCAGCGGTTCGGAGTGACGGTCCGGCAGATCAAAGAGTGGAACGCACTCGACAGCGACCTGATCCGCGTCGGGCAGTCGTTGATCATCCTGGAATCCAACAAAGCGCTGTCTTCTGAGCTCCCACCTGAGGAAAACGGGCTCGATTGGACACCGCCCTTCCAGTACGACGAACCGGAACCCGTCACGACTTCGCTTCCGCCCGATGCTGTGGCATCCAACACCTTGAACACGCCACGCCCGATCGTAAAAGCTGCGATTCCCAAACCGAAACAGGAGCCCAAGGGCAAAGCGCGCGCGAAGTCCACGTACACGGTGAGCTCCGGTGACACACTCACCCGCATCGCCACTCGCTTCAAGACCACGGTGCCCGCGCTGTTGCGCATGAACCCCGGACTGAAACCGAATCGCATCTACGTGGGGGACCGAATCCACGTCGACAAACCCCCACCGCGGGCGAGCTATGTGATCGAGCGTGGCGACACGCTGACGGGCATTGCCTCGCGGTACGAGGTCGCAAGTCGCCAGGTTCTCGACTGGAACCCCGGCTTGAACCGCGATCGAATGGTCGTCGGCAAGGAGATCGCCCTGTACACACACGTGGCGATCAGCCCATCTCAATCCGTCGGCCTCCCCCATCGTGGAAAACTGGTAGACCCGGTAAGGCTGCCCAGGCACTCGGGTTACTTGGTCCGCGCGTCGCAACGGGCATACGGCACCGACGAGACCGTTCGATGGATTCAGCAGGGATTCGATGCCGTCAACAAACGGTATCGCTACAACAAGCGCGTTCGCGTTCACGACATCAGCGACCGCGATGGTGGGCGACTGCGAGACCACCGAAGCCACCAAAGCGGGCGCGACGTCGACATCAGTTACTACCAACGCAACTGCAACGGACGACCCTGCGCCTTCAAGAAAATCAGTTCATCAGAGCTAGACGTCGGGCGTATGTGGGCACTCCTCGAGTATTGGCTCAAGAACGGCCAGATCGAGAACGTCTTCATCGACCACCGACTTCAAAAGCCACTCTACCGATTCGCGAGAAAGCAGGGCGCGACCAAAGCGCAACTCGAGCGATGGTTTCAGTATCCGCGGAGCAAGGGCTCTCCGTACGGCGTGATTCGCCATTTCGCCAAGCACGACGATCACATGCACGTACGGTTCGTCTGCCCGCAAACCGACCGCTTGTGTCGGTAGGGCTCAATGGGGAGCCACAGCCGACAGTAGCCGTCGCATCGCCTCCGCGCGTGCATTGACCCGGCTTCTGAGTAGTGGCGACATCTCGCTATAGGTCAGCGCGTACCCGTCGGGCAAAAACACCGGCTCGAATCCGACCCCGGGTGCCCTCGGCGGCCATACCCAAAGCCCTCGACGGCGCGCCTCGAACGCCTCTTCGTTCCCATCCGGCCAGCAAATCGCCAACGCACAGACATACTCGGCACGATGGTTGGGATCGTCGAGCTCGCGGAGCGCCTCTTCGACACGGGCCATCGCTCGGTCGAAGTCGCGATCGGGACCGCCCCAGCGGGCAGTGCGAACGCCAGGAGCCCCGTCGAGCGCAAGGACCGAGATCCCCGAATCGTCCGAAAGCGCAGGGAGACCGGTCGCTTCGCACGTGTGACGTGCTTTGATCAGCGCGTTCTCGGTGAAAGTATCGCCGGTTTCCTCGGCGGAGCCGAACGTCAACTCTCCGGCAGAGACGATTCGCAGCTCGAGCGGGGCGAGGAGGGCCTCCAGCTCCTCGACCTTGCCCGCGTTATGGCTTGCGATGACGAGCTCGTCTCCCTTGTGGAGACTCCGGGTCATGGGGCCGCCGGGACTTCGAGGCGCACCGGCTTGTCCCCCGGGTACGGAGTGACTTTCCCGAGCTGCCTTGCGAAGACCTTGGGGTTGGACGTCGGAAGCTCGCATCGCCCTCGCTCGCAAACGAAGGCCGTCGCCACGGAGCCGAGCGGTGCCTTGCCCTCGAGCACGGGAAGAGTGCTTGCCTGGGATTTGGCATCGGCCGCGGTGACGATCGCGAAGAACCGGTTGGGCACATAAGCACCGCGAAAGACGCGTTCGAGTGGGAGCGCTTGCCCGCGGTCTTCCTCCGTGACGATCACGACTTCGAGCGGTGTATCGTAGTAGTAATCGAGTGCCAGCAGTAGATAGGGAACCCCGCTGGGTGAGCGTTGAACGGAGACCGCGAAGGCCTGGAACAGCGCCTCGGCGCGTTTTCTCCAGCGCGTTTCACCAGTGAACTCCGCGAGACGCACCAGGTTGAGCGCGGCAACCGAGTTCCCGGACGGCACGGCGCCATCATAGCTTGGCTTCTCACGCACGAGTAGGCTTTCGTGATCGCTGCGAGTGAGGAAGTAGCCGCCAGCAGTCGGGTCGCTGTAGTGCGCCTCGAGGTCCGATTGGAGCTCCAGTGCGCGTTGAATCCAAGCGATGTCCGAGGTCAGCTCGTAGAGGTCGAGGCAAGCCTGAATCATCGCGGCATGGTCATCCAAGAAGGCATTGCCCTTGCTCTTCCCGTCGCGATGCGAACGTAGCAGTCGGCCATCGGACCCGCGGAGCTGGGTGACGATGAAACGAGCCGCGGTAATGGCTCGCTCGGCGTATCTGGGTTCGCCGAGCACCAACGCTCCGCGCGCGAATGCCGAGATCATCAGACCGTTCCACGCGGTGAGGATCTTGTCATCGAGGCCGGGCGGGGGGCGTTTTTGGCGCGTTGCGTAAAGGAGACGCCGGGAGCGCACGATGTTCTCCGTGAGCTGCCCGTTTCGGCGAAACAAGATGTTGCGCCCTTCGAAGTTGCCGCGTTGCGTGACGCCGTAGAAAGAGCGCACGCGTTCCGAAGCCGAGGGGTCGAGCGTGTTGGCGATCTCATCGGGGGTCCACGTGAAAAACCAGCCCTCTTCTTCGTGGCCATCGGGCGTTGGGCTGTCGGCATCTGTCGCCGAATAGAATCCACCGGAAGGGGCGATCATCTCTCGATCGACATAGTCGAGGGTTTCGGTCGCCACTTCCTTGTAGCGTTCGTTGCCTGTGAGTTGCCATGCCTCGAGATAGGCATTTGCGAGCTGGGCGTTGTCGTAGAGCATCTTCTCGAAATGAGGAACGAGCCATCGCTCATCGGTCGAGTAGCGATGAAAGCCTCCGCCCAAATGATCGTACATTCCTCCGTCGGCCATCTTGAGCAGCGTCTTGTCGATCATGGCGCGCACCCCGGGGTCGCTCGTACGACGCGCATAGCGCATCAGAAGAAGCAACCGTGATGGTTGTGGGAACTTGGGCGCACGGCCAAAGCCGCCCCACGCAGGATCGAATCGACCTGCAAGTCGTTGGGCGGCCATGGCGATCACCCCGGGCGGCGGCATCGCCGAGGGCGGTGCGGGTTGTGTCGCGTAGAAGATGCGCCGACTGAGCGTCGCCGCCTCTTCGACGACTGCCGACCGATTGCCAGCGTAGTGACCGACGAGCTCATGGAGGATCTCCCACAAGCCTTTGCGTGCGCCTCGCACCCCCGTCCTCGGTGGGAAGTACGTGCCACCAAAGAAGGGCTGCTTGTCCGCGGTCATCACGACCGTCATCGGCCAGCCACCACGTCCCGTCAGAATGTTCACCGCCGTCATGTACACGCTGTCGACGTCGGGCCGCTCTTCACGGTCGACCTTGATTGGAATGAAATGCTCGTTGAGGTACCGAGCGATCTCCTCGTCCTCGAAGGACTCGCGCTCCATCACATGGCACCAGTGGCAGGTCGAGTAACCCACCGACAGGAAGATAGGCTTGTCCTCGTCGAGCGCGCGCTCGAACGCCTCATCCGACCACGGAAACCAGTTCACGGGATTGTGCGCGTGCTGCAAGAGGTACGGGCTCGATTCGAGCACGAGTCGGTTGACGAACTCGGGGGAGCCATCGTCCCGCAAATGATGGGTCCGGGGCTTGTAGTCCGGGCCGAGTGCCTCGAGGGCTGTGCGAAGCCGGCTTTCGAGGGATCGGTCCACCGAGACACCAGGAAGAGCTGGATCGGCCCCGGGGCCGACGGCCCGCGCCTCCTCTCCTGCTTCGGCCCCCCTCTGGCAGGTGCATCCGACCAAGGTCATCCCCATGAGAAGGGCCCAAGCCCACGGGTACCGGGCCAAGGCGGCTTGAACTGTCGCGTTTTCCACTGCTTATGGGCTCGCCGCCGTCGCGGGGATGCAGCGAGCGAGTGACCGTGATACACGAACCCCTCAATTTTTGCGATTCGCCGGTTCGAGCCGGCGAGAAGTCCGAGAGAAACACCATATGGCTGAAAATACTCCTTCCGTTCCACCGCGGGTGTTCGAGCACACCACCCGCAAGGACTGGGGTCGTTCGGTGCTGCTGGCCGAGATCCCCGATAAGCGCACGTTCCTTTTCGAGGATGGGTCCGAGCGGAGCTTCCGACCCGACTATTGGCACAAGATGGAGGTGGTCGACGCGATGGGACCATCCGAGGCCTGGCGCGTCGATAAGCTGGCCCGTCGCAACCAAGTGCCCGACCCTAGCTCATCGCGAAGATCCAAGCTTCCACCGAAGAAACCGGACATCACGTTCGCCCAGCAGGTGGCGTACTTCGTTGAGCTCTACCCGGTAGGCTTCGAAGACGAGAAATACATCAAGACCGAGCGCGGAGAGCCCGGCACCAAAGCGGCCGAGAAGCTGAAAGACGCCGCCATTGAACGCGCCGAGGACAAACTGGCCCATTCAAAGCTGCAGGCCATGCTAGATGCAGGCGACTACGTCGGCCTTCACCAGCTCGCGTATGAGTTCTTCACGTCCACCAAGAACACGACGCAGAAGTCCGAGGCCACGAAGTTTCGAGGGATGTCCGACGAATCTCGGGAGGAGCTTGCCCGCATGCTGGTCGAGTTACTCTACGGTGAAAAGAATTACGGGCTCAGGTTCGATAACTTCGTCGCGACGCTCGAGGTCGCCGGAAGCGCCACCTGGCCGATCGCTACGCTCTTGCCCGCGCTGATCTACCCGCAACATCATGTCTTCGTGAAGCCCACCTTCATGAAGAAGCAGGCGCTGATTCTCGACATCGATCCAAAGTACGACACCTCGCCGAATTCCACGACCTATACCCAGTTCCAGAAGACCGCCGAAGCAACTCTTGAGCTGCTCAAGGAGGCCGGCCAGCGCCCGCGTGACCTCTGGGACGTGTACACATTCATCTGGAAGACGCTCAGCCCAAAGGCGATCAAGGCCGCCGTCCAATAGGATCGCACGGCGCGAAGGCACATCGTGACGATTGCGGTCAGCGTGGAACGGTGGCCCATCCGTGACGGATTTCGCATCGCGCGTGGACAGAAGACGGCGGCCGAGGTGGTCGTATGCGAAATCGCGCGAGGTTCATGGGTCGGCCGTGGCGAGTGCGTCCCCTACGGTCACTACGGGGAAACCGTCGAGAGCGTGGTCGGCGAGATCGAGTCGTCGATAGACGACCTCGAGAAAGGAATGGATCGACAGGCATTACAGATCGAGCTCCACGCAGGCGCGGCACGGAACGCGATCGATTGCGCGTTGTGGGATCTCGAGGCGAAGCAAAGAGGCGCCCCGGTGTGGCAGCTCGCTGGGCTGCCCCGACCGCAGCCGGTGGCCACGGCGTTCACCATCGATCTCGCGTCCCCCACCGAGATAGCCCGACGCGTTCAGGCCGCCCCACCGCACGCCTGGCTGAAGCTGAAACTCGACGGAACGGGTGACCTCGAACGAATCGGCGCCGCGCATGCGGCAGCGCCCAACAGCGGATTGGTCCTCGATGCCAATGAGGGTTGGTCGGTCGACCAGCTGCGGGCATGGCTACCGCAACTCGCGGAGCTCGGCGTGACGCTCCTCGAGCAGCCACTCCTAGCAGACTCGGATGCGGTGCTGACCGAGATCGAACACCCGATTCCGATCTGTGCCGATGAATCGTTTCACGACCGGGCTTCCTTCACACGAATCGCCGGGCGATACGATGCGGTCAACATCAAGCTCGACAAATGTGGAGGACTCACCGAAGCGATCGCGGTCGCCAAGGAAGCAAAACGCCGTGACCTTCGTGTGATGGTTGGGTGCATGGTGTGTACCTCACTGGGGATCGCGCCCGCGTTGTTGCTAGCTGCGCACGCGGACTACGTCGACTTGGACGGACCGCTGCTCCTCGACACCGACCGAGACGACGGCTTGCATCAAGATGAAGACGGGTCGATCAACGTGCCCGACTCGCTCTGGGGGGGCCCTTAGCCTCCGCCCAGGTCTTCCTTCAGCCGGTCCTGAATTCGATCGTCCGAAGGGTAGATCTCCTCGACATGCTCGGACTCGACCAAAGTGGCGGTGAGCTTTTTGAGCATATGCCCCACCGAACGCGCGTCCGAGGCGGCCGTCACCATTTCGATCAACAGGGCCTCTTTGCGATCGGGGTCGAGCTCGAGCTCACCGCGCTCCGTCATGCGGTCGAGGCTCGCGGAAAGCGCCGCCATCAGTTGTCGCGTGAACGGCGTGTGCTGGAACGGCGGAGGCTCTTCCTCCTCGAAATCGTCGGGTACGGACGATGGCGTGACGGCCACGGTTCGCCACGAATCATGCCGCTGTATCCAATCCTGGGCGAGCTGCGCCATCGCCTTGTCGTCACCTTCGGCGACTTGCTCGATAACCAAGGGTACCTCGCCGCCATGAATCGCTTGCTCGAAGCCGAGCAGATGGTCGACGAGCGCGCGATGTGCCGTGTCCATATCGGAAACGGACACGTCCGCAGGGAGCTCGACGTGGCGCTTTTCGATGAAGCGGGTGGTGAGCCACAGCGATAGCCGTCTCTGCCAACCGTCTTCGCGGTCGTCGGGAGCGGGTTCGTCTCCGCCCTCGACCATGGGCCACTGCCCGCGAGAGATCGCATCCCAAGCCTGGGACAGCGGGCAGTTCAGCAACTCCTCCAACACATACCAACCGGAGGTGGGCCCATCTTCCCAATCATCATCGAGAAGCGCGGTCGTCTCCATCTCGATGGGCTCGAGCTGGGCCTTGGTGAGCTCTTTCTTGGCGACGCGAACTTGCCCCGCCATCCACCGGAGCGCAGGCGCGAGCCCGGCGAACTCGAGGTCGCCCCGGACGTCATCTTTGAGCGTGTAGACACGATGGTTGCCATCCGGATCGGCGATGGTGTCCACGAGGAAGACGATCTCTGGAAGGTCGGGGGAGACGAAGGGCTCCATCTCGCCGACTTGAATCGCCCAATGCAGGTGCCAGGGCTTGCTCTCATCGCCAACGGCGATGGCCGGATAGACGTCTTCGACGACCGGCATCGGTGCGAACGCATGCTTGGCCTGCGCGGTGAGCTGCAGCAGGTCGATGAAAGCGTCGGGAGTGAACTCGACCAGCTCCGGCGGATCGCCAGGCTGCTCGACGGCTCTCCAATAATCAGTAACGGCCGTCACGAACATAGAGCGCCGCATAGCACAAAACGTTAACACCAAAGACAAAGAGACTCACGGGCTTTGCGCTTGAATCATGTTCTATTTTTCCCTACATCTCCACCCGGCCACCGGGCCCGAGGGGAATGACCACTCCGCAGACGCTGCACTTCGAGCTCCCACACGGGATGACGATCGCCGCGGATGCCTATGGCGATCCGGACGGGCGAGCGGTGGTCTTCCTGCATGGAGGCGGCCAAACGCGCCACGCCTGGGGGGGAACGGCCCAGGCGCTGGCCGATCGGGGCTGGTACGCGATCACCATGGACCACCGCGGCCACGGGGAGAGCGACTGGGATGCGGACGCCCGGTACGACGTCGGTTTCTTCGTGGAGGACCTGCAGGGGGTGCTCCGCGAGCTCGGGAGGCGGCCGGTCCTGGTAGGCGCCTCCCTCGGGGGTATCACGGCGCTGCTGGCGGAGACGGCCCAGGAAAGCTCGATCGCCGAAGCACTCGTCCTGGTCGACGTTACGCCGAGAATCGAGCGCGAAGGGGTCGACCGAATCATCGAGTTCATGCAGGACGGCTCCGAGGGGTTTGCGAGCCTCGAGGAGGCCGCCGACGCCGTCGCCTCCTACCTCCCGCATCGCAAGCGTCCCGAAGACACCACGGGCCTTGCCAAGAATCTTCGCCTCGGCGATGACGGCCGTTATCGCTGGCACTGGGATCCGAAAATGCTCGAGGTCTGGGACCCGGCCGGGTACACGGAGGCGGTGGGCAAGAGGCTCGTCAAGGAGCGACTTGCGGCAGCCCGGCGTCTGAGCATCCCCACCCTGTTGATTCGTGGCCGGATGAGCGATGTCGTCAGCCGCGACAATGCCGAGGAATTCCTCGCGGCAGTTCCCCACGCCGAGTACGTCGACCTCCATGGGGCTGGTCATATGGTCGCAGGGGACCGAAATGACGCATTCACCGATGCGGTGGTCGACTTCATCGAGCGCCAGCTCGACTGAGCCCGCTTTACAAGCCGGCACTCAGGCTGCATAACTAGAACGTGTTCTAGTCTCGCCGGGAAGACCGATGTCCGTCGCCGCAGAAGAGTTCAAACAAGTCCTACGCCGTTGGGCGAGTGGGATCACCGTGGTCACCTCGCGTGCGGGTGACCGGATGCATGGGATGACCGTCTCGGCGTTTTCGAGCGTATCGCTCGACCCGCCGTTGGTCCTGGTCTGCGCAAACCAGGCGTCCACGACCCACAGCGTGATCGAGGCCGGCGGGGTCTTCACCGTCAACATCCTTGCGGCGGACCAGGAAGACGTGTCCATGAAATTCGCCTCGTCCAAGTACGAGGACACTCGGTTCGAGCACGTGGAGTGGGAGGAAGGAACCACTGGAGCACCGCTGATCACGGGCGCTTTGGCCAACATCGAATGCAAGGTCGTAAGCGCACACCGGGAGGGGAGCCACACGATCTACATCGGCCAAGTGGAGGCGTTGCGGGTGCGCGAGACCGCGCCGCTCCTCTACTACCGTGGAGCCTATCACGCTCTCGTCCTGGACGAGACCTGACCCCGCTGTACGCTCCTGCGCCGGCATGCTAACTGCGCTTCATGGCTAAGCACTTCATCCCCTTCATCGCGTTGACGTGGTGTTTGTCTGTCAGCGGCTGCACCAAGAAAGACGCGGCCAAGGAAGAGGCAGCCACGCCCGCTGCGGCAGAACAAGCCAAGCCAAAGACGCCGACGGTCGTCGCGGAGCCGATTCTCCCGCTCCCGGAGAAGGTCGACGTCAATATGGACAAAGTCGTCCTCGGACGCCGGTTGTTTCACGACCCGCTGCTGTCGTCCGATGGCAAAATCTCATGCGCGACCTGTCACTCGCTGGACCACGGCGGCGCCGAGCCGCGCAAAACGTCCGTGGGCGTGGGCGATCAGGTGGGCCCGATCAACTCACCGACCGTGCTCAACGCCGCGTACAACATCGCGCAGTTCTGGGATGGCCGGGCCAAGGATCTGCAGGAGCAGGCCGAGGGGCCCGTGGCCAACCCAGGCGAAATGGGGGAGACCTGGGACAATGTCGTGAAGAAAGTCGGCAAGGATGCCGACTACAAAAAGGCCTTTGCTGCGCTCTACAACGACGGTGTGACCAAGACCAACATCACCGACGCCATCGCCGAATACGAGAGGTCGCTGGTCACGCCGTCTAGGTTCGACAAATACCTACGCGGCGATCAGGCGGCGCTCACCGAGGCCGAAAAGACGGGTTACGCGACATTCAAGGAAGCCGGATGCACCGCGTGCCACATCGGCGTGCTGGCCGGCGGCGGCATGTACCAAAAGATGGGGCTCGTGAACGACTACTTCGCCGACCGCGGTGGCGAGCTCACCGAGGCCGATCTCGGGCGTTACAACGTCACGAAAAACGCCGCCGACAAGCACTTCTTCAAAGTGCCGACGCTGCGCAACGTAGAGCTCACCTCGCCATACCTGCACGATGGCTCACGCGAAACACTCGAAGAGACCGTAAAGATCATGGGCAAGTACCAGCTCGGCAAAGATCTGAGTGATGCGCAGGTCAATGCGATCGTCGCGTTCCTCAAGAGCCTCACGGGCGAGCTTCCCGCGCACGCGAGAATGCCGAGCAAGAGCTAAGCGTGCGCTGCGCTTTCTGGGCGGCAGCTTTCGTGCTGTCTGTTTCGCTGTTGGGGTCGTGTGAGCGGTGCGACCGGGCCCAGCCGACACCGGTGACCGAGGCCGAAACCGAGGCCGAGACCGAGGCCGAGGCAGAGACCGAGACCGAGACCGAGACCGAGACCGAGACTGGGGCGGCGTTGGTCGCGGTGCCCGGCCAGATCGCGGCTGGGGTGAAGCTCGTTCGCGTCCTCGAAGGGCTCGACCGACCCGTCGGCTGGGAGTTCACGCCAGACGAGACCGGCCGCTGGTTTGTCGTCGAACAGCGCGGAACACTCCGCGTCGTGCGACGAGGCACCACGGGACAGTTCGAGATATCGAGCAAACCCGCGCTGAACCTGCGCCGCCAGCTGTCCCGTGGACGAGAGCAAGGCTTGCTGGGACTCGCGTTTCATCCCCTGTTCGCCGACAACCAGCGGCTCTTCATCAACTACACCGACAGAAAGGGGAACACGCAGATCGTGGAGTATCGCGCTGACGGCGATCTCATCGATGTCAGCAGCAAGCGCCGCCTGCTCACCCTCGAGCAACCGTACGGCAACCACAACGGCGGTTATCTCGAGTTCGGGCCGGACGGCAAGCTCTACATCGGCACGGGTGATGGTGGATCCGCCAACGACCCACACGGCGCGGGGCAGAATGACGAAGTCCTCTTGGCGAAGCTTCTTCGTATCGATGTGGACGCCGCAGTACCCCAACCGGAAATCGTCGCCAAGGGCGTGCGAAACCCGTGGCGCTTTCACTTCGACCGGAAGACGGGCGATCTGTACATCGCCGATGTCGGGCAGAACGAATGGGAGTGGGTGCACGTCACCGGCGCCGGCAAGCTCGAAGGCAAGAACTACGGATGGAACATCACGGAAGGCAGTCACTGTTTTCGCGAGGAGCGATGCGACAGGTCCGGTCTCGAGACGCCCGTCGTCGAGTACAGCCACGACGAGGGCTGCTCGATCACCGGTGGATTGGTCTATCGGGGTGATGCGATTCCGAAGCTCGACGGCGTGTACTTCTATTCGGACTTCTGTACGGCGTTGCTCCGGAGCTTCCGGTGGAAGAACGGCGTCGTGACGGACCATTGGGATTGGAAGAGCGCGCTCGATCCGCAAAAGCAGTTGTCCAATGTGGCCGCCTTTGGCACGGACCCCGCCGGCGAGGTCTACGTGCTCTCTCTCGACGGCATCGTGTATCAGCTCGTCCCTGCCGGGTGACGCTAAACGACCACCTGCAGGCGAGATTCCTCAGGAGCTTCTTTACGGAGGGGGACGACGTCGGCGACCGCTTCGGGCGCTTTGTCGACGAACCGGCGCAGGAGTTGTTCCCATGCCTCCTTGGGCGAAGGGACGGCGTCTTTGGCTTCCGAGTAGGCGAGGCGAGCCAGCGCCGGTAGGTACGGCGCCATCTTCATGAACTTGTGGCGCGCGTGGTCGAGATCGTGGGAGACGAAGTGCTTCGCCCCGCTCACCGCGCGACGCGCATGCACGACGGCACGGGCGGCCGGGCCCTTCCCCACGAGCGGACCGATTTGATGGATCAGGTCGGTACCGGTGCCTGCCGTCCGATGCGGCGGCTTGTAGAGCGCGTTCGCATAAGGTGAGCCCTTCAAGAAACGCTGGGCGTCTTGTTGCGTGATCCCGTACTCGGCAAGGGAGTCGTCGAACTCCTTGCGAGCGCGCTCCCTGGCTTTGAAGAGGAACATCTGGACGCGCGAGTAGAAGTTCACGGCACCATCGCCGCTGGTTTCGACCGCGCAGAAGATCGCGTCGGGGTAGAGCTCGGTCACCACAGACTGCACACCGTCCGATACGCCGGAGCTCGGCATGCACCCAAACGGCTTCACACTGAGGGTCATGTGCGTCTTTTGATTGATCACGTTGAGGATGACTTTTGCGACCTCCATGTGACCTTCACCACCGCGGAGCTCTTGGTTGTAGTGGCTGTGGCCTGCACGAGCGACTTCGTCCATGTCGGGGAGGTGATGGCCCTTGAGCCCCGCAGCAAAAGCGAACGAATGAAACACCGCGCGGAGCACCAGCTCGCCGAGCCAAACGGCAGCCATCGTGTAGCCGACGTCGCTCCCCTCGAGGCCAAAGTAACCTGAGTCCTCTCCCTTGAGGTGCATTCGCGCTTCGGTGTCGTGACGGGCCTCCCAAAGATTGTAGAGCAGGAGATTGACGAGGATCTGAATGTCGTCCTCGCCGCCCTCTTCCTCGACGAACTGCTGAAGGTGGTAGTTGCCGTCGCCCTCGGTCGTCATTGCCCAGAACTCACCGAGGATCGACACCTTGGGCTTGGCCTGCAGGCGGTCGACCGGGATGTCGCGGAGATAGGCGCGCCCTTTGTGCAACGCTCGAAGGACACTTCGGCCCTCGACGAGAGCGGCGTGCACTTCCTCTTTGAGCCGCGTGACGGCACGATTGGTCGTGCCCGGTTCGAGCTCATAGGGCCGAATGCGATACGAAAGCAGATTGATCACGTCGCCTGCGAAGAGCGCCTTGGCAAGCGCGATGAAGAACGTGGGGTTCAGCACCAGGCCGAGCTCTTCGCCCGTCGCTTGCTTGAAGCCGCCCGCCTGCTGAAAGAGCAAGACTCGGAAGCCATCGAAGCCCGCATCGCGCAGCGCTTTGCGGTACTCGGTTGCGTACATCCCAAATCGGCACGGCCCACAGGCCCCCGCAGTCAGGAAAATGTGCGTGTCGATGACTTCTTGAGTGGAGAGGCCCTCTTCGTCGCGAAGCCGACACAGCTCTTTGACGAGGTTGCCGACGGTGAAATACGTTGGGTTGCACTGGCCGCGGTTGCCGAACTCCTTGCCAAAGCGAAGGGACTCGGTGTCCGGACAGTCGAGCGGGCGAACCTTGTACCCGATCCCTTGAAGCGCGCCGCTGATCAGATAGTCGTGCGCGATGGTCAGCCCGCCGACGAGGAGCGTGGTCCTGGCGCGCTGCTTCGCGCTGAAAAAGGGGTCGATCATCGAGTCTGTCCAGTGCTCTCGGTTGTCCTCCAAGCCAAGACGCGCCCTTTCCTTGGCCTCGAACTCCGCCAACTCCTTTTCGATATCGATGTCTGTACGGTGTCCCATGTCGAGCCTTTCCTACAATCGAACCACGGTGCCGTTCTTTGAACGTCGGCCGAGCTGAATCAGCTCTTCTTGCGCTGCAGCCACGGCCTCGCTCTGTTGAGCCGATGCCTCATAAGCGGCAAGCCTGTCACTGAGCTCGTTGACCTCGCGCCGGATGCCCAAATCGGCACGGCGATGTCTCGCGAGCTCGGCTTGCTTCATTCGCAAGAGCTCGAGGCGCTTCTCCTCGATGCGGTGCTGAAGCTCCTCTTGCCTCTTGGCGATGTCCTCGAGGCGCTCCTCCCGGAGCTTCAACGAGTGGCCGTACGTCTTGACGCGGATCTTGATCGAACCCCCAGGCTTGTTCGCATCGATATCGTGGAGCCCTGCATGCGGAACGCCGCTTCGTTGTACGATGCCGTCGATGATGCCGTAGGTCGGTGCGTCGTGGCCGCACTTGAAGCTGCTTAGATCGAGCAGCGCCACATTGGGATGGCGCGCGGCGAACTTCGTCGCCCAGACCTTCATCGCGGAGTTGGCCGAGTAGTTCTCGGGCCAGACATCGGCGATCGAAAGCGGGTTGTCGATCTTGCCAGACTTCAGGTCTTCCTCGAAGAAGCGCGCGAGCCACTTCTCGTCCTTGGGAATGGAGCGAATCGTGAGAATCGGATAGCCGAGCACCTGGAACTCGTCGGGGATGCCGTGATGGAGGCCCGGATCCATGTGATAGGGCCGCCCAATGACGAGAATGGCGACCTTGTTGTCCATCTCGACTTGCTCGAGGATCGCCTTTCCTTTGTGCTGCAGGTCTGCGTCGAACCGCTCGAGCGCGAGAAGCCCCTGCCCGACCGCGAAGTTGTTTTCGTCTTCGGTGATGTCGAGGGTGCGCCTGAACGCCTCGTACATCCGATGCTTCAGTAGGGTCGGCTCCGTGAAGCTAAAGGCTTGACCCATGTAAGTGATGCCCCGCTTTTCGAAGTAGTCCTGCTCTTTGGTGAACGCGGCTTTCATCACGTCCGGCGTGCCAGCGACGATGGGGCAGCTTGCATAGTCGATCGCGCCAGTCACGAACGAGGGAACATGATTGAGGATGGGGAAGAAGATCGCGTCGAGCGGTGCCTGGGCGTGCTTGTGAAAGAGCAAGTTGTGAAAGTGCGCCTGAACCACCTTGGCGGGGTAACAAGGATCGACCGAGCCGTACTTTCCGCCTTCCTGCCAGAGCTCCTCCGTGGTCGGGTCACTGAACACGATGTTCTTTGGGCGAACGCCGAGCACTTCGAAGTACGTGCGGAAGAACGGCGCCGTGGAGTACATATTCAAAACGCGTGGAATGCCGACCCGCCACGCAGCGCGCTTCTTCGCGGCGCCCTCGGACGAACGTTCAAACCCACGGATGAAATGCTTGCGCTTTACGGCGCCGAAAAAGCCGCGTTCCACCCGCGCGTCTGAGATGCGGGCCCCGGGCTCCGGGAGCGACTCGACGCCGGACTGGCGCTTGAACACCTTGAGCCCCTCGTAGGTGACGAGATTGGGGAAGTCTTTCATGATTTGCCGACGCTCTTTGACTAGCGCCTCCATGGCGTCCTTCGACTCGACCATGCCCTTTTCACATGAAAAGCCGCTGATGTAGCGGCTGGTGCTGCCGTCCGGACGATAGGCATCGATGAAGGTTCGGGAGCAGTTGTTCGCGCAAAAGTGACAGGTCGTGGTTTCGTCGTTGCGCGTTTCGTATTGAAGATCGATCGCGGCATCGAGCCCGATGAAGCTCGAGCTCCCGCGTCGGTTGACGACGCGCAGTGTTTCCATCGCCGCGCCGTTCGCGCCTGCCTCGCCGCTGTGAGGATGCACGAACACCTCGGCACCCGGGACGCGCTCTTTGATATAGTCGACCTGCGACTTGACGGCGGCGAGGTTGTATTGGGTGCCGCCTTGCAGCACGAACCTTTGCCCGAGGGCCGCCATACGCGGCACCCCGACCACATACTGCCAAACGTTCTTCGGGAGCACCTGCGCGAGGCCCGCCAAGAGCTCCTCCTTGCTGAAGCCCTCTTTCTGGAAGTTGACCCGGTCCGTATCTAGAAAGACAGCGCAGCCGTAGCTGAACTTGGGGGCGAGCTCGGCCTCGAAGGCGGTCTTGGCATATTCGGTGACCGGCAGACCGAATTGGTCGGCCATCGCTTGAAGCAACATGCCGTTTCCTGCCGAGCACTGGTTGGAGAGCTTGAAGGTCTTGATGTCCCCGTTTTCCATGAAGAGGACCTTGATGTCTTGGCCGCCGATGTCGCAGATCACGTCGATGTCGCCGAAATAATGCGTGGCGCTCATCATGTGAGCGACCGTCTCGACGATATTCACGTCTGCGCGAAGGCACTCCTCGAGCACGTCGGCTGCATAACCCGTC
>CAJIBX010000107.1_pt1 | contig 18138 bp, 21 predicted proteins | sample 9199471 | NCBI WGS metagenome assembly CAJIBX01 (sample SAMEA7708317, study PRJEB35096) | sediment metagenome | biome: marine neritic benthic zone biome [ENVO:01000025]; feature: sediment [ENVO:00002007]; material: shallow marine sediment [ENVO:03000034] sea grass bed [ENVO_01000059] ...
CGCAATAATCGCGTCGACGCCCCCGGCTGTGGCGAGACGCCGTGCCACCCACGGCAGCTCCCAAGCGCCGGGCACCTCGTACACGGCGATCGCATCCTCCGCGACCTCGTGCTCCTGAAGACAGGCCGTAGCGCCCTCGAGTAAGCGCCCGACAACGTCTTCGTTGAAGCGCGACCAGACGATAGCAAATCGGGCATTCGCGGGGGGGCGCGGAGCGACCGGTGGATCGTTTTTCGCGCCACTCACGAGGTCGCTCCTTGCGGCACTGAAGCAGGCGTGAGTTTGCCGCCCGGGCTAACCATGAGTTGCTCGACTACTTCCAACCCGTAACCCACGAGGCTCGGGATGCGGCGGGGCCGATTGGTGAGCAGCCTTAGCTTTCCAAGGCCCATATCGGCCAGTATCTGAGCGCCGAAGCCGTACTCGCGCAGCACCACACCCTGCTCTTGCGCGGGCCGGTCAATCGGTTCGCCCAAGTAGAACGAGAGGTCGGTGGCCGGATCGGGATGACCGGGAAGGAACAAGATCACCCCGTTACCTTCGTTTTCGATGGCGAGCACCGCGTCTTCGATCTGGACGCGGTTTCCCATGCGCACCTGAAACGCATCGCCCAGGACGCTCCCGGTGTGAACCCGCACCAGCGTGGGCTCTCGCGTGATGGTTCCGTACGACATAGCCATGAACTGCTGCCCGTTATCGACCTGTACCTGGTAGACGCATGCGTTCCACGGGTTGCCAGTCGGCAGACGCACCGGCTCGCACCGTATCTCTTTGACGAGTCGTTCGTGCGCAAGCCTGTATTGGATCAAGTCGGAGATGCTGAGGATACGGAGCGAATGCTCGTTACCGAAGGCGATGAGATCTGCGTAGCGAGCCATGGTGCCGTCGTCTTTCATGATCTCGCAGATCACGCCGGCATGCTTGAGCCCTGCCAGACGCGCGAGGTCGACCGAGCCTTCGGTATGACCGGTGCGCTGCAGGACTCCTCCGGCCACCGCCTTGAGCGGAAACACGTGACCCGGGCTCACGATATCCGCGGGTCGAGCGTCTTCGGAAACCGCGGTGAGGATGGTGTGCGCACGATCGGCGGCGCTGATACCCGTGGTTACGCCATCTCGTGCCTCGATAGAGATGGTGAACGCCGTGGAACGGCTGGAGCGGTTCTCTTCGACCATCATGGGGAGGTCTAGCTCGCGGATGCGCTCTTCGGTGAGGCTCAGGCAGATGAGCCCGCGTGCGTGCCGCGCCATGAAGTTCACCGCCTCGGGCGTGACCTTTTCCGCGGCGAGGCACAGGTCGCCCTCGTTCTCGCGGTCCTCGTCGTCGACCAAGATGACCATCCGACCTTCGCGAATGTCCTCGATCGCTTCGCTCACGCGGTCGATGGCAGTCTTGGGCATGCGTTCAACTTTCAAATCCGGGATTCCGAAGACCATGACTCGAAAAGCTCGAAGGTTCCAGCGGGACTCAGTGGCCGCCTGTCCCGTCGACCCCAGGTTTGCCCATCAGACTCGCAACGTACTTTGCGAGAATGTCGACCTCCAAATTGACCTGCTCCCCCTTGGAGAGCGAATCGAACGTGGTTTCCGTCCGCGTGTAGGGGACCAGCATGACCTCGAACGAGGCCGCGTGCACCGCGTTGATCGTGAGGCTTACCCCGTTGACTGTGATCGATCCTTTCGGTGCGACGAAGGGACGTAAGAGATCGGGAACCCCAAAAGTGACTCGAACGGAATCACCAGCGGGTTGACGCTCAGCAAGTGTGCCGACGCCGTCGACGTGCCCAGTCACCAGGTGACCCCCGAGGCGGTCGTCTGGCTTGAGCGCACGCTCTAGATGCACTCTCAGCCCAGGTGTGACCCGTCCGAGCGTCGTCTTGGCGAGCGTTTCGGTCGATGCCTCGGCCTCGAAGCCCCCGTCGACGATGGTCTTGACCGTCAGGCAACATCCGTCGACCGCGATCGATTCACCCAGGACCAGCTCGCCCATCTTGCAGCTGATGTCGAGACGCGCGCCTTCGTCCGTCGTATCGACGGAGCGCACCGTGCCAATCTCTTGTACCAAGCCGCTAAACATTCAACCTCGTTCGAACTCGCCCGTTACGAGCAGGTCTTCGCCAAACCGGTTCACCTGGGACCGTGCGAGGTGCCAGCCTTTGGAAATCGTATCCGCGCCACGCCCGAACGCAAAGGACCGAGCATCACCATCACCGAGCACGAGCGGAGCAACGAAAATCGCGGCGCGATCGGCCAGTCCCGCATCGAGGAAGGCCCCGTGGACGAGTGGTCCGCCTTCGATGAGCAGCCGCACGATGTCTCGCTTCCCGAGCTCGCTCAGCACCGCTGCAAGCGAGACCCCTCCCGGAGCGCGGTCGACGGCGATCAGCTCAGCGCCCGCCGCAGACAACTGCTGGTGCCGATCGGCTGGTGCATCCTCGGCATGAAAGATCAGGGTGGGCGACGAGGACTTCTGCGTGACGATCGCCGCATCGGGAGGGGTCTGCAGCTCGCTGTCGAGCACGACCCGCGTCGGGTCCTTCCCCGGGACGTGCCGGACGGTGAGCTGTGGGTCGTCTGCGAGCACCGTGCCGACGCCGACTAGGATCGCGTCGCTTTGGTCGCGCATGCGATGCGCCTCCGCACGAGCCTCTTCTCCAGTGATCCACTTGGAATCACCCGTCCGGCTCGCCATCTTGCCGTCGAGCGTTACCGCCGCCTTGAGTGTGACGAACGGCAACCCGGTGGTGATATGCTTCGCGAAGTCCGCGATCAGACTGCGTGCGTCTTTCTCCAGAACGCCAACCTCGACCTCGATGTCCGCGGCACGGAGCCGTTCGATCGCCCCGGGCACGTGCGGGATGGGATCACGGCAACCGATGACCACGCGACGAATCCCGGCCTGGATGATCGCCTCGGTGCACGGGCCGGTGCGACCGGTGTGATTACACGGCTCCAGGGTCACGACTAGGGTTGCGTCCTTGGTTGCACCATCCGCGTTCCGGATCGCGTCGACCTCAGCATGTGCATGGCCAGCCCGCGCATGGTGTCCCACCGCGATGAGCTTTCCATCTCGAATCAACGCTGCGCCCACGCGTGGATTGGGACTCGGATGCCCGCGCTTGGCTTCTTGCAGCGCCTGCTTCATCGCGTTCAGCTCGGTGTCGGTGGCCATTAGACCTTGAGTCGGCCTAGCTCGTCGACGAACTCACCGACATCCTGGAAATCACGGTAGACACTGGCGAATCGCACGTACGCGACAGGATCGGTGTCGCGGAGCGTGGCCAGGACCTGCTCGCCGAGCTGCGCCGACGTGATCTCCGTTTCCCCCGAGTCGACCATCCATCGCTCGACCTGATTGAGAAGACGCTCGAGGGTTTCGCCCGAAACGGGGCGCTTGACGCACGCGCGTCGAAGACCGGCGTGGAGCTTGGCCCGGTCGTAGGGCTGGCGACGCCCGTCTTTCTTCAAAATCAGTGGAAGCGTTTGCTCGATGCGCTCATAGGTCGTGTACCGCCGTCCGCAGCCCTCGCATTCACGACGGCGTCGAGTTCGCTCCCCACCCTGCGAAAGGCGGGAATCGATCACCTTGTTGTCGAGAGTCGCGCAATAGGGGCAGCGCATACATCGACGCTAGCGCCGTTGGGAATCAGGAGCAAACCAGACGAACGACGGTTTCGACTTGCGCCGTGTTGGGGAACATGTCGAGGGCGACGACTCGGTCGACGAGATAACCTGCGTCGACAGCGATGCGAATATCCCGTCCGAGGGTTCCGGTATCGCACGAGACGTAGACGATCCGCCTCGGCCGCGCCTCAACCAGCTTGCGCATCGCTTGTTCAGCCCCGGTCCGAGGGGGGTCGAGAACCGCGATGTCGAACCTATCCCGCGGCGGAGTCTCGGCCCTCCCGACCAGCACGCTCGCCTGCAGTCCCCGCGAGGCTAGATTCCTTCGGCACGCGGCTGCCGCCGACTCGTCATGTTCGATCGCGGTGACCGATGCATCGGCGGCCAATGCCACCGTGAGATTGCCGGTGCCCGAATAGAGCTCGAGCACGCGCTGCTTCGCTGGCTCAGCCAGCTCGACCACCGCGCGGACCAACCTCGAGTTGACCTCATCGTTTGCCTGAGAGAACCCTGCGACCGTCCCCTCGATGATGCCCCCGTCGGCGCCCTCGACGGCCTCGGTCGGGTCTCCCCACCGCGCAACGGTAGAGCCCTCCCCCACCTGGAGCGCGATGCCCGCTACTCCGGTTTCCCGAGACGTATGCTCGCACGCAGCGTAGGCCAAAGACGGCTGCGCATCCTCGGTCCGTAGCGCGATCGTGCCACGCGCTCCGTGCCCCAAAGCGAGCAACACCTCCCCGGAACCCACGAGCTGAGGCAACAACCGTGTACGAACGACATCGAATGCAGATTGCAGGACCGGGATCAGCACAGGGCAAGACGGAACATCGATCACTTCGTGCGAACGACGTCGCCGATACCCGAGCCGACCTTGCCGCCAAGCGAGCCGCGCCCTGCGGCGATAGCCGAGCTCCGACTCTCCGGCAATCCAGGTGATGGCCGGGGCTCGATCCACCCTTGCGCTCCGCAGGGCTTCGTCGATGAACCCTTGCTTGATGCGTCGCTGCTCGACGGGCTCGGCGATCATCAAGGGGCAACCTCCACACCGATCCACGAGCTTACATGCCGGTTCGCGACGATGCGGCGAAGGCTCCAGCACCTCGAGCAGAGCGGCGCGGTGTACCCTTCCCTGCTTTGAAACAGGCCCGATTCGCACCTTTTCACCCTCGAGTGCTCCGCTGACAAACGCCGCGCCGGACTCGGTTTCGACTACCGCATCACCCCCGCGCGCCACGTCACGCACTCGAGCAGTGGTGTTCATCCTAGTCGCCGGTAAACTGCCGCCAGAGCGACTCGAGTGTCGTCTCGCTCATTCCGCGCTTGTTCGCGTTGTACGGCGTGAAGTTGATCAATCGAACGTACGCCACTTCCGAGCGGCCGTCTTCATGATCGTCGATGTCGATGACGTTGACGCACGCCGGGTCTTGCTCGAACCGTCGCAAGATCTCCAAGCCCGCGCCAAGCGACTGCGCAAGGAGGACGCGATTGACCACGCCGTGCGCAACGATCAGCAATCGGGTCCAGTCGCGACGGCGCAGGATGCCCTCCCACGCTTGCCGAACGCGCTCCCACACATCCGCGTACGATTCGCCCCCGAGAAAGCGCGCGCCCGGGACTTCGGCTCCGACGAAAGCCCCCTTGATGAGGATTTCCATCTCTTCGGCGGTCTCGATACCCTCGAACGTGCCGATCTGCGCCTCTTGCAGCTGCTCGATGATCTCGATATCGGACGCGCTTCGTCCTGATGCCAGCTCGGCTGTCTGCACGGTTCGTCGGAGACCGGTGGCGATCACATGATCCAACTGCTCGGCCTCGAGCAGCGCCCGAATGGCTCGTGCGTGGCGGACGCCCGCGTCATTGAGAGGTGGATTGAACTGGTCGTCCTGCTCGAAGTACGACACATCGCCGTGGCGGACGAGATAGACGCGCCGTCTTCGTGGGGTCTCAGCGATGGCGGAGTATAGCGAAGTGAGGTTACGAGTACAGGCTGGTCGGCCAGAGCTTTGCAGCGATTTCGCGATGCGGCTTCTCCCGGCGCCAGTAGTCCGAACCTAGGCTGACGGGATAGCTACGTTGGCAGATCTCCTCGAGCTGAGCCTGAAGCTTCCTCGGCACCTCACCCCCTTCGATGACGATGTTGGCCTCACGCTCCCAGTAGCTAGCCGTCGCATCGAGATTGGCGGACCCTACGCTCACCACCTCGCCGTCCGCCACCAGCACCTTGGCGTGAACGTACGGACGCACCGCGCCGCCACGCGCGACGATGTTGGGACGCGAACCGGTGGTGTACTCGTAGACCTCGACGCCGTCCTTGATCAGTTCTTCGAGTCGTTGCTTCAGCATGTAGTCGAAAAGCTCGCGGTGAAGTGAGCCCCGGAAGAACGTGCCATCGAGCCGGCGCGCTTTCGCGTTGCCCGTCAGCATGGTGACCTGCACGCCTCGTTGCATGGCTTGGCGAATCGCCGTGCGAAGCCGGCTGAACACGGGAAACGCATTCACCACGATGATGCGTTCGCGGGCCGACGCGATGATCGCCTCGTAGGCCCCAAGTGCATTGGTGTCGTGCAGACCGTTGTGAACGACCAGCCGGCAGCGATCCTGTCCGGAGGGGGCGTCCGCAACAAAGGCCGTGGGAAGCGCATCGCCTCCGCTTCGCTCCCAGGCCTCCTCGAAGGACGCACGGACTCGGGACACGATGGGACCCTCGAGTCTTACGTGGGCGTCGAGCCAGGGGATGCGTTCATGCGCGGTGAAATCGAGAATGGGAACCTCGTCGAAGCCGTAGTAGTAAGCGTCGCCAGCGTTTCGCCCGCTGACAAAGGCAACTCGGTCGTCGATGACGATCACTTTCCGATGGTCGCGCTCTTTGACGGCGCGAGCATCGACGCTCTTGAGCGATGGGATGGGGTCTGTCGCCAGGACTCGGACGTTCGGCTCGGCGTTCAGTCCCTCGACCAAGGGATTCACACTGCCGAGCATTCCTTCGAGCGAGTACATCGCGTCGACCAAAAGTCGAACCTGAACGCCGCCCCGGGCCTTTTGAATGAGTCGGTACGAAAGCTCCTCGGCAAACCTGCCTTCTTCGAAAATATAGAACTGAAAGAACGCATGCGACGAGGCACTGTCGAGAGCGGCAAAGACCTGGTCTCTTGCGGCATGATTCCCGAGCTCCACACTGCATCGGTTTCCGTCGATCGGCGTGGAGTCGGTCATGATGCCCAGACGAAACGCGACGGGGCTGTCGGCATCTGCTCTGTGCTTGCGCCACTCGTCGAATGCCTTGCGCGCATCGGTGAGAAAGCGATCTTGCTTGGACGCAGCGCTGAAGTTCCACTCTGGAAGCTCGGCACTCTTGCCGAGTCCGGCCGTCAGCGTTGCGACGCCCGAGACACCGACGCCGTTGGCCCTCAGGCGCCGAGCAGCGGCCCCAAACAGCACGCTATTGAAGTCCACGCCAAGCTTTGGGAGTTGAGGCTCAGCGATGTCGGTGAGGATGCTCGCCTCGGGAGCGGACCGGTCATGAAGGAACTCCCTTAGTGCCGCCAGCGGTTCACGGCCGTGCAGGTCGAAGTAGAAGAACTCGAGGCCCCGCTTTCGGAGCCCGTCGAGCGCCGATGCCGAAAACTTGGTCGGTCCCCGCAAGAGGTCTACGTCGATGCCGATCACCGGTACGCTCTCGTCGACGACCTGCACGTAGTGCGCGAGAATCGGGTTCACTTTCGGGTCGGCGCCCGCCTTTCGGTACAGGACCTGATGAAGACCCGGTTCTTGGGGCGTGTACAGTGACCGCGCGACGCCATCGGGTCCGACTCGGGTAATGCCCACCGACTCCTCGTCGACGAACACCTCGACCTGCCGGGTCAGAATGCGGTCGAGCGCCGGGAGCATGACGTTGAGCTCCACGGGCTGCTCCACGGCGCCGACGAGATCGGTCGGCGCCGTCGTTCTCGGCGCCCATTGGCTCGCTCCGGATTTCCACACTTCGAGCCAGTCCGGTGGCGCTGGCTGTTCCTCGTCGGAGGGATCCTTTTCGTCCGCCGGGGTTTCTGCGAATCGTTGGACGATGGCCGTCAGCTGCTCGAGCGCGAGCTTTCGCAGCTCCCGAAATTTGTCCGACTGGCTCACGGTTAACTCTGTGACCCCGAGCGCGTTTCGAGGCAAACCAGCGCCCAACCGGCGAGCTAGTTCCTACGCGTGGGCCGAAAGCGATAGATCCATCGGAAGAAGGGCGCCATGTTGCGGGTTTGAATCCAGACCTTGCCCTGTCCCGAGAACTTGCAGACGAGCCCTTCGCCGCCGAAGAGAAAGCTCTTGAGCTTGCTTCGCTTCGAAAGCCCGGGCATCACGGTGACCTTGTATTGCAGCGTATCTTCAAACGCGACGATGTACCCCGTATCGACGAAGTACTCGCCGGCGACGTCCAACTCGAGAATCGCCCCGTACGAGTTGAAAAAGACGTCGCCTTGACCACTCGCCTTGAGCAGGACCAGACCTTCCCCGCTGAAGAAACCCTTGGCGCCTTGCCACTTGCCCGAGACTTCCACGCCGTCGGAGTGGGCGACGAAGGCCCCACGCTGCAGGTAAAGCGTGTTGCCACGCAGCGGGTAGTGGAAGGCGTCGCCGAGCTGACCGCCAGCAAACGTCACCTCGCCCGGCGCAGCCTTCGCGGTGTACGTGTTGATGATCAGGCTTTCTCCGCCGAAGGCCCGTCCGAGTGTTCGCCCAATCCCTCCGCGAAAACCCGCCTTCAGATGGATGTTGGGTGACATCGTCGCCATCGCCGAGGGCTCCGAATAGACCTTCTGCCCCTCCTGGAGCTTCACTGTGACGAGAGCGAAATCGGGACGCTGCGTGATATCAAACTCGAGCATGACTTCTCACCTACCTCGCTTTACCTGGAACGTAGCTTGGGCCCCAACACCTTGCCGAAACTCGGTGGGTTGTGGCTTTGGCAGTACAGCCTTCCTTGTCCGCGGAACTTGCAGACGAGTCCTTCGCCGCCGAGAAAGCTGCCGACCAGGGATTTGCCTGCTTTGCCGATGTCGAACTTGAGCGTGTCTTCGAAGGCGACGATGTGCCCCGTATCGACGACATACGTCTCCGTCACATTGACCTCGTAGACCGCACCAAAGCTGTTGAGCAGCAGGTCGCCCGTACCCGTGCATTTCACCCAGAACATTCGCTCCCCGCCCAGAATGCCCCGAGCAAGGCCCTGCCAGGTTGCATCGATCTCGATGTCGGCTGAAGAGGCGAGCCAACTCGACCCCTGCACGATGACCGTTCCGCCGTTCAGGCGATGATGCACGATGTCTCCGAGAAGCCCTGGGCCGACGAATAGCGTCTGGTTGGGTTGATTGGCGGTGAAGTGATTGAGAAAGAGGTTCTCTCCGCTGAACATCCGCCTGATGCCCCGCATGATACCGCCCTTGCCGCGCTGTTTGGTGGTCGTCTCTGCAGTGAGACCGGCGCTCATCGCGATCATCGCGCCCACCTCGGCGGTGACCACTTCACCCTGAGCAAGGGTCAGTTTCGCCACCGATGCTGCAGGGCGTGCCAGGATTTCGATGTCCATCGTCAGTACCTCATGTTGGCGTTCGTCCAGGCAACCAGGCCGCCGAACGATCTCGATTGCAGGTAGACCTTGCCCGGGCCGCGTACTCGGGTGACGAGGCCCTCGCCCGAAAAGAAGCTCGAAAAGATGCCCCCGGCCAGTCCCATTTTCAGGCGAACGGTTGGCTCGTAAGCGACCAGGTGCCCCGAGTCGACGACGTACTCGTCGGCGACCTCCTTGACGAAGATGCCGCCGTAGGCGCCGAACCAAAGACGCCCCTTGCCTGCTAGCTTGAGCCGAAAGAGGCCTTCACGACCCACGAAGCTCGCAAGGCCAGCGTAACCCAGACCGAACTCCAGCGTGGGCTCGCATGCCACGAAGGCCCCGGGTTGTAGGTAGAGCGTCGTGTCATTGAGATCGATCGCCTCAATGTCCCCAGGAAAGGCCTGGGTAAGCACGAGCTCGCCGCGGCTCTGGGTCGAGAACTCGTTCACGAAGAGACTCTCGCCGCCCAACAGGCGCTTCATGACTGCCTGAACAAGACCGCCGTTGAGGCGTGTGGTCATGTCGATCGTGGAGCTCATGCTTGCCATCGCGTCGGACTCGGCAACGATGCGTTCCCCCGCCTCCAGCTCGACATGAATGTTCGCAAAGGACGGTTTGTTTCTGACCTCGGTCTTCATCATCCCCCAACCTTGCCTGGCCCACCCTTGGTCACAGGCGCTGTTCCGCCGCCCTGAAGCGCTCGCTTACGGACCTCGTTCCAGTTGGGCATGATCGATTGATATTGCGTTTTCGGCAATTTCTCCGTGAGTGCGCGAATCGCGTCGATCCGCTCCTCATGTTGAGGATGGGAAGCGATCCACGAGAGCGCGTCGGGAATGTCACCGTGCTCGTCGAGAAGCTGCTGAAAGAACTCGGCGAGAGCCATCGGTGACACGCGGGCCTCGTGGAGTCGTTGGGCGCCGAGCTCATCGGCCTCGGACTCCTGGTCCTGGCCGTAGTCGTTGATCGTGGCGACGGTGAAGAGCTCGGCGGCGATGCCCAGCAGTCCCCCGATGTCACCGAGCAAGAGGCTCACCGCCGCGACGATACCGATCGAGTTGGCGATTCGGGTCAGGCCATGTCGCTCCGTGACGTGAGCGATCTCGTGTGCGACGACTGCTGCGACCTGGTCGCCACTATCGGCCGATTCGATGAGGCCGGTGTAAATGACGATCTGTCCACCTGGTAGCGCGAAGGCGTTGACCGTTGGGGCCCGCACGACTCGTACATTGAAAGTGAACTCCGATGGGTCCACGGCGATCAGTCGTTGGACCATGTCGTTGACGGCCTCGTTGACGACGGGATCATCGAGCACGGGCCCACCGAGATCCATCGACCCAACCGACGCTTCCCCGATCGCCTGGTCGACACTGATCGGGAGCAAGGCGACCGACGCGGCCGCCGCGCCGCGCAATGCCCAATACGCGGCGAAGGGTAGCAAGATGAGCCCCGCCAACAGCCCCAAGATCAGGACGTGGTGCCTGCGGACGTGCGTGCGGTGCTCGGAGGTCATCGCATCGAGCTGAGCCGAGAGACGGTACCCGCCTACCCGCTTAAGCTCGTCGAGAAAGCCCTTCTGCTCGCAGTAGATGGTGAGTTCCCGATCGGGCGTGCGGCAAAAGATCATTCTGTCCGAGGCGCCGCCCTTTTCGAGCTCGCACTGGTCGTAGCGAATCTCGAACTTCTGATCGAGCACATGGGCGACGATGCCCTCTGGGCGCAGCTCCACTTGTGCCCCGCTCCGACCGGTCGGGACGGCTTTGGAGAATACCCCACCAGGAAAGCGTTTCATCGATGCAAGCCCCGCGATGCCCTCTGTGGCCAAGCTAGCCGATCACCCACCCTACGCCAACGCATTGGCCGGTTGAAATCGCACACCGGCTGACGTAGAGGTCGTCATCGAGGTTACCTTGCTCAGAACCGCCAGCGTTTGTGTCCTTCTTTTGACCCTGCTTGGTTGCGGCGGTGGGAGCTCGCCTTCCGCGGAGCGACTCCTGGTCACCGCCGACTGGCTCAATCAGTCGCTGTCCTTGTTCGATTACGACGAGCTCGTCGCCGGCGGCAGTGTCAGCGAGTCGCTCGTCGAAACCATCGATCTATCGGATTGGGAGCCGGGCCCGCTCGAAATCGAGATCACACCGGACGGCACGACCGCAGTTGTCTCGATCAGTCCTGGCTTCTTCGGCTCGGTGCTCGGGCTCATCGGATCACCGACGATCCCCGACGGAGGCACCCTGCTCCTCGTCGACCTCAGCTCGGGAAAGGCCACGGAGCTGACCACCGCCCATGTGCCGATGGGCATCGCGATCAGTCCCGACGGAACCCGCGCATATACAGCCAACTACGGCACGACAGATTCCGTTGGAACGACGCTATCGATCATCGATATCCCCAATGCGACCGTGCTCGACGACATCGAGATCGGCTCTAGGCCGGAACAGGTCGCCCTCAGCCCGGACGGAACCTTGGGCATCGTGAACCTCGCCGGCGAAGGGGGTGTTCGCGTGTTCGAGACCGCCGACGTCGAAGGCACGCTCAGCCCAGTCGCTGAAACGGGGTCGGACCCATCGGATGTGTCGTTTCTCGATACGAACGACCGAGCAGTCGTCGCGAACAGTTTCAGCTTCAACGTCGTGCTGGTCGACACCTCCGATCCGAGCGCCCCCATGACGATCGACACCGTTCCCATGCCATCCGCTCCCTACGGAGTGACCTATGTGCCCGAACGCGATGAGATCCTCGCACCGACGGCCACCGGCGAATTGGTCACGCTCACGCACGGCGCAGCAGAAGGGCTGACCCTCTCAGACACGCTCGACTTGCTCGGGGGTGCGTTCCCGCTCGCGGCGATCGCGGGCCCGGGAGGCGATCTCGCGTTCGTCGCCCACCTCGTCGATCACAAGCTCACGATCACGGAGCTCGACACCGGCCTGGTGCGCGCCATTACCTGGCTGACAGAGCCCGGGCCGACGTACGTCGCGATTCAACCTTGACGCGGCGGAAGCTCGGTCACCTCGATCACTTCGCCTTCGACGTCGATGACGGGACCGGGTGGTCGGGCGCGCGTCCCGAACTCGGTCGTCACCATCTGAATGCGACCGCGTTCCACTTCCCGTCGGAACCAGCGATGGACGGCTGCGCTGATCAAGCGCCGCGTCGGTGGAAGGACCATCGACAGACCGGCCGCGTCGGTGATGATTCCAGGCGTGACCAGCAAGACGCCGCCGAGGAAGATCAGAATGCCGTCGACGACGCTGTCGGTGGGCACTTGATGGCGAGCCATCGCTTCGCGCCACCGGTTGAGCACACGTAGGCCTTCGAGCCGAGCAAACCACGCACCAACCGCGCCGGTCACCAGCACGAGGGCGATCGTCCAGCCCGCGCCAAGCACCCGGCCGATCGAGACGAGAAGATACAGCTCCACGAGGGGGACGACGGTGAAAAGGAGGAACAGCCTGCCCACGGGGTCAACCTAAGTCCGGAGACGGTGATCCGCTACCCGCAAGCCTTTTCAGGCTATAGTCAGGTAATGCGACGGTTGGTCTTCTTTTGCTGCGCTTGCGTGTGTGTGCTCGCCGTTTCCTGTAATTGCGGCGGAAATGGAGGCGTTGACGCGGGCCCGGAGGGAGGTCCCGATGGGGCGGTGGACGGTGGCGATGATGGCGGTCCGACCGCGGACTGCGACCCCGGGTCGATGCGAGACTGCTACAGCGGTCCGCTTGGCACCGCCGATGTCGGCGCCTGCATGGTCGGCACCGAAACGTGCAACGGCGAAGGAACTGCTTGGGGGATGTGTGCTGGGGAGGTGTTGCCCAGCCTCGAGGTTCCCACCGAGCCGGGGCAGTCCTCGGTCGATGAAGACTGCGATAGTCGCACCGACGAGACCCCGTGAGCACGCTGGGTGTAGATTGCATTTTCGGCGTGGAAGTGCTTGAGATTACGCCTGTTCTGGAGGGCGAGCATGTCCCCTAAGAGATTTGCGGCGGCGACGGAGCGCAATCGTGAGGCGATTCTCGAAGTCTTGCGAGAGGCGCTGCCGAAGACGGGGACGGTGCTCGAGATCGCGAGCGGGACCGGACAGCACGCGGTGTACTTCGCGAGGCACTTGCCGCGCCTCACGTGGCAGCCGAGCGACGTATCGCCGGAGGCGCTCCAGAGCATCGCAGCCTGGCTCACCGAGGCGGACCTTCCGAACACGCTCGCGCCAGCCGTCGTCGATGTGCGCGAGTCGGAGTGGCCCGTCGAAGCACCCGCGGCGATCGTCTGCATCAACATGATCCACATCACGCCGTGGAGCAGTACCGTCGGCCTCTTTGAGGGGGCGTCCGTACATCTCGCGCCCGGGGCCCCGCTGCTCACGTACGGTCCCTATCGCGTGCACGGCGAGCACACCGCCCCGAGCAATGCCGCGTTCGACGCGCGCCTCCGCTCCGACAACCCGCGCTGGGGCGTGCGCGACATCGACGAGCTCACGGCCCTCGGCGCCGAGCGAGGTCTATCGCTCGAGCGTACGGTCCAGATGCCAGCGAACAACCTGACCCTGGTTTGGAGAAGACACGGCAGGGGGCCATAGAGGACCGGACCGGGATGTTACCGAAGGAACGAGACGTATAGGTCGCGGTCGAGGTTGGCTGAGCTCGCGTTGTTGAGATAGATCTCGGTGGCATCCGCGTTGAAGCCAGCGTCGTTCCAGACGCCGGCGTCGCTGATCGAGTCGATGCGCTCCGGAATGCCAAAGGGCTCGTCCACCGCTTCCCGCCGGGCGATGTAGATGTCGCCTTCGAATTTCTGCGTGTCTAGGTCGCTGATCAAGAGCTGGAGCTCGTCACCCGATATATCGATATGTTGGAGGTTGAGGGTGGCTAGCGTCGGGACCTCGACGACTTCTATGGGGCCAAAGGGGGCTCCGATGCTCGTGCGCTCGATCTTCGAGATCACCTCGCCGCCGTCCCTGAAATACAAGGTGAGCCCGTCACCGGAGATGCTTGGCGAGAAGTTGTTCGCACCACCGAAGATATCGGCCGGCTGTTCCCACGGCGCGTCCGGATCGCTTCGGGTCGACCGGTAGAGCACGCCGAGGCTGCGGAAGCCAAACAGCTCGAGTCTGTCCGGCGATAGCTCCGGATGCTGTAAGCTGTCCCCCGTCTTTTCCAAGGCCACGACGCCGAGCCCAAAACCCGAGCCTACGCTGACCCGCGTCGCCACATAGACTGCGGGACGTTCGGTAATCCGGGTCGACGTGTACACCAGCTCGAGCCCATCGGCGGAGATCGACGGCGAATTCTCGTCCTGATTTGGTACGTTGACAGTCGACAGCAACACCGGTGCGGTCCACTCCCGGAGGTCCAGTGTGCAACCGCCATCGACTCGGACCTCGTCCGACGCGCATTCGGCGACGCACATGCCACCGATGTCCTCCGTACCCGCGGGACATGCATCGAGGCACGATCCGTCGATATCGAACGTGCCGTCAGGGCACCGGAGACGGGAGCCACAGCCGACGCACAGGCACAAAGCGATGGCCAGACAAGAGTGCGCTTCCTTCGTCATCGGGGCCACGGTTGTAACTCTCATCCACCCCGATGTCAGCTACACTCGCCGCATGGCTTGGGAGGACCGCTGGCAGACCGCGAACACACCTTGGGACGCGGGGGCCTCACCACCCATCCTCGCAGAGCTCGTCCAAGAAAAGAAGCTGCCCGAAGGCCGCGCCTTCGTGCCCGGCTGCGGGGCCGGTTACGATCTGGTTACGCTCGCATCACCGACCCGCCACGTCACCGGGCTCGATGTTGCACCGGGCGCACGCGATGCGTTCTATCGGCAGCATCCCGAAGTCGCGCGGGACGTCGACTACATCGTGGGCGACTTCTTCGCGTATGAGCCCGAGCAGCCGTTCGATCTGTTCTGGGACTACACCTTCCTGTGCGCGCTCGATCCGAGCGAACGACAGGCGTGGGCTGACAAGGCGGCAGCTTTGTTGAAGCCGGGTGGCATGTTGGCCACGCTGATCTTTCCGATCATCGACGCACTGGCCGATTACCAAGGGCCGCCTTGGCCGATGAGCCTAGAGCTGGTCCAAGGGCTCGTCCTGCCGACCTTCGAGGAAGAAGAAACCTTCCCGGTCGAGCGAAGCCATCCGGGACGTGAAGGCAAGGAATGGCTCGCCCTTTGGCGGCGCCCCTAGCCAGCGGGTTTCGCCCTTGTGCTCCATCGCGATCCGGTTGCACACTCCACTTCTGAGCCGGAGGAAACATGACCGTCGCCGCTGACAACCTCGGTTTCGTCGAATGCTGGAACGAAATCCTCACCCCCAAATGGATTCGATTCCGTCATTTGCTCTCGGGCAACGGATCGAGCACCTGGGCGATCATGGCGCGGAAGCCATCGTAGGGCGATGGATCCCGGCCTTGGCACAACCTTGTGGTGGCTCGCCTTCGGGGGCACACACATCGTACTTTCTCTCAGCAAGATTCGCAGTTGGTTGATCGACAAGCTCGGAATGTCCGGATTCATCGTGGGATATTCCGTGCTCGCCGCAGCTACGTTCTCGGGACTGGTCTACTACGTCGCTCAGCACCGGCACGAGGGCGAGGGCGGGCTCCTGTTCGCAAGCATTCCGCCGGTGCAAGGCGGACTCCTGCTCGCGTCGGTGGTCGGCTTCACCCTGATCGTCGCCGGGGTGATTCGCTATCCATCGTCACCCATGGCGCTCTACCGACAGCGGGCCGTGGTTCCGCGTGGGATTCAGCAGATCACGCGCCACCCGTTCTTTGCAGGGGTGGCGATTTGGGCCGGAGCGCACGTGCTCTTGTCGACCACCCCGGCCGTGTGCGCCTTCTTCTTGGGGTTCGTGATACTCGCTGTGGTCGGAGGCATACACCAAGACCGACGGCTTGCCGCCGAGCTCGGCGATCCCTATCGCGACTACCTGGCCTCGACGTCGTGGATTCCCTTCGTCGCCATCGTGACCGGCAAGCAGCGCATCCGCTGGAAGGAACAACCCTGGGTGGGGTATGCGATCGGTATCGCGGTGAGTCTGGCGCTTCTCGAAGTGCACGAGCACATCTTCGACTACGACGGAGCGTGGATCATCGGCACGGTCTTGATCGGCGCGCTGCTGGCAACGCTCGGGTCCCGACGCATCGCACAGAAGAAAGCACGCCAGGCAGCGGCGAGTAGTCAGGGGAACGGCTGCGCCGGAATGCCGCGTTGAAACAGGAAGGTGAAGTCGCCGCTCAGCGTGGCGCGCCGCTCGGTGGGATCGGCAGAATCAATGAACTCCACGTCGCTGAACGTAGCCGTGATCTCCCTTTGCTTGTCGACCCACGGCACATACAGCGCATCGAAGGTGATCGTCCCCGACTCCGCTTCATAGACGACCGGCAGACCCAGCGGGTCGAAACACGTCTCACCGAGCGAAAAGATCATTCTCACCGGACTGTCGATGCGGTTGACCGGATCGCGGAACAGGTCGATCGGCACGCCGAGCATCGTGGTTTTGATCAGCTCCGCCTCGGACACGTTGATCGCGATGCCGTCGCTGATATCGGAAAAGTCGTTTCCCTTCTGAATGTTGATCTCGACGATGTCCGCGAACTTGGTGGCCTCAGCACCGAAGAACGTGGGCTTCAGGTCATAGGGCTCGGCCTCGAGGTTGCAGTCCGGTGCCCACACAAGGCCGGACGCACTGCCCTGACCCTCGCCGACTTTGCAGCCACCGATCGCGAGGCACACCGAGAGGAGCAGCCGGCTATACAATGAACCCTCCCCCCACGACTTCGTCGCCGCGATAGACCACCGCGGCCTGCCCGGGCGTGATCGCGCGCTGCGGCTCATCGAAGCGCACCTCGAATCCCGATACGGTCGGCAGCACGCGCGCCGCCGCCGCCTGATGGCGGTACCGGATGCGCACCGACGCATCGAAATCGGAAAGCGGTGCCGCACCCAGCCAATGCGCGCCGCTCGCCTCGAGCTCGGCGCTGTACAGCTCGCTCTCGGATCCCACCACCACATCGCCGGTCTCGGGCAGCATGCGAAGGACGTACCGCGTCGCGGCGCCTCCGCCCAGCCCCAACCCGCGTCGCTGACCGACGGTGAAGCCCTCGATGCCCGTGTGATCGCCGAGCACGCGGCCTGTGTTGTCCGTCACCCTGCCCGCGCGAGTCGCTCTTCGTTCCCGTCCGATGAAACCCGAGACGTCGCCATCGGGGACGAAGCAAAGCTCGACCGAGTCGGGCTTGTCGGCATTTGGGACACCCAAGCGACGCCCGTGCGCACGGACCTCGCTCTTGTGGAGCTCGCCCAGCGGAAACACGAGTCGGCTCAACGTTGCCTGCGGCAGCCCGAACAGGAAGTAGCTCTGGTCTTTGCTCGTATCGACGCCTCGGAGGAGCCGAATCCGCCCGTCTGGCTCCGTCGTCAATCGTGCGTAGTGGCCGGTCGCGACGTGCGTTGCGCCGAAGCGCTCGGCGAGCTCGGCGAGGTGGACGAGCTTGACCGTTCGATTGCAATGAACACAGGGGATCGGCGTGCGTCCACGCTGATAGTCCTCGATGAACGGCTCGACCACGTGCTCCCGAAACGCCTCGCGCTCATCGAGGACGTAGTGCGGCACACCGAGATGCTCACAGGTTCGTCGGGCGTCATCACGATCCTCGGGAGCACAGCACCGCCCCACCTGAGCGCCGCCCTGGGCGTCCCAAAGATGGAGCGTCACGCCGATCACGTCGTGGCCCTGCTCGCACAGCAGTGCCGCGGCGACCGACGAATCGACGCCCCCACTCATCGCGACGAGGATCTTGTGCGCTTCGGACACTGAACAAAGAATCCTAAGTCTTTTCTTCTGAAACGAAAACCGATACGAAGCAATGCGCCCGCCGTGTTCCGTCGTGGCTTCGGGCAGTTACACCCGGAACTCAA
>CAJIBX010000088.1_pt1 | contig 18125 bp, 13 predicted proteins | sample 9199471 | NCBI WGS metagenome assembly CAJIBX01 (sample SAMEA7708317, study PRJEB35096) | sediment metagenome | biome: marine neritic benthic zone biome [ENVO:01000025]; feature: sediment [ENVO:00002007]; material: shallow marine sediment [ENVO:03000034] sea grass bed [ENVO_01000059] ...
GGTCGCGAGCTTGATGTCGACCATGAGGTCGTGAGCGATCTCCTCGAGGTCCGCGCGGAGGTCGTCGAGGTCTAGATTCGTCGGCACGCGGAGCTCCGCGCTCGCTTTGAATAGTGTATCGCCGGACCACGGCGCGCCGTCGCACTCGGTCCTGAGCTCTTCCACATTGACGCGGCGCTCGGCGAGCGCATGCGAGATCTTGCGGATGATGCCCGGCCGGTCCGAGCCGATCAGCTCGAGGTGGACGCGGGGCTGGTCGGTCGGAGCTTCTTCGTAGCCATGCTCGACCACGACGTGCAGGCCGTCCTTTGCCAACGCCTGGAGCGCGCTCTCCACCGCGCTCACGTTCGCGGCCGGCACGTTGGCTCGCAGGATGCCAGCGAACTGGCCCGCGAGGTGAGCCATGCGGCTCTCCTCCCAGCTACCGCCGTGATCGGCGACGACCCCGGCAACGCTGTCCACCAAACCAGGGCGGTCTCTACCGATGATCGTGAGGACGAGCGACTTCATCATGCCGGTTATTACACCGCTCACCGCTGACCGCTAGCCGCTTGCTTGTAGTCCCCGGCAAGCGCAGAGACCGCTTGGCGTGAAGCGGCTTACTTCGTTGCGCTTTGGACACAGACCGGGCGTTCGAGTCACGGGTTAATCCGCGCGATGCAATGCAAAGGCCGTGATCTCGCGGCGACTGACGTTGGCACGGTCCCTGCAGTGATCCCAGACTGGAGGTCAACATGACTCGCTTCTTAGTCAGCTTTCTCACTTGCATTACGATCATCAGCGCCGCTGCGCGCGCCGAGGCGCAACCTCGTGTCAACGAGGTTCGCTTTGGTCTCTCGGGTACGCAACGCTACAGTAGCGGCGAGCTTGGAACCGACGGGCTCTCTGACGGGACTGGGCTGGCTACCTACGTTGGGTATCGGCGCTTCTGGGACAGTGGTCACGGCGTCGTGACCGACTTCACGTACAGGTTTGATACGACGGAGGACATCGTCTGCATCTTCGAATGCCGGGACACGATGAACATCGGCGTCGGATACGTTGGCTACGGCTATCGTTTCATCTTTCCGATGAAGAAGACGACGAGGGCCATCAGCCTCACGCCGAATGCTGGATTCGTCGTAGGCTGGGCCGCGTCCACCGTTACGGACTTCGCAGATAGTCCCGTCTTGGGTGGTCGTGTCGCCCTGGACGCAGACTTCTTCTTTCGACGCTTCTTCTTCGGAATGGGGCTCGCGTATGAGATCGTCGGTCACACCAAGGGGCCGGCGAAGGTCTCTCATCAGGTCGACTTCGGCCCCATTCCGGTTTTTCGACTGGGCGTGACGTTCGGGGACCGCTCGCAGCCTGGAACCTAGACTCCGCCCATCACGGGCGGCCTGCTGCTTTCCGCTCACCGCGGACCGCTTGCCGCAGGCCGCCTGGATGTCAGGTTCCGAGCGCATGCCGTTTGCCGACCGAACGCACGACATTGCCCCGTTCCTCGCGATGGAGGTGATGGAACGGGGCATGGCGATGTCGCGCCAGGGAGTCGATATCGTCCAGTTCGGCGTGGGCGAGCCCGATTTCGACGCTCCAACGGAGGTCGTCGCGGCGACCATGCGGGCGCTCGAGTCGGGCGGTACGCACTACACCGACAGCCGCGGCCTCTTTTCTCTGCGCGACGCGATCGCCGAGGATTGTCACCGACGGCGCGGCGTCGAGGTCGATCCCGACCAGGTATTGATCACCAGCGGTACATCGCCTGCGATCTTCATGTGCCTCAGCTCGTTGGTCAATCCCGGGGATGAAGTGATCCTCGCGACCCCGCACTACCCTTGCTACCCGAACATGGTTCGGCTGTGCGGCGGGCGCCCCGTGCTGATCCCTACCGGCCCCGCAGACGGTTTCGTCATCGACGTCGGTAAGATCAGCGCGGCCATCACCCAGCGCACGCGCGCCATTATTCTAGCGTCTCCGGCGAACCCCACCGGCGCCGTGCAGCCACCGGAGGTCGTCGAGGCGATCGCCGCCTTGGGCCTGCCGGTCTTGTCCGACGAGATCTACGATGGCCTGATCTTCGGCGACGCCAAGCTCCGATCGCCGCTCGGCCTGAACGACGATGTCTACATCCTGGACGGCTTCTCCAAGCGGTACGCGATGACCGGCTTTCGACTCGGCTACGTGATCGCGCCCAAGAAGGCAACACGGCTGCTTCAGAACATGCAGCAAAACCTATTCATCTCCGTCGCGCAGTTCGTCCAAGAAGCGGGCATCGCCGCGCTCGAGCACGGCGCCGGGCACGTCGAGGCCATGCGCGCCGAGTACGACAAGCGCCGCCGTCTCGTCGTCGAAGGTCTTCGCGAGATGGGTTTTTCAATTCCCGTCGACCCGCAAGGCGCGTTCTACGTCCTCGTCGACGCAAGCAAGTACGGCCAAGACTCGCTCGCGCTCTCGTTCGACATCCTCGAAAAGGCGCGCGTCGCTCTCGGCCCAGGCCGCGACTTTGGAGAGATCGCCGAGGGGTTTCTGCGTTTCAGCTACGCGACCGCCACCGACCGCATCGAAGAAGGCCTTCGGCGCCTCGATCGCTACTTGGCAAAGGGTGTCTGACACCCTGCGCGAAGCGACTCGGCCCTTACTGCTGCCAGATGTACTCGACTCCCCAGACGATCACCACGAGATCGAACGCCGTCAGAACGCCGAATAGCGCCAACCAAGCAAAGCCGTTCGGGACGGCGCGAAGCATCGCCTGGATCACTCCGCGGCTGTGTCCGTTGAGTACCGGAAAGGATCGGTCATGGTTCGCATGGTGCATGTGATGGACGTCCGGCGGTAGAAGGATGTGATGCTCCTGCAACCATACAGCGAGCTTTGGACGAAGGCGCGGCGCCGTATGCGTGAGTCGATGCGAGAACTGGTTCGCGTAACCGAGGAAGAACCCGACGCCGGCCACCATGAAAGCCGTGCTGGTGAAACCGCAGATGCCGAAGAGGAAGAGCATTTTGACCAAGAGCAGTACGTTGAGGTCGCCCCACACATCGAGGAGCCGCCGGGTCGAGATGTCGTAGGCGAACGTGTGGTGCCATTGGAACTCGACGCAGGGCACGCCAATCAGTGGAAGCCTAACGAAACGCGGGTTGTCGAGAACCGCGTGCAGGACCCCGCTGTATAGGTCGATGTAGAAGAACATCAATACGAACACCGCGATCAGCGCCAAGGGGTTCGCGGTTTGAAAGATGCCATAGGCGGTGAGCCCTAGGATGAACAGGACGAACGGCTTGAAGCGCCGTTGGTAAACCGAGTGGTTGTTCTCGGCGACCCAGGCCATCTCTTCGGGAAGGGTCTCTCCGTCTTCGACCGCTTGCGCGATTCGTTTGCGAACGAGTGTGTTGAGCCAATCGTTCATGTTGGAGTACGACTCCTTGCGGATGTCGAACTCCGGAGCTGTGGCAGCTGCGTCCACGGTGGTGACCTCGGTCTCGAACCGGCGCGGGACCGAATCGGTTGATATTGAGCTTTGACCGTGCCCGTCGAAGCAGGGTCACGCGCCACCGAGCTCCGCGCGGCACACGCGGAAGGCAGTGTCGGGTACTAAGATCCACTTGGCAAGAGATACGCTCTTGGGGCGCGTGTAGTCAGTCGCCGAGCAGGGCGAGCAGCGCATCTTCGTCAATGATCTCAACCCCGAGCTGCTGAGCCTTATCAAACTTGCTCCCTGGGTCCGCGCCTGCGATCACGAAGTCAGTCTTCTTCGAGACCGATCCCGACACTTTGCCGCCCGCGGCCTTGATGCGGGCGGCGGCATCGCCGCGCTTCATGCTGGGAAGCGTCCCGGTCAATACGAACGTCTTGCCCGCCACGCCGTCGACCGCGGCGCGCACGGTCTTGGCCGCGGTCAGATCGACCCCCGCCTCCGCCAAGCCGTCGAACACCTTGCGCACGGCGGGCGAGTCGAGCTCCGCGAAAATGCTGTCGGCTGACTTGCGCGCCAGGCCCTCGATTGCGCCGCGGTCCGTCGACTTTGCAGGCGCCACGGCTTCGATCGCTTCGTCGTCGCCGCTGACATAGCGCTCGGCGAATGCCAAGAGCGCATCGGCGGAGCCGAAGTAACCGGCAAGCTCCTCGGCCATGGTCGCGCCCACGTGCCGGATCGCCAATCCCGTCAACACGCGTGCCAAACCCCGACGCTTGGCCGCCTCGAGCCCACCCACGACGCGCTCCGCGCTCTTTGTGCCCATGCGCTCGAGCTCGGCGAGCTCGTCCACGGTCAACCGAAAGAGATCGTCCGGCGTGCGCACGTCGAGCTTGTCGACCACTTGATCGACCAAGACCGAGCCCATCCCGTCGATGTCCATCGCGCCGCGGCTTGCGAAGTGCCGAAGCCGCTCCCGCACCTGATCCGGACAGCCCGGATTGGGGCAGTACACGAAGATCTCCTCCGACACGACCGGCGTTTTGCACGTAGGACACGCCGTTGGTGGCTTGAACTTGCGCGCGCCGCGCTTTCGTTTGGATTTGTCGACTTCGACCACTTGCGGAATGATCTCTCCTGCCTTTTCGACGTAGACCGTGTCGCCGACACGCACGTCTTTTCGCTCGAGCTCGACGAAGTTGTGGAGCGATGCGCGGCTCACCGTGGTGTTCGAGACGAAGACCGGCTCGAGCATCGCGACCGGTGTCAGCTTCCCGGACTTACCCACGCTGACGATGATGTCTTTCAGCCGGGTTGGCTTTCGCTCCGGCGGAAACTTGTAGGCGATGCCCCAATGCGGATGGTGCCCGGTCGAACCAAGCGAATCATAGTAGCGAAGGTCGTCGATTTTGATCACCATGCCGTCGATGTCGTAATCGAGTGATTGCCGCCGTTCGTCGTACGCATCGCAGTACCGAAGCGCATCTACATCGTCGGCCGCGCGATAGATCTCGCTCAGGTACACGTTTGCTCCACGATCGACGAGCCACTTCAAGACATCGGCCTGTGTCCCCGGGAGCTTCACGCCTTCCGCCCACGCCACCTGGTAGACGAACGCTTCGATGCCGACCTTCTCGAGACCGGTCGGGTCCTTTCGCTTCATCATGCCCGCGCAGCCGTTCCGCGGATTGACCAGTGGCGGCTCGCCACGCTTCTCCTGTTGCTCGTTGAAAGCATCGAACGCCGGCCGCGGCCAGTAGAGCTCCCCGCGAATCTCGAGCTCGCCGCCCTTCACACCCCGGAGCTTGTCCGGCACGGCACCGACCTGCTTCACCTGCTTGGTGATCACGTCGCCGCTTCGACCGTCGCCGCGCGTGACCGCGCGCTCGAGCTTCCCGCCGACATAGGTGAGCGACACGGAAATCCCATCGACCTTGGGCTCGACCAATAGGGCGAGCGATTCCACCCCGAGCTCTTTGAGCCGGCGTTGGTGCCACGCGGCGAGCTGGTCGGCGATCGGCATAGGCTCGCCACTGCTGTCGCGTCGGTTGGGTGAGAGCTTTTCGAGCGAAAGCATCGGTACGCGATGCGCGACCGTTTCGAAGCCGGCGGTGTGTTCCTCGCCGGGAAGCGCATCCAGCCGCTCATCCGGCGAGACGCCGAGCGCCTCCGCCAACTCCTGGTATCGATCGAACAGGTCATCGAAAGCGGAGTCGGGGATCTCGGGCGCGCCCGCGCGATAGGCCTTCTCATGGTGGCGGATCTGCGCAGCGAGTTGCTCGAGCTCATCCCGCAGCGCCTTCTCGTCAGCCATACGCGATGTTAGCGCTGCCGTAGGGCAACGCTAACGGCTGAGTTGCCACGAGCCCGCAAGCGGCCCGAACCCCCTGGCGAGCCGGCCAAACGACTCGACCGACACCCAGGCCGAGCCCTCGATGTTGTACGGGATCGAAAACTGGGGCACCTGGGCCTTTTTGACCTTGTCGATGTCACCCTTGGCCATCCTCTTGATCAGGTTGACCGTCTGGAGGGGGTCGAGCCCGAGCCGAACCACCATCCGAGTACGATCGTTGGGCGGGATCGTACGGACGCGGAGGTCGTTGAAGTCGCCCTCGCCGAGCGCGGCCGCGATCAAAAAGCCCGCCGCAGCCCCGGCGAAATCCCTCGCGTCACGGATCTCCGGCTCGTCCGAGACGCACGCATCGGCCGTTTGCTCGCACTCGTCCGGATTCTCGCAAAAGCTCAGACACACGCTTCCCAAGTTGTTCGTGTTGGGGTGTTCTGGAAAAGCGGTGAAACCGAAGAGTGCTTGCACGACCGGCATGGGCACCGGATTTGGGTTTTCAAACTCGAGCTCGACATCGAAGGCGAAATGGATGTCCGAGATCGACGGCACCGGCCCAAGGGCGCGACAGATCAGCGGCCCGACGTACTGGGCACAGTAGTAGCTCGCAAGCTGGCGGTTCGATGGCGCATCGGCGAGCCGCACCGCTGCAATCTCGATGTTGGGTGGCTTGATGCTGAGCTTTTTTTCGCTACCCGGGAACTGGATCCCCGAACAACCAGGAAAGCACGCCATCGCAGCAAGCGCGGTCAAACTAGCAAGACGTCTCATGCCGGCCCTTCTACGCGAGGCTGGTGGGCAACGCCAGCCCTAGGACGCGAGCTCTTTGGCCTGCTCCGCGAGCCACCAATCACGCGCTTCAGCTTGACTCCATTCGCCGACGCGGCAGGCGGCGAGACGCGCGTCGAGGTCCTGTGCATCCCGTGGGCGCTGGGCGGGATCTTTGGCCAGGCAATCGAGCACCACGCGCTCGAGCTCGGCGGGAATGATCTGTGAAGTGCGCGATGACGGCGGAGTTGGCTCCTTTTCGACATGTCCGAACACCAATTGGAGTGGTGTTTCTCCAGGAAACACCAGCTTGCCCGTCAGCATCCAATACGCGACACATCCGAGGGAGTACACATCGACGCGCGGGTCAGGCACGACGTCGCCGCTCACCATCTCGGGCGCGATGAAGGCCGGAGTGCCCGTGATGACCCCCTGCGCAGTGAGGCGGGTGACCTCGCTATCGAGCTCGCTTTGAATCGACACCAGGCCGAAGTCGAGCACCTTCAAACGATCATATTCGGTGCCGAGCTTGCAGACGAACATGTTGGCGGGCTTGATGTCGCGATGCACGAGGCCGCGCTCGTGCGCCTCAGCAAGCGAATCACAGGCCTGCCTCAGCAGATGTACGGTCCGGACCGGAGAGACAGGCCCACCGTCATCGACCAGCGTTTCGAGATCGGTGCCCTTCAGCAACTCCATCACGTAGTAGAGCGTCCCGTCCTCGCTCAGCCCGAAGTCGAACACCCGCACGGTGTGCTCCGAGGTGAGTTGCGCGGTCGCCTCGGCTTCGCGCTTGAACCGCCGAAAGATCATGTCTACGTCCGCCTCCGACCGCTCCGCGAGAGCCTGTGGACTGATGAGCTTGATCGCCGCCGGCCGCGCCAACATGTCGTGTTGCGCGTGCCACACCTCGCCCATACCACCCGAGCCGAGCCGCTCGACCATCCGATAGCTGCCGACCTGACGAGCTTTGGAGACGTCCTCCCGCAGTTTCCACAGCGTGTTGGCCAGTAGCACAGCCACTCCCGCAGCGACGTAGTTGGGCATCACGAGGTAGAGCGCGGTGATGAGTGAGATCTTCGGCATGCCGGACACGATCGCGATCAAAAGCGCAAGTGGTCCCATCGTTGCGGTCGCGGTCGATGCAAGCAGCGCCTTGCCGGGCGTGGTGGGAACGACCAGTTGGAAACCCACGATCCACACACATACCCAGGAGACGCCTCGCACCGTGCCAAACGGATCGTACGTCGCGTAGATTTCGGCGAGGCAGATGCCGAGACCCTGGACCACCATATACACCAGGCCGAGGTCTACGACGCGCGACACACTGAGCCGCTTCCAGTACGCGAGCGGAACTACCAGGACCGAAAAAGCGACATTGAATACGGCAAAGATGTTCGCCACCCGGAGATTCCCAGAGGACGGCAGTGGCGCATAGTTCATCACCGCAAACAGGATGACGAAGGTCACCGCGCAAAGCGCGCCAGCAAGCGCGAGGTTCGTGCGCACCTCCTCGCTGCGGTCGGCCGCACCGGTTCCGGCCCGCCGAAAGATGCGGGCGCCCGCGTAGCTCCTTTGCCCTTCGTGGATCACCATGGCTCGACCTGAGGTCTTTGCTCCTTGCCAAAGCAAGTTCTAGACCACGCCCCCTCCCGAGAGAATACAGCGTTGTTGCCTTGCGTATAGGTGTCGACGCCGTGCCTTCACGGCACGCTGTGGCTCGAGCGGGCACACCTCAACGCCCTCATATTCCAAAGCAATTCGCGAAGCGGTAGAGTGTCGATGTCGGCCTGGCATTGTTGACCCTTCAGGGTTATAATATGCCAGTCTGCAACACAACCCGCAACCATGTTTCGTGAGATGCCTAACAACCTGCCGCGTTCCAAGGATAGGTCCGAGCCCCCACCACGATCGCTCGCCACCGAGCTTCGGCTCCGATCGCTGCGCGTGCTGTCGACGGGACTGCCCGCGGTCGCGATCGCCTACGCCGCGATCGGCATGCTCTATCTGATCGCACCGCCTCACGAACCGGCCCGTCCATTCATTTTGGCATCGACCGCTGCGGCCGCGCTCATGATGGTCATCTGGGGTCTGCTGCCGAGCAACAGCGATCTATCGGACCGCCCCTACTCGTTTGCTTGGGTGACGGTCGCCGTCGCGTACGGGCTAACCTTGGTCGCCCTCAGCGCCAGCGCAGCGCAAGCCGTCATCCTCGTCCTCACTTTGATGGTCGGCGGGAGCTTCCTTACACGCCCCGGCATCACGCTGTTCATGATCGCCACCACCCTCGGTGGCTGGTTCGTGATCGGTCGATCGTTCTCGAGCAAGGAGTTCATTCTGTGGACATTCTATTTGGTGGTCTCCGCGATCGCGGCCGTGCTGATCACACTGTCGCGGCGCGCATGGGCGGTTCGACTGCATCGGCGCGCGATCCAGGCCGACGACGCTCGGAGGCTCGCGGCGGACCACGCGGAAAAGCTAGCCCATGCCCGCGATGCAGCGCTCGATTCGGCTCAGGCCAAAACGCGCTTCCTCGCCAATGTGAGCCACGAGGTCCGCACCCCGCTGAACGCGATCCTGGGGATGCTCGAGTTGATCGAGCCGGAGACGCTCTCCGCACCGCAAGACGACTTCCTTCGGCAGATCAAGCGGTCGAGCAATTCCCTCCTCGCCATCGTCAATGACCTGCTCGACCTCTCGAAGATCGAGGCGGGGCGCATGGAGCTCGAATCGGTTCCGTTCGATCTGGTGAGCGTGATCGAAGAGGTCGCGACGAACCACGCCGCCGCGGCCTCGGCCAAGGGCCTCGAGCTCTATACCGATATCGACTCCGACATTCCCGACGAGATCTGTGGCGACCCACTTCGTCTGCGCCAGGTGATTGCCAATCTCGTGAGCAACGCGATCAAGTTCACCGACCATGGCGAGGTCGTGGTCTCCGTTCGCAGAGTCCAACGGCACTCTTCGCGCGTCGGGCTGGAATTTCGCGTTTCCGATACCGGCATCGGCATCCCGCCCGATCAACAAAAGAGGATCTTTCGCCCGTTCTCGCAAGCCGACACCTCGACCAGTCGCCAGTACGGCGGCACGGGCCTTGGTCTGTCGATCTGCCTCCAGCTCGTACAGTTGCTTGGCGGGCAGCTTCGACTCGACAGCAAGCTGAACCAAGGCAGCTCATTCTATTTCACGCTGCGCTTCGATCTCGATGAGGCGCTCAGCGAGTCGCTTCAGGTCGTGAGCGAGGGCCTCGAGGGGATGCGCACCCTCGTCCTCGAGGCGAACGACGGTCTGCGCTCTCTGTTGCGCTCGCACCTTTCCGCGCTGGGCATGCAGGTCTCGGAGGCCTCGAACTTCAAAAACGCGGTCGACATGCTCGACGACGCTTCCCGAACCGACGTACCTTTCGCGGTGGCGATCATCGATTTACGGACCCTAGGAAGTCGCTGGGAGTCCCTCGCCACGGAGCTCGCCGATCGCGCTGCTGCGACAGGCTGCCGCGTCATTGCGGTGGGCACCGACGACCACGCCTGGAACCGGATCATCGAGACCGGCATCTCGGTGCGCATCTTGAAGCCGCTTCGTCGCAACCGTTTGCTTACCGCGGTGCTCGAAGCGCTGAAGCAACCGGAGCAAGAGCTCAAGCGAGCACGTCCCCTGCAACGAAGCCAGCCACGCCTCCGCCTTCAAAGTGCTCCAGGTCAAGCTGCCTCGATCCTGGTCGCCGAGGACAACGACGTAAATCTGCGCGTCATCATGGCGCACCTCCACAAGTTGGGGTTCGACGCCGAGTGCGTGCGGGATGGACAACAAGCGGTTGGCGCACTCAGCAAGGACCACGACTACGACCTCGTGTTGATGGATATCGAGATGCCTCGGTTGAACGGCTACCAGGCTACCGCGGCCATCCGGGAGCTGGAACGGCATCATCAGCGCCGTCGGGTGCCCATCGTGGCGCTCACCGCCCATGCGATGAAAGGCGATCGCGACACCGCCTTTGCGGCGGGCATGGACGACTACCTGGCCAAACCGTACACATCGCAACAGCTTGCGGATGTGATCGAGAAGTGGGCGGCGCGCCCATCGCCCGCGCCGACGCGTGCGCACCTCGACCCAGATGCCGCCGAGACACCGGCAGTGGAAAACGTGCTCGACGAGACGACCACGGCGCAGCTGACGGAGCTCGATCGGGACACGCCTGGATTCCTTGGTGACGTGATCGACAGCTTCGAGCGGACGGTGGCGGAGAATATCGCGGCGATGCGCGAGGCCATCGCGAAAGAAGATCTGGACGCGCTTCGTCGCGCCGCGCACACGGTCAAGGGCACGAGCCAGCAGCTCGGTGCACTCCATTTTGGCGGCGTGTGCCGCAGCATCGAGCAGCTCGACTCGCTCAAAGGCGCGCAGGACTTGGTCGAAGTGGCGGAGACAGAGTTCAGACGAGCGAATGAAGCATTTCGCGCGGTGATCGACGGGATCAGCGCTGCATCGTGAGTGACCGGGCCTCGACGATGTCAAAGAGGCGCGCCTGTCGATCGCGCGCCCACGTGTAGAGGGCAACCCGGCCGACCGAAAAGGGGTGATTCGCAACGTCGATGCGATGCGCCCACGCGAGCGCGGCGGAGTGCTCTGGTTTGGAAGCGCGTCGCTGAACGCGCGCGAGGGTGACGTGCGGCAGTGGGGGGCGCGCATCGGGTCGCGCATTTGCCGCTGTCCACATCGCTTCCCTCGCCTCGCCGATCATCTCTGACAGGGCCTCGCCACCGTCCCCGGCAAGGGCCGAGATCGCGGTCGGCCTGCGCGGTGGTCCGAGCGCTTTGACCGCCGTAAAACGACCGTCGACCGCTCGAAACCGTGCCCGCTCGCCAGCGGCCCAGGCCGCAAGGGCCGCCTCGCGACCCACCGATCCCAAGAACGCCACGGTCATGTGAAGATCGGCATCGGTGAACAGCCGGACCCTACCCGGCGGTTCCTCGAGGCTAGCGAGCAAGCCGGGCGCTTGCACGACGAAGCCAATGAACCAATTTGGCGCCACCCCGAGAACCTACCATGAACGAGCTGTTCCAAGCCCATCCCCTCTACGCATCGGCAGTCACGTTGATCATCGTTGGAGGCACCGTCGCTTTCTTCATCTTGCTCTTCATCTCGGCTCCCTACGGCAGGCATTTTCGAGCCGGTTGGGGGCCGTCCATGAACGCCACTGCCGCCTGGCTACTGATGGAGGCACCGGCGCCGCTCTCGTTTGCTTACGTCTACTTCCGTTCCGACAACGCGACGAAGCCGGTGCCGCTCGTTCTGCTCGGCATGTTCATGATGCATTACATCTACCGCGCGTTCATTTATCCATTGCGCGTCCGTGGCGGTCAGAAGCAAAAGCCACTGCTCACGGTATTCCTCGCGTTTCTTTTCAACAGCTGCAACGGTTCGGCCAACGCGTTTGCGATCACCGAGCTCGCGCCCCATCTCACCACCGCGTGGCTAACCGATCCACGGTTCGTCGTTGGCGTCGTTCTCTTCTTGACCGGGTACGCGATCAATCATCAGTCCGACGCGATCCTGCGAAACCTGAGGGCCCCTGGAGAAACCGGCTACAAGATCCCCCAGGGGGGCCTCTACCGTTGGATCACCAGCCCCAACTACTTCGGAGAGCTCATCGAATGGACCGGCTGGGCCTTGTCGGCTTGGACGCTGCCAGCATGGGCGTTTCTCTACTTCACAGCCACGAATCTGGTCCCACGAGCGATTTCTCATCACAAGTGGTACCAAGAGCGATTTCCGAATTATCCGCCAGAACGAAGAGCCGTGATTCCCTTCGTTCTCTGACATCTTGCGCTCGACCACCATCTCGCGGAACAATGGGCTCGGGGGAACGTTTTGAGCGAATCGTCGCCACCAGAGCCAGAAGACAAGCCCGATCTTTTCGAGACGTCGGGACAAGCGCCGGGCATCTCCGCCATCGAGGAAGTGAAGCTCCCGCCCGAGGAGATTCGCCGCCAGCGCATTCGGCTCGCGATCGCGGCAGTCGTCGGCATCATCGTCATCTGGTTCGTGGTGATGCTGGTTCAGCGCCTGATCTACGAGACCACGTTCCGTTCGGCGGTGGATGCGGTGAGCGAAGAGGGTCGCCCCGACAAGATCGATGAAGCGCTATCGTTTGCCGACAAGGAATCATACCCCGAGCTGCGAGCTCGCTTGCTTGCTCGCGCCGGTCTCGACGGCGATCTCGAGAAGCTCGCCGAGGCGCGCGAGCTGCTCGCAGGTCAGCCCGCCGACGCCGATCCCGATCTTCGCATCGCCAAGGTGTACGTCTTGCTTGCCGACGGCGACCCAGCCGCTGCATTGACGGAGGCGAGGCGACCCGGCGAGTTTGGCGTGGAGGCCGCAGAGTTCCTGCGGGCTCGGGCGCTTGCGCTCGTCGCCAACGGTCAGTGGGACGCCGCGCTCAACGATGTACAGGCTGCCCTCGAGCTTCGCGACGACACCGTGCAGACTGCCGTGCTCAGCGCACGCATCATGGCTGAGCTGCACGGACCGGATCGCGGGCTCGCCGTGCTCAACGAGCTTCCTCGCTCCATCCAGAAATCGATTCCCGGGGAGCTCACGCGAGCTCGCCTCAAAGCGACCCAGGGCGAGCTCGAGCGAGCGGGCGAGCTGGCGCAGGAATTGATCGAGGATGACGACACGACCCAGGCCGAACGCGCGTGGAGCCATGCGCTTTACGGACGCGCCGCCTTCGACCGGGGCGACTTGAAGGGTGCACGCGCGGCACTAGCACAGGCAGCAGGCCCCGAGCTCCGAGGCGACGAGGCGCTGGTGCTTCAGATCGGGCAGCTCGCCCTTCTTGTCGACGACAACGCGCAGGCCGAGCAGGTGCTCCAGCGACTCAACGCCGGTCCTTCATCCGACTTGCCCCAACGCGCGAACACCATCGCCTGGTGGCTTGCGCAAAGTGGTCAGGCGCAACGCGGCGCAAATACGCTCAAGAGCGCGGGCGTCGGTCGCTCATCCGATCTCTCCCCGTTTGGCGCATTCGTGCTGGCTCGTGTGAAGGAAGGCTCGCGCGGCGCCGAAACCCGTCAGCAGGCCCGTGCGCTGTATGCGCAGGCGACGAGCTCCACCACGTGGGATCTGCCAGCGTTCGTCGGGCGCGCCGCCTTCGAGCTCGACCAGGGCGACACCGAAGCCGCGCTTCGCGTCGCTAAGAAAGGCCTCGAGACCCATCCAAACCACCCGCTGTTGATCGAACGGGCGGTCGAGGCCTACCTGTCGGTCGACAAGAAAGACGACGCCCTCGCACTGGCCAAGGAGGGCGTCCGGGCACACGCGGAAGAGCCGTCGACTCATGCGATGCTCGGGGCGACGGAGCTCGAGCTCGGGAACTTCGATGCTGCCATCGCGAGCTTCGCCAAAGCTGCCGAGCTCGACCCGACCCACGCCGAGTGGCCGGCCATGCGTGGCGAGGCGGCACGGCGCGCCGGCAAGACAGACGAAGCTCGTCAAGCGTACGAAAAGGCGCTCGGGCTTGCCGAGAACGCAACAGCGCTCGTCGGCATGCTCACGCTCGACCTCGACGCGGACGATCTCGAGAGCGCCGGTAAGGTGCTCGCCCGAATCGATGACGCGAACGCCTCCACTGAGCGCCTCGATGCCGAACGCACCCGTTACTTGGTGCGCACTGGCGCCGGGATGGCCGGTGTTTCAGCCGTACGCGGAGCATTGAGCCGCGCAAAGCGAGATGCGGGACTCCACCTCGCGATCGGCCGGCTCTATCTCCAGGGAGAGCAATACTCGCGCGCAGCGCTCTCGTTTCGGCAGGCACGCAGAGTCGGAGCCGATGCAAAGCGAGCCCACGTCATGACCGCCCTCGCGCAGGCGTACGGTCGTAAGTTCAAGAGCGCGTTGAAGAGCCTCGAATCCGCAGACGAGGCAGGCGGGTCGGACGCGCAGCTCACGGCGTGGGCGCGGGTCGTGCGGGCCAGGGAGGAGCTCGCCAACGATCGAAAGTACGCGGCGGGCTCACAGGCAGGCCGCGCCGCAAAGCTCGCCCCGAAGGACGCCGACGTGCGGTTGATCCAGGCCGAGGTCGCCGAGGCGCGGGGTGAGAACGCCGCCAGCCACCTTCGCGCCGCCGCCAACGCGATGGTCCCCATGCCGCCGGCCGCGGGCTACCTCGCGATCAAACTCGGTCCCAATGTCGAGGGCTGCGAGATGGCTCGGCGCTATCTTCGCGCAGCACCCCGCGGCAAGATCCAGCGCGAAGTCCGCGAAGTCCAAAAGCAGTGCAAGTAGGCCGCTACTCGGACTCGTCGAGGAGCCTTTGTAGGCGGCTCACCGCGTCGACGTACTCATCGACCAAGTCGTACACCACCTTCGCCGCCGACTTGCGGGTGTTCATCTGCCCGACCACTTGACCGATGGGCGTCCCCAGGAGCTCTGCGCTTCCCGGCTCGCCGGACTGCGCGTGCCGCGTGATGCGCTGAGTCGCCTCTGCAGTCGCCATGAACTGAAGCGGCATCGGCAAATACCCCGGGCACTCCGGGTCCTCGTCCCACGCGCGTGTGTACGCCGTCTTGAGCTGCCGCGCAGGCTTTCCTGAAATCGCGCGCGAGCGAACCGTCTGCGTCGAATCCGCGACGAGGAGCTTGTCGACCAGCGAGGGGATCGAATCCGACTCCTCCGTGGCGAGCCAAATCGACCCGCACCACACCCCCTGGGCCCCGAGCGCCATCGCCGCTGCCATTTGACGACCCGAGCCGATGCCACCGGCGCCGAGTACCGGCGTCGGCGCAACGGCGTCGACCACCTGTGGGAGCAGGACCATCGTCCCGATCTCGCCCGTGTGACCGCCCGCCTCGAACCCCGACGCGATGATGATATCGACGCCCGCTTCCTTTTGCTTCAACGCCTGCGCCACCGTTCCGCAGAGCGCCGCAACCATCACGCCTTGCTCGTGGGCCTCGCCGATGATGTCTTCGGGCGGCGGTCCGAGTGCATTCGCGATCAGCGCGATGTTGTGCTTCATCGCAACCTCGAAGTGCGCACGCCCCCCGGATTCGGACCACCCGAGTAGACTCTCGATCGGGTCCACACCCTTTGGCAGGTGCGGCACGCCGTACTCTTCGAGTAGCTTCTCGATCCACGCCTTGTGCTTGTCCGAGATCATCCCCTCGAGGTCTTGTTTTCCGTGGTCGCCCTGCCCTTTGCCGATGTACTTCGCGGGGATCACGGTATCGACGCCGTACGGTTTGCCGTCGACGTGCTCGTCGATCCACTTGAGCTCCAGCTCGAGCTGCTCCGCGCTGAAGGCCACCGCTCCCAGCACCCCGAGCCCTCCCGCGCGACTCACCGCCGCGACCACGTCGCGGCAATGACTAAAAGCAAAGATCGGGAATTCGATCCCCAACCGTTCGCAGATTTCCGTCTTCAAGATCGCCTCCTCGGGCCAGGCTCGACGCCGGCCAAGAATAGAACATGTTCTACTCTGAGACACTCCGCCCAAAGCCGCAAGGGCCGGAGGAGTTACCGCACTTAACCCTTAAGTTTGCAGAGGCCCGGTCGACTTCCTATAATTTGAGTACCCCATTCGGGTTACGATTTCGGCTGGGCGGGCGGCCGTACCCTTCCCCCCAATCGGTCGCCCGCCTTGGCCGTCTTTACTCGCACGAAGACGCAGGGTTTGCGTCCCGCATCGGCGCCAATCGTAAAAAATGTTCAGTTCGGTCCCCGAGCTCTTGAGCGAGGGCCAGAGCCCGTGTATGTCACCGCAAAACCGGGGTCGTCCGCAAAGGGCGGGGGGCGTTTTACGCGAGGAATCAACATGAACAAAGCGATCGCAATCATGGCGGCAACCACCATCTTGGCGCTGACCATCACGGCAGCAGCTCAAGACGAGGGGATGGACTTCACCGACACCACCACGTACGACGACAGCACCGTCACCACGACGGACACATCCACGACCGGCGGCTTCAACTTCCCCATCAACTACAGCGACCGCCCGCTCACGCTCAACAAGCACGCGGTCCGCGGCAGCTTCCGGGTTACGGTCGGCGGAACCTCCGCACCGGGCACTTTCTCCTCGCTCGATTTCGGCGGCTCGTTTGGTGTCCTCGAAGACCTCGAGGTCGGCATCAACGGGTATCGTTTCACGAGCCGCAAGATCTTCCGAGGCAGCACGCCAGGGGCCGGCATCGGCCTGATTCCCATCATCGTCGCGCCGAACGGCGACTTCGGCGACATCCCGATCTACACACGGTACAGCTTCTTCGACGAGAGCGACTGGGAGCTCGCCGTCGACGGCGTGTTGCTGCTCCCGTCCAATACCGATTTCGCGTTCACCGCGGCGATGCCCGTTCGGTTCACTGGCATCGACGACATGGCCATCGATCTCGCCGCGGAATTCACCGTGGTCGCCGCAGGCGGCGGACTGGTCGACCTCACGTTCCCGGTCAGGTTCACCTTCAACTTCACCGACGAGATCTTCCTCCACGGCGCGTCCGGCCTCGGCTTCACCGGCCTCAGTGGCGTGAACGCCTTCGAGGTCCCGCTGGTGCTTGGCGGCGGCTATTCACTGCTCGTGAAGGACAAAGTCTTGATGGACTTCGTCTTCGATTTCGGCTTCGCGTCGCTCGTCACAGCCGGCGCTCCTGGCGATACCGTCAATGCCGGCGACACCTGGTACATCATCTTCGGCGTCGACATCTGGAGCGACGAGCTCTTCTAGGGCTACGCTCGCTCAAGCGAGGGTTAAGACAGCGCGCCAAGGCGTAATTGGACTTCGCACCGTCCGGGGCGTAGAAAATGAGTCTACCGGCTTGGGCTCTTATGCGACTTCTGCGCTGTAGTTTTGCGTTTATCCTCGGCATCGGCGGCTGCGTCCTCGACGAAGTCCCCGTTGTCCCCGACGACGGCGCGGTCGTGGGCGACAAATGCAAAGAGGACGAGGACTGCCAAAGCGGGGTCTGCGCCACCCAGACCGAAACCTGCGTCGACTGCGAGGGCGACGCCCACTGCACCACCCCAGAGGCGGCTCGTTGCGAGGACAACACCTGCGTTCCCTGCGATGCCAATCCCGAATGCGACAGCGTTTCCGGGCGTCCCGTTTGTAGCGATGGAGACTGCGTCGAATGCACACCCGAGGTGGAGGAAGCCGAGTGTGGCGACAACAGCTGCAACCCAATGACGTTTTCGTGCAGCGATATCGAACGCAACACCCGCGAGACGTGCGAGCCATGCGTCAGCGATCACGATTGCGTCGACAACCACCTGTGTATCGAGCTCGTATTCGGCGACGACGAGGCGAGCGGCACCTATTGCATGCAGACCGATGACATGCCTTGCCAGGATCCGTATTCCACGCCGTTGACCGACGTCACCAGCGTCATGGGCCAAGGGCCATTCGACTTCTGCGGCATCAACACCGCGGTGGCGAGCTGCGAGGCCGTGCTCGCGCTCTTCAATAACGAGAGCTGCCCCTGCGAGGGCTTTGGCGCCCGGTGCGAAAGGGTCGGCAGCACCGACAACAAGTGCACTTATTCATGCACCAGCCCGGCCGAATGCCTGCCAGGCGGGCCCGGAAGGCCATGTGACAAAGGCTACTGCGGCAGCAGCGATTGAACGCTA
>CAJIBX010000227.1_pt1 | contig 18120 bp, 18 predicted proteins | sample 9199471 | NCBI WGS metagenome assembly CAJIBX01 (sample SAMEA7708317, study PRJEB35096) | sediment metagenome | biome: marine neritic benthic zone biome [ENVO:01000025]; feature: sediment [ENVO:00002007]; material: shallow marine sediment [ENVO:03000034] sea grass bed [ENVO_01000059] ...
CGTGCGTCTCGTACGCGCCCTGCAACACCATGACGCCGCGCCACGAGATTACGAGGAGGACGAGGAGAATGGTCCAGGCGGCAAAACCGAGAAGACAGAGGATTGCGGTGTTCATTCGGGGATAAGACTCCGACGCCGAGCGAGCGTCAAGACCGTGGGCACCCTGTCCGACGAGGCCTCGAAGACGGAGGATATTCGTGATACTCCGGACACGTGAAGATCGCGATTTTCGTGTATGACGACATGACCGCACTCGATGCGATGGGGCCGTACGAGGTGCTGTCGCGGTTGCCGGGTGCCGAGGTGATCTTCGTCGCTCAGCAGGCCGGCTCGGTCACCACCGACACCGGGTTCCTCACGATCGCCGCACCAGCTGGGATCTCGAGCATCGACCGGGCGGATATCCTGCTCGTACCGGGCGGCCCCGGCGATGAAGCGATGCGCAAAAACGCGCTGGTGCTCGGCTGGATTCGGTCGATCCACGAAACCACCACATGGACGACTTCGGTCTGCACGGGTTCGTTGATCTTGGGCGCGGCTCGCTTGCTCCACGATGTTCGCGCAACCACGCACTGGATGCGCATGGATGCGCTGAGGGAGTACGGCGCCGAGCCCGTGTCGGAACGCATCGTCGAAGACGGGAAGATCATGACCGCCGCTGGCGTCTCGGCCGGGATCGACATGGCGCTCCACCTCGTGAGCCGCATCGTGGGGCCGGAGTATGCGCAGGGCCTTCAGCTCGGCATCGAGTACGACCCACAGCCACCGTTCGATGCAGGCTCTCCCGAAAAAGCGCCCGCGGCCATCGTCGAGATGGTGCGCGCGATGATGTCCCGGAGCTAGGTGTTCCTCAAATGCAATTGCCAAACGCGGGAAGACATTCGGTGTCCACGCAATCGCGACATTCCGGAGACGCACTATCGGAAATGCAAGCGGGGCAACCCCCCGCGCTGCACGCGGTGACATCGCCATAGCAACCGGCGCACCCGCTCGTGAGGTCGGCATCTTCAACCAAGCAGGACGCCACACACGTCGAGAGCGCCTCGCGGTTCGCCGGGTTGTCGATGACGACCAGCGTACCGAGCGCCCCCCCGCAGCTCTGGAGCCCACAATCCGTGGCTGCGCCGGATACCGCTTCGGGGCCACTCACACCGCCGTCAGCCGCCAGCGCGTCAAACGCCGCTTGGTCGGCGTCGTTTGCGCAAAGACCGAGCGAGGCGCTCCCGCCGTCGTCACCGCCGTCATCGTCTTTGCCGTTGCCGCCGCACGCGACGCACGCCGACACGATTCCGGCGATCCATATGAACCTCATGCTAAGCATCGTGAGTCCTCGTTTCGGGGTGTGGGGTTGTCCCGATCCTGGAACGGAAACGCTGGGACGCTGCACACTTACTCAATATCCCTTGTGATTTCAATCCCCTAGCGGGGCGATCTCACCGCGCCACCGACATGCCTATCCGCGAACGGGGTTCAGGGTTAACCTCGCTCCCAACTTCCCTTAGATCGCGATAGGTGAATGATGAACACGCTTTATGTCTCGCTCGGCACGCTCGTGTTGTGCCTCTGTATCGCTGTAGCCCCCGCCTGCGGCTCGGACGACGGAGGCCAATCTCAGGGCGACGCCACCGGCTTCGTCTTTGATTCGTTTGGCTTTCTCTTCCCTACCGATGGCCCATCGTCGACCGTAGTCGATGGCTTTGATCTCGACGGCCGGACATCCACCGCGGGGTCACCGCTCGGTGACGAATGCGCCCACGACGACCTGACGAGCCCGGACGGCGCGGAAGGAATCGACTACGGCTTCCTCAAGATGATCGAACAGTTCTCGGGCTTTCAAAAAGACCAAATCGTCGACGGGGTGATCAACGCTTCGATCAAATCCGGCGACATGACCACGGTGCTCGAGCTCGGCGGACTCGATGACCTCGAGAACGACGACGCGGTGACCGTTCAGTTGTTTTCGAGTCTCGATACGCCCCGCACAGGCACCGACGGGAATGTGCTTCCCGGAGGCTCCGTCACCCTGCACCCGGACACGCGCTTGCACAGCGCGGTGGTGACGGGAGAGCTGGTCGACGGCGCGCTCACCGTCGGGCCGATCGATATCCGACTGAGGCTCTTGATTCAGATCGTGACAGACGAGCTCTTCATTCACGATGCGATGGTGAGAATCGAGCCCAAAGGGGACGGCACCGTCAGCGGATTCATCTCAGGGTTGTGGGATGTGGAAGACATCCGCCGGATCATCATCAAGCCGACCGCAGACAACGGGGAGGCATTGGGTTTCAGTGAGGCAGAGGGCATGGAGGCCCTCACCGACTACGCCGATGCCGACTTCAACGCCGCCACCGGGACATGTGACGCGATTTCGGTCACCTACCAGTTCGGAGCGGTGCCGCATTTCATCGTGAGGTAGCGTGCGCATTCGTTGGTTCTTGATCGCATTTGCGATGATCGGTTGCTCTGGGTCGGGAGTGGGAGAGGAGCCCGCCGTCGAGCCGGGCCCGCTTGCAATGCGACGACTCACGGCAGCGCAATACAAGCAAAGCATCAAAGACGTGTTGGGCGAAAGCATCAACGTCGCTGGGAGGATCGAGCCCGACAACCGCATGTCAGGGCTGTTCGGGGTAGGCGCGTCGTCGGTGAGCGTCACACCGTCGGGATTCGAAGGATACGAAACGATCGCACGAAGTGTCGCCGAGCAGGCGTTCGATGCCGACCGCCGTGAAAGGACCGTGCCCTGCGATCCGCAATCTGGTGCCGCCCCCGACGATGCCTGTGCGCGCGAGGTCATTCGCACCTTGGGCCGACGTCTCTTCCGGCGACCGCTCGAGAACGACGAAATCGAATCCCGTGTCGCGATCGCCCGCGGGGCAGCCGCCGTGCTGGACGACTTCTTCGTCGGCCTGGAGTTCGCGCTGACGAGCCTGCTCGTTGCGCCCGATTTCCTGTTTCGAATCGAGCGTGCCGAGACGGACCCCGACGACCCGAGTCGGCAGCGCTACACGAGTCTGACGATGGGACCCCGCTTGAGCTATCTATTGTGGAACACGACTCCGGACGAGGAGCTGCTCACGGCAGCAGAAAACGGCGACCTGGTCGATGATGTGGCCTTGCGAGCCCAGATCGAGCGCATGTTGAGCTCCCCTCGGCTGGAAGCGGGCATCCGCGCGTTCTTTTCCGACTGGTTTACGTTTGATGTCATCGACGACGGGCTGCTCCGAAAAGATGCCGAGTTGTTCCCGGCGTACAATCAAGAGCTTGCCGATGACGCGAAAGAACAAACGCTTCTCACCGTCATCGATCATCTGGTGACGAGAGACCTCGACTATCGGGACCTGTTCACGACGCGCGACACCTTCTTGAGCAGGGCACTTGGCGTCGTCTATCAAGTCCCGGTCGGCATCCAAGATGGCTTCGAGCCCTTCTCCTTCCCGCGCGAGAGTCCGCGAGCCGGAATTCTAAGCCACGTGAGCTTGATGGCCCTCTACTCTCACCCTGGCCAAAGCTCTGCCACGCTTCGTGGGAAGTTCGTGCGGGAGGTCCTGCTGTGCCAAGACGTACCGCCTCCCCCTGGAGACATCGATTTTTCGATCACCGGCCAATCAGACGTGCCGCTCAATACCGCGCGTGAACGGCTCGAAGTGCACCAAACCAACGATGCTTGTTCGGGGTGCCACGCTCTGATGGACCCCGTGGGCTTTGGGTTGGAGAACTTCGACTCGATCGGCATCTTCCGAGAGCAGGAGAACGGGGTCACCATCGATCCGTCGGGCGAGCTCGACGGAATTCCGTTCGAAGATCCGCCCAGCCTGGGGCAGGCGCTACACGACCACCCCAACCTCGCGCCTTGCTTCGTCAATAGCTTCTACAGACACGCGATGGGGCGCGACACCCTCGCCGCCGAGACAGAGTTCACGCAGTACCTCTGGGACAGCTTCAAGGCTTCTCGCTATCGGCTCGTCGATCTATTGCTGACGATCGTCAGCAGCGAACCCTTCCGAACCACCTCTGGCCCACAAGCGGCGGCGGGAGGTGTCGATGCGTAAGAAGATCAGTCGACGCACGGTGCTTCGTGGCGTGGCGGGCGGGAGCGCGGTCGCGGTGGGAGTGCCCTTGCTCGACTACTTCCTGAACGACAACGGTACCGCGCTCGCTCAGGGCGCACCGATTCCGGTTCGATTCGGAACGTGGTTCTGGGGTAACGGCATGAACCCCGATCGCTGGGTGCCGCCGACCGACGGCCCGGACTACGAGCTTTCGATCGAGCTCCAGGCGATTGCCGATGTCAAGCAACACGTGAGCGTGTTGAGTGGCTTCGACGTCAGGCTCGACGGCCGTCCGAACACACCCCACCATGCCGGCATCTTCAGTAACCTCACCGGCACGACGCCCTTCACTGAATACGATGTCCCCGCGCCGACCTTCGACACGCTGATCTCGGCCGAGATCAGCGCGCTCAATCGATTTCGGTCGTTGGAGTTGTCGGCGACCGGAGTGCCCAGTCAGACCTACAGCCGACAAAACGAGAGCATCGTCAACGCAAGCCAGGTGTCGCCGATCGCCGTCTACAACAGGATCTTCGGGCCGGAATTCCACGACCCGAACGAGGGCGAGTTCACGCCGGATCCTCGCCTCGTCCTGCGCCAAAGCGTCCTTTCGGCCATCGAGGAAGATCGCACCCGTCTCGAGAACATCCTCGGCACGCACGATCGTCAGCGGCTCGACCAGTACTTCACCTCCCTCCGCCAACTCGAAAACCAACTCGAGATCCTTTTGAGCGGCCCACCCGATCTCGCGGCGTGCGCACGCCCGTCGGCTCCCGGAGAGGAATCGGTGGGCACCGAGCTTCCACAGGCCAACTCGACCCATGCGTTGATGACCGACTTGCTGACCTTTGCGTTGGCGTGCGATCAGACGCGTGTGTTCAATATGATCTTCTCGTGGGGGCTTTCCGCGCTTCGGATTCCCGGCACGAGCACCGATCAGCATCAGCTCACCCACGATGAACGGATCGATCTCGAGCTCGGCTACCAGCCGCAAGCGACTCAGTTCTTCTTGGCCGCGATGGACGCGTGGGGGCACTTCGTACGTACCCTCGCGAACTTCGAGGAGGGCGACGGCAGCTTGCTGGACAACTGCCTCGTATTTGCACACTCCGAGTCGGCGTTCGCGAAAATCCACGAGATCACGGGGCTACCGATGATGATCGCTGGCAAGGCAGGGGGTCGCATTCAATCCGGCCTCCACGTGAGGGGCAACGCCTCCCCCACCACGCGCGCCGGACTGACGATCCAACAAGTGATGGGGCTACCCGTCGACACGTGGGGAACCAGCTCGATGGAAACGAACCAAACGATCAGCGAGATCCTGGTGTGACTCGGCAGGCAAATCGAATCTTACTGGTGCTCGCCACGGGACTCGGCGTCGCCATGCCGATGGGTTGCGGCAACGGAGGCGGGTCGGGAGATGGTGGAGACGATGGAGGCAACGACAACAGCCCGGTGATCACGCTCGTCGAATGGGCGCCCTCCGGCGACTGCACCGTCGGGATGACGTCGGACTTCGTGGTCACAGTCACCGTGACCGACGCGGACACCGATCTCGAAGATCTGACGTTCTCGGGGAGCGTGGCCGGGTGTCCTGGTAGCACCCTCGAAGCTGCGACCTCGATGATCTCGTGTCCCAATGTCGGAACCTACCCTGGGACGGTTACGGTGGTCGACCCCGAGTCCAATGAGGATTCCGCCAGTTTTTCGTTCGGCCCGTGCGAGACCGGCTCCGAAGAGTTCTAGCGGCTCACAGTTATGATTCGTTGCAGTCGACCTTCGACGCAGTTGTCTGCCCAGACGCTCCGTGATACGTACCGCGACCGGGCTTTCATCGATGAGGAAACCATGATCAAGACCCTTATGATTCGTTCGGCCTTCTTTCTTACCATTGGCTCACTCGCATCGATCGTCGGCTGTGGCGGCGGTAGCAAGTGCGACGAGGGCCAAGTCGAGTGCGATGACGTGTGCATCGCGGAAATCGCGCCAACGCTGGCGGCGATCCAAACCGATGTCTTTCAAGGGAGCTGCGCCGTGGCCGATAGCTGCCACCGGGGCCTGCTCGCCGCCGAGATGCTCGACCTCAGCAGCATCGAGGCATCTGAAGACAACCTGCTCGGCGACGGTAGCGGCGTTCCTTCGGTCCAGGATGATCAGCGTCTGCGAGTCGACCCAGGCAACAGCGACGACTCGTACCTGATGAACAAGCTCGACGGCGTGAACCTCGCGCTCACGTCGGGCGGGAACCCGTCGACCCAAATGCCGCAGACGGGCACCCTGTGCGACGCGAAGATCGAAGCCGTCCGGGCCTGGATCGACTCTGGCGCCAACTAATCGACCGATTGCCGCAGGCGACCGGCGGCGCTAGAGTCTCGGCCGATTCGCTCGGGGCGCTGATGAGGCTGAGATGGACCCGTCGAACCTGATCCGGTTCATACCGGCGTAGGGAAGCGAGGGTCACCTGCTCTCCCTACGAAGGAGGAGTGGGATGACACAGTTCAAGCTTCCGCGGCAAGGCGCATACAATCCTTCGAGCACCCGGGCCGGCACCACGCCCGGCTCGTTTGCCGCGCGCGCCGACATCGGTGGACCGCTCGCGTTCTCTTCGCCGGACACGCCCGGCATGCCCCCGGTGAGCGACAGGACCGCTTGGGACTTCATGCCCGAAGACTGGCGGTTGGAAGGCGGTCGTTGGATCCCGCCCGCTGACTTCGTGCCGATCACGCAGCTCGAGCATGCGCGCCTTGGCACCGTCACGCCGGAGATGAAACGCGTCGCCGAACGCGAGAAGCACCTCACAGCCGAGCAAGTGCGAGACGAGGTCGCCGCGGGCCGGATGATCATCCCCGCCAATCGAGTTCACCTACAGTACCGGCTCGACCCGATGTGCATCGGGCGGGCAAGTCTCACCAAGATCAATGCGAACATGGGAGCGTCCCCCGTCTCGTCCGGGACCGACGAAGAAGTCGAAAAGCTCCGCTGGGCTGAGCGCTGGGGCGCGGATACCGTGATGGACCTCTCGACGGGTGGGGATCTGGACGCGACGCGCGAGGCCATCATCCGAGATGCACGTGTCCCGATCGGCACCGTACCTATTTATTCGATGATTCTCGGCCGGCAGATCGAAGACCTCACGCCGGAGGTGATCTTCGACACGCTCCGGCACCAGGCCCACCAGGGCGTGGACTACTTCACCATCCACGCGGGTGTCGCCTTCGAGCATCTCCCGCTCATCAAGGACCGATTGATCGGCATCGTGTCGCGTGGCGGTTCACTCCTCGCGAAATGGATGCTGCATCATGGCCAGGAAAACCCGACATACACCCATTTCGAAACGATCTGCGACATCATGCGGGAGCATGACGTTTCGTTCTCACTCGGTGATGGCTTACGCCCGGGAGGTCTTGCAGACGCCACCGATGCGGCTCAGCTCGGTGAGCTGTCGCGGCTTGGTGAGCTGACCGAGCGCGCTTGGCGGAAGGGCTGCCAGGTCATGATCGAAGGGCCAGGTCACGTGCCTTTCGATCAGATCGAGTACAACATGAAGCTCGAACGGCAGCTCTGTCACGGCGCACCGTTTTACGTGCTCGGCCCGTTGGTCACCGACGTGTTCCCCGGCTACGACCACATCACCAGTTGTATCGGTGCTACCGCCGCGGCGTATCACGGCGCGAGCATGCTCTGTTACGTTACGCCCAAAGAACACCTCGGCCTTCCCAAGAAGGACGACGTCAAGCAGGGTTGCATCGCCTACAAGATCGCCGCGCACTCGGCCGATGTCGCACTCGGCATTCCTGGGGCTCGCGACTGGGACGACGACCTCACCCGAGCAAGGGCGGCCCTGAACTGGGAAAAACACTTCGAGCTCTCGTTCGACACCGACACGGCGCGCGCGCTCCACGACGAGGACCTCGACGTCGACACGGACTTCTGTGCGATGTGCGGTCACGACTGGTGCTCGGTCCGAATCTCGAAGGAGATCGTCGAATTCGGCTCGGGCAAAGCGGAAGGGTTCGCCCGACAGCGGGTGCTGAAGTCGCCCGCCCTGACGCCCGAACAGCAAGCCATCCTCTCGCAACGCGGCGTTTTGCGACCTGAGGAGATCCACCGACTGGCTACCAAGACCCAGGCCGCCCTAGGTCCGGGCAAGGCAGCCTGTCACAGCGACACGACCGATGACGACCGGGCTTTACAACTTCAAGAAGAGAAACTAGTAAGCTTGCGTCTACGGGGCAGCCGGGCACATCGCGCCTAGCTGGGGCCTTCTTTCGGAGGGCTTCGGGACCAACTTGACGGAGGTAGAGAAGATGCGTGTATCAATTTTGGCTCTAAGTGCGTTGACCGCGGTCGCTGTGATGGCATGTGGCGGCGCAAGCGGTGGGAGCGGCAAAACCATTGCCGACTACCAGGGCGCGATCGCTTCGAGTGACGTTCGCACCGGAGCTACGGTATACGAAACCTTCTGCGAGGGTTGTCATCCCGGCGGTGGCGAGGGCGATGGCCCGAAGATCACCGGCATCGCCGAGAGCGCGGCCGAGGTTCGCTTTCAGGTGCGCGAAGGCATGAAAGACATGCCTGGCTTCGGCCCCGGCAAGATCAGCGACGACGAGCTCGAGGCGTTGCTCGCCCATCTCGTCAAGATGGGTACCGTCAAGCGCTAGGCACGGGTTAGAGCCCGAGCCAACTGCGGGCGTCGAGGCTCCGGGTGCCGCGCCGCACCTCGAAGAAGAGTGCCGGGCGTTCGCCCGCGCCGACCGTGCCGATGCGCGCGTTCATACCGATCCAATCGCCGACGTCGACCTCGACGCGCCCGAGACCCCCGTAGACCGTGTAGAAGCGATCGCCGTGATCGATGATCAGCATGCGACCGTAGTCGCCGTACCTCCGCGAAAACGCCACTCGACCATCGGCCGCGCTTCGCACGGCGGTTCCTTCGGGGGCCACGAACTCGAGGCCCGTGCCGTCCTCGCGCCGGGCATCTCCAAGCCGTCGCATCCCCGGCACGGGAAGTGCTAGCTTGCCACGAAGCTCGGGAAACCGCGTCTGAGACTCCTCCCAGCCATCGGCGACTTGAACGCTGCCATAGGCGAGCCGATCGTCTCCGAGCCCGGACGCCTCGGTTCGAGGGGCCGGCGTGAACAGGTTCTGACTGCGCTGTCTGACTTTTCGCTTCTGGGCACGGAGCTCGCCAAGCCTCGCCCGTGCTTGATCGACCGATCCCGACAGCTCGGCACGTTCCCGCTGAAGTGCAGTCGCCCGACCCGTCAGGAACGCAGTGTGCTCAAGGTCGGCTTTGACGATTCGTGTCAGGCGATTCATTCGCCCGAGGTGCTGTAAGAGCGCATCAAAACCGCCTGCGACGGGAAGCATCCCCGATCGTCGAACGCGATAGAGCACACGAGCCCGCTGTATGAGTTGCTGCTGCGCTTGCGCCTGCCGGTTCTCGAGCCCGCTCACCTCTGCTTCGATCTGCGCCTTTCGAGCCTGACCATGCTCGATCCGCGCGAGACACTCCGCGATCTCTCCCTCGATGTGTTGCAGCTGATCCTGAACGGCCATCGCCGGAAGCGTCACACCCGCGACAGCGATGAGACCGACCAGGATTGCAAGCAGGGTGTCCCGTCCGTGCATCGTTACACCATTAGGTAGCGCCGCACCGAGACCGCACTGCCGACCGCTCCGATGAGCCCCCCTCCGATGAGAAGCAGGAGCACGACCCAAAAATCGAGAAACACCAACTGGTTCCCCGTGAGAGCAGCAAGCGTCGCATCGATGTGACCCCGCAACACCAGGAACGTGGTGAGGAGCGCGAGGATCGCGACGAACGCTGCCATGAATCCCTGAAACATCCCTTCGAGCACGAAGGGTCCCCGCACAAAACCATTGGTGGCTCCGCACAGTTTCATCACTTCGATCTCACCGCGACGTCGTGCGACCGCGAGCCGAATCGTGTTGCCGATGACGGCGATGACGCAGAAACCGACGAGGAACGCCAAACCGATCGCAACGCCTCGGCCCGCCATGAGAAGATCGTCGAGCTTTTCAAACCAGCCTCGATAGCTCTCCACATCACTCACCGCTCGAAACTGCAAGACCCGAGCACTGATCGCATCCGCACGCTCTCGCGAGACGGTGCCTTTGAGCTCCACCTCGAGCGATGGTGGGAACGCCTCGGCAGGTAGTGCCTCGAACTCCGCTTCCACGTCGGCTTGCTCGAGAAACAGACTTCGGGCGACGTCGGACGTCACGTGTTGGACAGCGCTCACTTCGGCGAGCCCCTCGAGCACGACGCGGAGCTGCGCGATGTCCTGCGCGTCAGCGCCGTCCTTCAGATAGACCGTCAGCCGGCCGCTCTTACCCCAGCGCTCTGCCGCCGCGTCCAGATTGGCGACACCGAGCAAGGCTGCTCCGAGACACAAGAACGCCACCGCGAGGCTCGATACGGCGACGATGTACAGGCGTAGCTCCTCGCGAAGCCCTCGTTTTGCCCTCTTCATCGCTTCTTTTACGTCCATCATCAGCTCACCAGCATCTCGGTTCCCGTGCCCGGCCAATCCCGGAGTCCACGCTTCGCCTCGACCACCCTTCCCTCGTCGATCGAGATGAGTCGGTGATCGCGCTTCGAAATCAGCGAATGGTCGTGAGTCGCGAACAGGACCGTCGCACCTGTCGCGTTGATCTCCTCGAACAAAGTCAGGATATCGATCGCGAGGTGCGGGTCGAGGTTCCCCGTGGGTTCGTCGGCGAGCAGGAGGGCCGGCTCGCTCACGATCGCCCTCGCGACCGCTACCCGCTGCTTCTCTCCGCCCGATAGCGAACCGGTGCGTTCGGCACCTCGTCCCGCGAGGCCGACGCGCTCGAGCGCTTCAGCCACTCGACCCCGCACGATACGCGTTGGAAGCGATAGGATCTCCAGGGCGACCGCGACGTTTTCGAACACCGACCAGTGCTCGATGATACGGAAGTCCTGAAAGACGATGCCGAGGTTCCGGCGCAAGAACGGGATCGATGTGTCCGTAAGCCGGCCGACATCACGCCCGCAGAACAGGATCCGACCTTCGTCGACCGCCAGCTCGCGATAGAGCAATTTGAGTAGCGTGCTCTTTCCAGCACCGCTCGGCCCCGTCACGAAGACAAACTCGCCTCGCTCCACCGAGAGATCGACCCCGCGGAGCGTCGGATGCTCCGGACGGAAGTACTTGTATACGTTCTCCAGCACGAGAATCGGTTTGCCGGTTTGCGGCCCCTCCGCTCCCGCGCCTGCGCGGAAGAAGGGAAATGGCCGCACGACCTTGCCCTCAAAATCAGACCGCATACGTGGTCGGTTACCCGCGCCCACCGATGTGGGCAAGAAACTGACAAAAAGAGGCTCCTGCCGCAGCCGAGAGGCTACACTCGATCACTGAAAGCGATGACGATGGAAGGCCCGCCACCTCTACCTCTCCCAGTCGAAGAGCTGCCGGAGGACCTCAGGCGCTTGGTGAATCCCGCCGGACCCATGCCGGCCCGAATGATGGCGGCCAAAGGCATGGTCCCGGTCAAGGGGAGCAACCTTGTCGTGCTGGTGGTGCAGCTCAGCGCCGACAAGGACCCGACGATCGCGGCCGCCGCACAAGACACCCTCGAGGGTCTGCCTCCGCCCGTCCTCCTGCCCGCGTGCGAGGGCGATCTGCACCCGTCGATCTTGCACGGCCTCGCCAAGAACTTCGCCCGCCGCGAGGAAGTCGCTCAGCGCCTCGCCGCAAACCACTCGACCGGCGATGCGACGATGGCCGAGCTCGCGCTTCGTTGCACCGAGATCGTCTCGGAGATCATCGCGACTAACCAGACCCGGCTTCTTGGAGCCCCCGGAATCATCGAGGCGTTGTACAAGAATCCGAATACCCGGATGTCGACGGTGGAACGACTGATCGAGCTTGCCGCGCGCAATGATGTGGAGCTCACCGGTATCCCCTCGTTCAAGCATCACGTCGCCGCGATTCAGGGCCAGCTGATTCCAGAGGTCTCCAAGGAGCCCTTGCCCACGGACAATGCTTTCGCGGAAGCGTTGGCCCAAGACGATGACACCGAGGCGATCGAGGTCGACGAAGAAGAAGGCAATGAAGAGGTCAAAGAGGAGTTCATCCCGCTTACCGCACAGATACGCGAAATGAACATCGGCGAGAAGCTCCGGTTGGCTTTCTTGGGCAGCGCGGCGGCGCGTTCCGTCTTGGTGCGCGACCCGAACAAGATCGTCGCCATGGCTTCGATTTCAGCCCCGACCGTCAGTGAGTCCGAAGCGAAGAAGGTCGCCACGAGCCGCGAGGTGCCCGACGAGGTGCTGCGCTTCATCGCGAAGAAGAAGGAATGGATCCGCCAGTACGACGTCAAGAAGTCGCTGCTGTTCAATCCGAAGACTCCACTTGGCATCACGATGAATCTCCTGCCCCACCTACGCCGAAACGACCTCCGAACGCTCGCCAAGAGCCGCGGGGTGCCGCCAGCGCTGCGCCAGGCGGCCAAGCAGCGTCAGCGGAAGATTATGGGAGGGTAAGGTGTCTCTCTTCAAACGGATCCTCGGCACCGACGCCGACGGCCTGCTCTCGAAGGCGAACCGCCTGTTCGAACAGGGTCACTACGGCAACGCGAAGCTCGCGTTCGAACGAGCGAGCGATGCGATCGACGATGACGCGCAGCGTGCCCAAATCGAGGAACGCATCCACGAATGTGCGAACGGGATCGCGCGCGCGCGGCTCGGCCAAGCAAAGATCTACCTGGACCAGGGTGTCCTCGACCTTGCACGACAGGAGCTCGAGGGCGCGATGGAGGTCGCCCAAGACCAGGCGATCGTCGACCAGGCGCAGGGTCTGATCGATTCACTCGAGCAGGACGACGCGCTCGAGCAGGTGATCGACCAAACGGTCACGGACGAAGAGCGGTTGGCGCTGATCGTTGGCCAGTGGGAGGAGGCTCAGTCCGACGAGTACGATGCCTACGGCGACGCGCTCTTGGACGCGTTGGTCCTCCTCCACAAGGAGGACTTCGACAACGCCCGGCAAAGATTAGAGCAAATTCTAGAAACCGCGGATAACCCTCGATACTTGTGGCTCGACGTTGGTAGGGCACGACTCCTGACCTCGGACATCCAGGGCGGGCAAGAGGCGCTCATCGGTTTTCTCGAGTCGCTCGCACCGGACGAGGGAGGCGAGGCGCGGCTTGCAGCTCATATCGAGCTTGCCCGGATCGCGGACGAGGCGGGGGACTTCGATGGCGCCATGGCGCAGTTTCAGGCCGCGCTCGAGGCTTCCGAAGGCGACTACCGCCCCTACCTCGCGATGGGCGCGTACCTTCGAGGCAAGGACCACGCCGCCGAAGCGGTCGAAGTACTGGAAGCTGGACTCGAAGTGGCGACCACCGATGAGCCAAACTGGCGGACGCTGCAGGAGTTGGGCTTGGCCTACCGCGAAACCGACCAGGAAGAAAAAGCGATGCAACACCTCGAGCGGGTGATCCAATTCTTCAACTCGCATCAGTTCTTCGACTATCCGGTGGAATCCGCCCTGCCCCTTGCGGAGCTTTATGAGAAGCACGGCCGGCTCGACCGCGCGGCGGACATCTACCGCGCGCTGAGCAAGGGAAGCGATCAGGAAAGCCTGGCGCGCTATCACTACGAGGCAGGACGCGTGTTACGCAAGCTCGACCTTCCAGACGAGGCGCGCCGCATGCTGACCCGCGCCGAGGCGCTCGCCGAGGGCGATGCGGAGCTCGCGGAAAAGATCCGTGAAGTTCTTTAGTTTTCGCTTGCAATCGCTTGAAATTGCAGCGTAATGGCTTCAGAAGCGAATAGCACAATCGGTGCTATATTAGTCTCGCAGTAGGCGTGGACCGGGAATCGACTCGGCCGCGACCCGAGCAGAGAGGCGTCTCATGTCCAAACGTCGGAGCTCCCCGTCCGATGCGCGGCCCGTGACCGTTCCGCGGCTTCGTCGGATGAAGAAAAAGGGCGAGCGGATCGCGATGGTGACCGCATACGACGCCACCTTTGCTCAATTGCTGGACGAAGCCGGCGCCGATGTGCTCTTGGTGGGCGATTCGCTCGGCATGGTGATCCAGGGCAATGACTCCACCCTCCCGGTGACCGTCGACGAGGTCATCTACCACTGCCGCGCGGTCGCGCGCGGGACCAAGCGCGCACACCTCGTGGGAGATATGCCATTCTTGAGCTGGCAGGTCAGTCCCGAAGACGCCCTCCGTAACGCCGGCCGGTTCCTATCCGAGGGCGGCACTCACGCCGTCAAGCTCGAGGGCGGGCAGAGCGCCGCGCCGACGATCCATAGGATCGTGCAGGCCGGCATCCCGGTGATGGGCCACGTCGGGCTCACTCCGCAGAGCGTCCACGCGATGGGGGGCTTCCGGGTGCAGGGTAAGACCGAGCAAACCGCCGAGCGCGTGCTCGCGGACGCAGAGGCGGTCGCGGAAGCTGGCGCCTACTCGCTCGTACTCGAGGGTATTCCAACCGATCTGGCTCAACGGATCACAAACAGCATCGATATCCCGACGATCGGTATCGGTGCCGGGCCCCACTGCGATGGGCAGGTGCTGGTGTGCTACGACCTCCTTGGGCTGACCCCTTCGCTTCGCCCCAAGTTCGTCAAACGCTACGCGGAGTTCTACGAGCAGGGTGTGAAGGCGGTCGAGCGATATTGCGAAGAGGTTCGTGCGGGCGCGTTCCCCTCGGAGGAACACACCTTTGGCACGGTACAGCCGGCCGAGGAGACCCGCGCGCTCACGCTGATCAAGGAGCTCAAGTCCGCCTACGGACCAAAGAACTGAGCACCGACGAGCGGGTGGAAGTAATCAGGCAACCCAAGGCGTTTCGAGCGGCGTGCGATGAGGCTCGCGCGAAAGGAAAGCGTGTCGGGCTGGTCCCAACGATGGGCGCGCTCCATGCAGGGCATTTCTCGCTCGTGGAGCATGCCCGGCGGCGCACTGATTTCGTTGCGCTTACGATCTTTGTGAACCCGCTCCAGTTCGGTCCGGGCGAGGACCTCGATCGTTACCCAAAGACGCTCGGGCGAGATCTAGACGGCTGCCGAGAACGCAATGTCGATCTCGTGTTTGTACCCGATACGGGCTCGATGTATCCCGACGGCTTTCAGTCGGCCGTCACCGTGGGTGAGCTCACCGAGATGCTCGAAGGTGAGCACCGTCCGGGGCACTTCACGGGCGTGACGACGGTCGTCTCCAAACTCTTCAATTTGGCCGGACCGTGTGTCGCCGTTTTCGGGCGCAAGGACTACCAACAGTGGAAAGTGCTCGCGAAGATGGCGACAGACCTCGACATGCCGATCGAGCTCGTGGGGTGTCCGATCGTGCGCGAAGAAGACGGTCTCGCGCTCTCGTCGCGAAATCAATACCTGTCGGCGGAGGAGCGCTCGCGGGCGCTCGGCATCGTGCAAGGTTTGCGCGCGGCCTTCGATAGGTGGAATGCGGGGGAACGAGACCCCGTTGCTCTCCGACAGAGCGCGCTTGGGCCCGTCGAGAGCCAGTTCGAACGGGTGGACTACGTCGCCGTGGTCGATCCCGAGACGCTTCGAGCGATATCCAAACCGCAGGATCGCGCACTGATCGCCGTCGCTGCGCACCTCGGGCCGACCCGCCTCATCGACAACCTCGTGCTCGGCGACGACCCACGCCCATAAAAACGCGACACTTGCCTTTGTCGCGCGCTATGCTGGGGGCGTGAAGGGGACGCGCGCATGACCGAAGAACGCAGGTCGAGTAGCCCAGCCATCAAAGCCGAGATGCTGGCCAACATCGGTGTCTTTGGGGGCCTCGATGACACGACACTCGAGCTCCTCGCATCTTCGCTCCCCACGCGGCGCGTCGAGGCTGGGGAGTTGGTGGTTTCCGAGGGCGACCTCTCGCGCGAGATGTTCATCATCGTCGGTGGCGAGCTCGAGGTGCTCAAGCACGGCGGCGGCAAAGACGTGCGGGTGGCACTCCTGGGCCCCAGCGATTGGTTCGGCGAAATGGCGATCGTCGATGTCCAACCACGCTCCGCCACCGTACGCGCCGTCGCACCCACCCTTCTGCTCACCATGAGTCCGGACGACGTCGAAAAGCTTCTCTATCGTCGCGACGTCAAAGCCTACGCCTTGTTCGTCATGAACGTGGCGCGCGAGCTGAGTCGCAAGTTGCGCGTTGCCGACGGTATTCTTGCGCAGTTCTACGCCGCGGTCACCGAGCAATACGGCCCGGTCTAAGTAGCCGGTGGCGTCGGCGTAGGCGGAGGCCGCGTGTACCCCCGGTTCTCCTCTCGCTCCTTGACTCGTTCCAGAATAATCGTCGCGCTCTCCTCGATCGCACAGTTGCTGACATCGACGATCATCCACTCTGGATTGCGTCGGAACAGCTCGTGAGCGTACTCCATCTCGGCTTTCACGTGTTCGCGGAGCCCATAGTTGGCGTCGGCGGGCATGCCAAGCTGCTGCAGCCGCTGACGCCGGATGTCCATGAGCAAGTCGACGTCGACGGTGAGCCCCACGACGCGATGGCCCGGCAACTCGCAGAGCTGCTTCGGTGGCTCGACGCCCAGCACGAGCGGCACGTTGGCAACCCGCAGACCCCTTCCCGCAAGATACGTCGAAAGTGGGGTCTTGCTGGTTCTGCTCACGCCGACCAACACCAGGTCTGCTTTGTGCAGGTTGCGTGGCTCTTTGCCGTCGTCGCTCTTGACCGCAAATTCGATCGCCTCGACCCGGCGGAAGTATTCCTCGGAGAGCGGCATCTCTGCCGTGGGAATGTTGACCGGGCTCGCTTCGAGAAACGTGCCGACCTTGTGGATGAGCGCGCCGATCACATCGACCGTCTCCACGCCGTGCTTGCTCGCGCTCTTGTGGCACTGCTCGCGAAGGTCGGGGCGCACCAGGGTGAACACGACCATCGCTTCTTGTTCGCGGGCACGCTTGATGACCTCTTCCACCGAGTTCTGGTCGCGAATACGAGAAGCGAGACGCACCTTCACTCGTTTGTCGGGGAACTGAAGCAACGCGGCGCGGACCACTCGCTCGGCGGTCGCGCCTGTCGAGTCGCTCACGACGTAGATCAGCTTGGAGGTCATGCTAGTCCCCAGGACTAACGGGGGAGCCGGCGGCCGAGCTTCCTGCCGTGCATTCGATTGACCCGCCGGCGGTTCTTTGCCTTGCCCTTGGCCCGTCGTCGGCTGGACTTGTTGCGCTTTCGCTTCCGGTCGGTGTTCACCAGATGAAGATACATACGCTCGCTCCTCCAACCCTACTAGGGTAAACGGGCGCCTCCCGCAAGCCAGGCCGTCAATCGTCCGGATCGAACCGGACGCCCTGCGCCAATGGCAGCTCGTCGGAGTAGTTCACGGTGTTGGTCGCGCGCCGCATGTACGCCTTCCACGCGTCGGACCCCGATTCGCGACCGCCACCAGTGTCTTTCTCGCCGCCGAAGGCACCACCGATCTCGGCGCCGCTCGTGCCTACGTTGACGTTGGCGATACCGCAGTCCGAACCCGCCGGTCCGCAGAAACGCTCAGCCTCACGCACGTCGCCCGTGAAGATCGCCGAAGACAACCCTTGCGGCACGGCGTTGTGAATGCGGATCGCTTCGTCGAGGTCATCGTACGGCAGCGCGTAGAGGATCGGCGCGAAGGTTTCCTCCATCATGATCTCGGTTTGCGCGGGCATCTCCACCAGGGCAGGTCGGACGTAGCAACCCCCGCGCGGCACGCCGTCGGTGACGCGCTCACCAAGGTGCACCTTGCCCCCTTGGGCGCGCGCTGCGTCGAGCGCGTGTTGCATCCCGGCGAAGGCGGCCGCATCGACGAGCGGACCGACCAGGGTGCTTTCGTCGCGCGGGTCGCCGACGGGGAGACGCTCGTAAACCGAGCGAATAGCTTCTACGACCTGATCATAGCGACTTCGGTGAACGATGAGTCGTCGCAGTGTGGTGCACCGCTGACCGGTCGTTCCGGCCGCCGCAAACACGATTCCCCGAAGCGCAAGCTCGAGGTCGGCCGACGGAGTGACGATCGCCGCGTTGTTTCCCCCGAGCTCGAGTAAGC
>CAJIBX010000021.1_pt1 | contig 18001 bp, 19 predicted proteins | sample 9199471 | NCBI WGS metagenome assembly CAJIBX01 (sample SAMEA7708317, study PRJEB35096) | sediment metagenome | biome: marine neritic benthic zone biome [ENVO:01000025]; feature: sediment [ENVO:00002007]; material: shallow marine sediment [ENVO:03000034] sea grass bed [ENVO_01000059] ...
GAGCCCCGGCACCTCGGTGGGTGGCACGGGGAAGCGAGGAAGTTGCTCGGTGCCGCTCAATCGCTCTGTCGCACGGTCGGCGGTTCGATCGCTCAGCTCTTCGACGACGAGGCGCGGCCCCCCTTTTCCGAACTCGATTTCGTCTTCTTCGCTGAGCGCCGCGTGCTTCACTCTGTGCCCGTTCAACCAAGTGCCGTTACGACTGCCAGCGTCGATCAGGACCCACTGGCCGCGGTCGTTGCGGATCTCGGCGTGTCGGCCCGAAGCATCGAGGTCGGTCTCGGGGTCGAAGCTCACGTCGCTGTCCGGCATTCGACCGATGCGTATGAGCCCCTCGGCGAACTCAAAGGTCCGCCCGGCTTCAGCCCCGTACGTCTGGCGGAGTCGGATCATTCGTCGACGGCGGGGGCGGCCGCTTTCAGCGTGGTCGGTTCGGAGCGACCGACACCTACCGTGATCGTCGCCGCCAGGCCGAGGAGCAGCAACACCACCGCCGCGATCGGCCATGAAAAGGCCCGTGTTTCGATCCGTGCTTCGGGACCAAACGAGAACATCGAGGTCGAGACCATCGCCGGCCGCGGCAGCATGCTCTTGATAACAGGCTTGGCAGCTTGCGGATGGACTGGGACCTCACCCTCTGCCGGGGGCAAGGGATACTGCTGGTAGTAGGGCACCGGCGCGCCATCACCCACATCGAGCCCATCGCCTTCGACATCTCCGACGATGCACGTGATGTTGTCGTGGCCGCCGGCCGCGTTTGCCATTTCGATCAGGCGGTCGGCAAGCTCGGGCAGCTCTTTGGTGTGCACCATCAGCTCTTCGATCACGTCATCGTGGACCAGCCCGCTCAAGCCGTCGGAACACAAGAGCAGTCGATCGCCCTGGCGAAGCTCCATGAACGTGAGGTCGACGCTCACTTGCTCGGTGGTGCCCAACGCCTGAAGAATTATGTTGGTGTGCTCGAACTCCTCAGCTTCGTCCTCTGTGAGCTGGCCGGCCTCGATCAGCTGATTCACCAAGGACTGGTCTTTCGTAATCAGGCTGAGCTCACCGTTTCTCAGGATGTAGCATCGGCTGTCGCCGACCTGTCCCACGAAGAGCACCTTATCGATCAAGCCTGCGACGGTCGCCGTGGTACCCATTCCGCGTCGTGTCTTGTCCTTCCTCGCGGAATCGAAGATTCGAGCGCCTGCTTCCTCGATCGCATGGACGAGTCTTCGGGCAAAAGAATCGCGATCTTCCGCCGGTGCGTCGCCGCGCAGCAGCTCGTAGACCGTATCGATCGCCATTTGGCTCGCGATCTCGCCCGCGGCAGCGCCGCCCATGCCGTCGCACACCGCAAGCGCGATGCCTCTTTCGGCAAGCTCGCGCTCGTGGAGCTGATCTTTGTCGTCGGGGCCGCCATCGCCGCTCAGGTCGCTGGCCAGGAAATTGTCCTCATTATGCTCGCGAATGAGCCCGACATTGGTTCGACCGAAGAACCGCAAACGGATGGGACCGGAGGGTGCCACTGACGGCGGAGGAGCCTCTCGAATAGGGTCCGAGCCTGCCGACTCGGGCTTGCTGTCCCGCTCCGTCATCGCACCTCCACGGAGAATGTGCGCGTCCCCATGAGACTACGATACAAACAACCGCGGCATCATACCACTTTCGGCTGTTTCACAGGGAGATGGCAGCGGATTGGGCGCCGCCCGGTCAGCGATGACCCACGAATGCGTAGCCCAGCTGAAAGAGCAGCGCGACGTCGACGCCCGAGCCGGCGCCGCGCAGGACCCCGTCGCTCTTGGTGACGAACGTCTCGGTTCCCAGGATGTGGACGCCGACCAGCAAGTCGACTACGGCACGAAGCTTCGTCTCGATCTCTACCCCCACCGAGCCCGAACCGATGCCACCCAGCGCGTCCACCCTGAACCTGTTCCCCAGGAGCGCCAGGCCACCGTCGAATCGAAACACGGGATGCGAGCGACGCCTCGGAAGCAGTCTAAACTGGAACGCTCCGCGAATGGACTGCAGTGTTGCGACTTCGTACACCCCGTCGCTGTCGAGGAACCACATGTCGTAGCTGAGGCCCAGGCCGATCCCGTGCTTCCATTGTGCCCCGATCAAGCCGCCGATATCGGCTCCGACCCCGAAGATGCACCGCTCTCCCGCCGGACAGAGGCTACTCTTGTCGACCGGTACCACGAGGCCGGCATGTAGCTCGCCCCAAACCACCGTCCCCTGCCGCTCGGGCACGGGTACCTGGACAGTGGATTGGGCTCTGCCCGACACGGCCAAAAGCAGCGCGCCGCACAGCATCGCGACCAGGACCAACGAGGGGCGAGCTGCCACGGGGCGAGGATGACCCGGAACGGGGGGAGTAGACAAGATTGACAGCCGGTAGTCGCCCCTTATAGTAGCGCCGATTTCACCAGTAAGAGGCTCTCGTGGAGATCTATCTGGACAAACGTGCGATGCGTCAAATCCGTCTTTCCGTGGCGGATTCCATCGCGGACGGGGAGACGGAAACCCTCCGAGAAGACCTAGTCGGCGTCTTTGTGGACGACGACATCGAGGAGATCGAGCGCCGCATCGACAGCGGGGACTTCTACGATTTCGTCTCGGAAATCCTCGACGAATGGTCGGGAGAAGACATCGATGAGCTGCTCGAGCTGCTCGAGGCACAACTGGCCGAGGCGGACGTCGACCTCAAGTACAGCTCACCCGAGCTCGATGACGACGAGGAGGACACCGAGGAAGAACCGGAAGAAGAGCTCGTCGCCGAGGAAGAGGAAGAGCTCTGAGTCCTCAAGGTGAGGGCTTGACGGTGTAGCCGCGTTCGGTGAAGAACTTCTCGATGCGCAGATTGATCATCTCGGGATACTCGACCGCTGCGTAATGGGTGCCCTTGGGGATGATCATCAACTCGGCACCACGAATTCTCTGCGCTGTCCGCTCCGCAACTGCACCGGGGGTCATTAGATCGCGTCCACCGGCTATGACCAAGGTGGGCACGTCGATCGAGGAAAGCACATCCCAGGCATCGTGCTCACCGAGGAGCTCTAGAGTCTTCATGTAGGTCTTCATGTCGAGGTCGCGAAACGAATCCGCCAACGCGTGGAACACGTCTTCGTCGAGGGTACTGGCGGCAAGGCCGATACGCTTGATCCATTGAACCGTTTCCGGTTGTTTGACGAGTTGACCGACTACGAGCTCCACGACTTGATGGATGGACTGCAGCCCTCTGAGGACCGGCGGAACGACCTTGTCCATCACGCCCGCGTTCAGCAACGTGTCGAATGGGCGCCCGGGAACACCATTGAGAATGACCAGCGCCGCCACCTTCTGCGGAGCGGCGCGGAAGATCTCCAGCGCCACCTGGACTCCCATCGACCAGCCGAATAGCGCTGCGCGATCGATCCCCTCAGCCTCCATGATCTCCAGCGCGTCACAGGCTTGGCTCCTCATGTCCAGCGCGGCGGGTTCAGGAGGCGGCCCGGACGCGTAAAGGCCACGGTAGTCCCACGAGATGAACTGATATCGGTCAGCGAGATAGTCGATCTGGTGTGTCCACGCCTGCCAGCTCCCCCCGAGGCCGTTGCAAAGGAGCACCGGGAGGCCTTCTCCGACCACGTGGTAGGCGATCTCGGTGCCGTCGAATGAAGTCAGGCGACGCTCTTCGATCTCGTAACGCATGTCTATCGAACCGATCGTAACACACTCATGGAATCCACGAGGTGCGAGCTTGGGTCGCGTCGTCGGAGGCGGATCCACTCGGCGAAAGCTCGAGGACGGCCCGCAAGACTTTTTGCTCCACCTTTCGAACGAGTCCCACAGGAGTCGGGATACGCAGCAGCAAGTTGACCCGCTCCGTATCGACGACTTCGTACGTGATCCTCGGTTCGGAGATCGGCGCGTTCAAGCCATGGCGTCGGTACCGGACGACGATGCTGCGACGGACATCTTCGAGGAATTCGGCGCACGCCTCCCGCGCAACTTTGAGAACGCGTTGCTCGATCTCGACTAAGGGCGCGTCCCGTCGCACCGGTATGGTCATGACGTGAAGCACGTATTGGCCGGCCAGGCTCTCGTTCAGAACGGCGGTATCGAGAAACACGCTGTTGGGGAGAGTGATGACCCTGCCTGTGCGTTGGTACCCCGGGCCCACCTCGAGCACCGTGGTGCTGAGAAGGCCGTGGTCGATCACGTCCCCGTGAATATCGAGCACTTGAATCCGATCGCCGACGGTAAACGCATCCGAGCTCATTCGATAGAACCAGCCCTGCACGCTCGCGAGCGTCTCCTTGATGGCCCATACGATCGCCATCGCGAGCACCACGAAAGAAAGCGCGAGCGCGCGCAGCTCGGCCGCCCAGATGAACAACAGCCCGAACGCCAGCAACAGATATGAGGCCGCCCGGATATTGGAGGCGGCTCGAAGCTGGAGTTGCGGAGTGATCCGCTCGTTCCGACGGATGAACCGAAGCACGACGTAACGCGTGCCGATCACCACGAAGAACAGCAGTGCCGTGGCGAATAGGTCGCGAAGGAGTCCCTCGTCTTGGAGCATCTCGGGGACCGCGTTGAGCGCTTCGAACGGCACGATAGGGCGCGCCTACCACACGCTTTCGGGGCGCGCCACGCGCTTGTTCCCGCAAAGTCAGTCATTTCAGGCAGTTGCCTGCTGACCATGGCCTATCGGACGGTTGGACATTGACTCGACAAAAGCTTGACGTTATATAGACAAGCATTGGACAGATGACCTATCGGCTCGAACGAACTCAGGTGATTCCCAGGCCGCGACACGAGGTGTTCGCCTTCTTCTCGCGCCCGGAGAACCTGGAGCAAATCACGCCCCCGTTTTTGGGCTTCCGGATTCTCACGCCCAGCCCGGTCCCCATGCACGAAGGCGCCTCCATCGACTACCGGCTTCGTTTGTTCGGGCTTCCGCTCGGATGGCAAGCGGTCATCCGCGACTACGAACCCGACGTTGGTTTCACCGATGTCCAACAGGAGGGCCCGTATCGGCTCTGGCATCATCGCCATGAGTTCGAAGACGCCGAAGGCGGGACTTTGATGCGGGATGTCGTCGACTACGAGTTGCCCCTCGGTCCGTTGGGGGCGGCCGCTCACGCGCTCGCAGTTCGTAGCACGCTGAACCGCATATTCGATTACCGCTTCAAGACCATCGAGGAGATTCTCTCATGAGAACGATCGTTTGGTACCGCGCGAAGGACCTTCGTGTGGCGGATCACGCCCCACTCATCGACGCAGCGAGCCTCGGTGAAGTCATTCCGCTCTTCATCATGAATCCGCGCTACTTCGACCGCGCATCGGAACTGCCTCACCGCATGCAGTTCTTGCTTCAATGCTTGCAATCGCTAAAGGATAACCTCGAACATCGTGGCTCAACTCTCGTTCTTTCGAAAGGCCCGAGCCGTAGTCTCCTTCCAGAGCTCGTGCAGCGCTGGGGGGTCGACCGGGTGGTAGCACACCGAGGCACGGAGCCATTCGGCCGGGAACGCGACGCCTACGTTGCCCAGAAGCTCTCCATTCCGTTCGATCTCTTCGAGGGAGAGACGCTTGCGCCGCCTGGGAGCCTCCGCTCGAAGGCGGGGACGCCGTTTTCCGTGTTCAGCCCCTTCGCCCGTGCGTTTCGGGCACAAGCGGCGATCGAGGCCCCACTTCCGGCGCCCGAGAGACTTTCGGCAGTCCCAGACTCCGTCTTGCGCTCCTCACTCGCCATTCCGACTCTTGAAGCGTTGGGTCTCAGCGCGAATCCACGGATTCTTGCCGGCGGGGAACGCGAAGCGCGACAGCGCCTTTGGAGCTTCTTGAGATACGGGGCCGAGGACTATCACAAACAGCGTGACCGCATGGACATCGCCGGGACGAGCCGGCTTTCGCAGGACTTGAAGTTCGGGACCCTATCGATTCGTACCGTGTGGCACCAGGCCTCGAAAGCAACACGCGAAGCTGACCCGAAAGATCGCTTCTTGAACGAGCTCCTTTGGCGCGAGTTCGCCCATCACATGCTGTGGGATCGTCCAGAGCTACTCACGAGCTCCTTCCGACCCGAGTTTCGGGACTTCCCCTGGGAATACGACCAGGATTCCTGGCAGGCGTGGGCCGACGGTAAGACCGGTTACCCGATCGTCGACGCCGCAGCACGTCAACTGCGAGCCGAGGGCTTCGTTCACAATCGCGCGCGCATGATCGCGGCGAGCTTCCTCACCAAGCATCTCCTCATCGACTACCGATTAGGCGAAGCCCACTATCTACGCTTACTGACGGACGGCGACTGGTCACAAAACAACGCTGGCTGGCAGTGGTCCGCAGGCAGCGGCTGCGACGCACAACCGTACTTCCGCATCTTCAATCCGATGACCCAGGGTGAGAAGTTCGACCCCAATGGCGACTACGTTCGCCGGTGGGTTCCCGAGCTGAAAGAGATGTCGGCCAAGTTCATCCACCGACCGTGGGAAGCACCCGCCGAAGTGCTCGAAAGCGCTGGGATCACCCTTGGCGAGACCTACCCCGCTCCCATCGTCGACCACAAGGAAGCCCGCAGGCGCTTCCTGTTCGTGGCGGAGCAACACATCGCCACGACCAAGAGCAGACACAAACCCCAACCGACTCCGGCTTCGTCGCACTCTCCCGCGACACGGCCGCTTTCTTAGGAGCTGGCATTTTCCTCATCAATTCGCTGCGCATGGAACACCAATCGACAAATAGCTGGGAAATCGAGGTATTCCACGATGGGGATTGCCCGCTCTGCGCCCGGGAGATCGCGAATCTACGCAAGCGCGATCTCCGCGGGCGTATTCTTTTCACCGACATCGCGGCGGCCGACTTCGACGCGTCCGTGTTCGGCAAGGACCACGACACCTTCATGAAGAACATACAAGGCCGTCTCCCTGACGGCACTTGGCTTAGTGGAGTCGAGGTCTTTCGGCGTCTCTACTCCGCGATCGGGTTTGGGCCGCTGGTGGCGCTAACGCGAATTCCCGGCGTGTCGAACGCCCTCGACTGGGGCTACGCACGATGGGCGGAAAACCGGCTTCGGCTTACCGGTCGCTGTGAAGACGGCGTCTGCGAGGCACAGGAGATAGCATGAGTACAAACGTAGAAGAGCTCAACGGGCTCTACCCGATGCGCGTCGTAACGCGCCTCACCGGATTGTCCGCCGACACGATTCGCGTCTGGGAAAGACGCTATCAAGCCGTCAAGCCCGAGCGAACCGAAGGCAACAAGCGGCGCTACTCCGGTTCTCAAGTCCGGCGTCTGTCGCAACTGCGTCGCGCCACCGAGCTTGGTCACACCATCAGCGAGGTGGCGAATCTCGAGGAAGAACGCCTTCAGGAGATCATCGTCTCGACGGATGCCCCGGCCCTGAAGCGAGAGCTCCACGGATATGAGGGCATCATCGACGACTACCTCTCGGCGATCGAGCAGTTCGAGGTGCAGCGCGCCGACGAGATTCTGACTCGCACCGCCGCGATCCTGCCACCGCTGGCCCTCTCCCTGCAGTTCATCGTGCCGCTCACCAACCGGGTCGGCGAGCTCTGGTGCGGCGGCAACTTCGCCATCGCTCACGAGCATATCGTGACCGGCCAGATCCGAAGCCTGCTCGGTAGCTTGATCCGAAGCGTGACTCCGCCCAAGGGAGCGAGCCGCGTCGTCGTCGCGACCCCCGCCGGTCACAGACATGAGTTCGGCGCCTTCATCGGCTCATTCATAGCGGCTAGCCGCGGCATGGAGCCACTCTATTTGGGCGCCGACGTACCCGTAGATCAGATCGAGCTCGCGGGCGATCGGAGCGGGGCACGGGTCGTCCTTCTCAGCATCGCTAGGGATTGCTCCGAAGCGGAACTGGAGCGACTGACCGCGGACACGCAGCGGCTCGCAGAGCGCTTCGACATCTGGCTTGGCCTACCCGAAGGCCACGCGGCGGGCGAGCTCGACCTGCCAGTGCTGTGCTTCCACCGCTACGAGGATCTCGATGCGGCACTCGTCCACCGGACCTCGTGACTGGCCAGGGCAAACGCACTAAAGAGCGGCGATGAGCGCGCACATTACGGCGGTCTACGCAGCTATTCTCGGATTGTTGCTCACGATCCTCGGGATGCGGACCCTGATCTTGCGACGGCGATTGAAGATCGCGGTTGGCGATGGGGGAAACGCCGTGCTGATCAAAGCGATCCGCGCGCATGCCAACTTCGCCGAGTACGTGCCCATCGCGCTCCTGCTAGTTTGGTTCCTCGAGCTCCGGACGGGCGGGGGACCATGGATCCACGTTCTGGGTATCACCCTCGTCGTCGGAAGACTGATTCACGCACGCGGCTTGAGTGAGGTCAACGAGGACTTCCGGCTTCGCACTGCTGGGATGTTCTTGACGTTCACTGTCATCATCTCGGCATCCCTTCGCATCCTGATCGACGCGGTTGCCAAATTCGGCTAGGCGCCCCAAAGGAGAAACATGGCACGGTACATTGCACGAGTTCGCACGCCCTTAACACCAGAGGAAAGCTTCAGATACGTGTCCGATTTTCGAAACCTCGAGCAATGGGACCCGGGCGTCGACCGGGCGAAAATGATCAGGGGCGAAAAGCCGGACACGGACACGGCGTACGCCGTGAAAGTCCCCGGGGCAGACTTGGTATATGAAACCCTCAGCTTCGATGCCCCGCGTTCGACGACCCTCAAGGCGAAGAACGGCGTTCTCACTTCGTACGACCGAATCAGCGTCGAACCCGACGGCGAAGGGAGCGTGGTGACCTACGATGCAGAGCTCACACTGAACGGCCCACTCGGTTTGTTCGACCCCCTTCTCAAGCTCGCCTTCAATCGCATCGGCAATCGCGCTGCCACAGGACTGCGCAAAGCGCTTCAGGGATAGACCTCGGATCGAAATCCGGCGTATGATGCGGCACTGGACGCGTTCGCCGCGCGCATTGAGAGCCCCTGGACGAAAGGCGGGTAGTGATGACTGGGACCTGGGAAAAGACGGCGTGCATTTTGTGCGAATGCAACTGCGGGCTCGACGTACAGCTCGGCGGAGAAGACAACAGACACTTCATTCGATTCCGAGGCGACAAAGAGCACCCCGCATCCCAAGGGTATGCGTGTGAGAAGCCGCACCGCCTCGACTTCTATCAGAATGGCAAAGACCGGATCAGGTCGCCCCTTCGCCGCAAACCTGACGGCAGCTTCGAAGAGATCGACTGGGACACCGCGATTGCCGAGGTTGCCGAACGTCTCGCCGCCGTCCGTGACGAGTACGGAGGCGAGGCAATCTTCTATTACGGGGGAGGTGGCCAAGGGAACCATCTGCCCGCGGCCTACTCGGCGGCGACTCGCCGCGCGCTCGGTTCACGCTACCGCTCCAACGCCCTGGCTCAAGAGAAGACGGGTGAGTTTTGGGTCAACGGTCGGTTGATCGGAGCACCGATGCGTGGCGACTTCGAGCACTGCGAGGTGGGCCTGTTCGTCGGAAAGAACCCGTGGCAGTCGCACAGCATTCCCCGTGCTCGAGTCACACTCAAGGCAATGGCGAAGGATCCGAAACGATCGATGATCGTGATCGACCCAAGGGTGAGCGAAACAGCCGCGATGGCGGATTTCCATTTGCAGGTGAAGCCGGGGACGGACGCCTGGTTGCTCGCTGCGATGGGCGGTGTCCTGGTCCAGGAAGACCTCATCGCCAAAGATTGGCTGGCGGAACACGCCGTCGAGACGGACGAGACGCTTCCCGCGCTCGCAGAGGTCCCGGTGAGCGCGTACTGCAACATTGCCGGGGTACCCGAAGATCTCGTTCGGCGGGCGGTTCGCCGCATCGCCGAGGCATCGAGCGTGGCGGTCTTCGAAGACCTTGGCATTCAGATGAATCGTCACTCCACTTTGTGCAGCTACTTGAACAAGCTCCTGTGGGTCTTGACCGGCAACTTCGGCAAGAAGGGAACTCAGTACGTTCCCGCGACCCTGGTCAGCCTCGCGGGTGGTGCGCAGTCCCAGCTCGAGAAAGTCGCTGATCCGCGCCCTAAGACGAAAGACAGCCCGGTGACCGGTTCCCGCATCATTTCCGGTCTTGTCCCGTGCAACGTGATCCCCGACGAGATCCTCACGGATCACCCAAAGCGCTTTCGCGCGATGATCGTCGAAAGCGGCAATCCGGCGCATTCGTTGGCGGATAGCCAGCGCATGCGAGAGGCGTTGAGCGCGCTCGATACGCTCGTCGTGATCGACATCGCGATGACCGAGACCGCTCGACTCGCCGACTACATCCTGCCGACGCCCACCCAATACGAAAAGTACGAAGCGACCTTCTTCAACTTCGAGTTCCCTGCGAATTACTTCCACCTGCGCCGTCCGCTACTCGAGCCGCCGCCTGGTGTGCTCGGCGAGCCGGAGATCCACGCACGCCTGTGTGAAGCCCTCGGCGCATATACCGAGGAGGACCTCGCGCCGCTCAAGGCCGCGGCCGCCCAGGGGCGGGAAGCCTTTACACCGGCGTTCTTTGGACTCGTGCTGACCAACCCCAAACTTGGACCCCTCGCGCCAACGATTCTCTACCGCACCTTGGGCCCGCATCTTCCAAACGATGCCGCCGCGGCTGCCGTGCTGTGGGGCCTGGTCCACCAGTTCGCCATGTCGTATCCCGGCTCCCTTCGCCGGGCCGGTTTCGAGGGCCGCGGGTTCGAGCCCCAGGAGCGCTTGTTCGATGCCATCCTCGAAAACGAGTCGGGGGTGATCTTCTCGGTCGACGAGTACGAGGAGAGTTGGAAGCGGGTCGCCACCCCAGGGGGCAAAATTCACGTCGCCATCCCGGAGCTCCTCGGAGAACTAGAAGAGCTCAGTACCGAGCATCCCTCCGCGACCAACAGCGAGTTTCCGTTCGTCTTGTCGGCGGGCGAGCGCCGCTCATTCACGGCGAACACGATTTTCCGCGATCCCGACTGGCGCAAGAAGGACATCGATGGCGCGCTTCGTATCAGCCCGAGCGACGCGACCAAACTCGGCGTGCAAGACGGTGACCGGGTACGCCTCACGACTAAGCGAGCCACGGTCGAGGTTTCGATCGAAGTCTCCGAGATGATGCAAGCAGGCCATGTCTCGCTCCCCAACGGTCTCGGTGTGGACTATCCGGAGGACAACGGCGGGACGCGGCAGCAAACCGGGGTCGCCCCCAATGAGCTGACCTCGACCGAAGACCGCGATTGGCTGGCGGGCACGCCGTGGCACAAACACATCCCGGCTCGGATCGAGGCACTCGCCTAGGCGATGTACAAGTCGCTCACGGCCCAGTCGCTTCATTACTTCAGTCGACCGCAAGAGAACATCTTACGCACGCCGCTCCTGAGCCCGGCCGCGTGGAAGGGAAGCGAGCTCGCGAGCAAAAGCGAATGGCGCGAACCGCTCACCACGGCTGACATCGTCGAGCTCGAAAGCGCGATCAAGACGGCCAAGCGCACGGGAAGGCCGACCGAACGACTGTCCAAGAAGGACTTCCCACTCAAACGCATGACCCCAAAGCTCGATCGCTGGCGTGCCGAGCTGAGCGACGGTCGGGGCTTTCACGTGGTCACGGGCGTGCCCGTCGCGCGCTGGGGCCAAGCGGACACCGAGCTGTTCTTCTGGTGCTTCGGTCTGCACTTGGGAGTACCCGGCGCTCAGAATCCCCAGGGCGACTTGCTCGGCCACGTCCGGGACACCGGAGAGAGCGCAAGCGACCCCCACGTGCGGCATTATCGCACCTCGGCCAACATCTCGTTTCACTGTGACGCTGCCGACGTCGTCGGACTTCTGTGCCTCAACAAGGCCAAGCGCGGAGGCAAGAGCCGCATCGTCAGCTCCGTTTCGGTCTATAACGAGGTGCTCCGCCGGCGCCCAGACCTCGTCGAGCGCCTGTATCAACCATTCCTGCTCGATACCCATGGCGAAGGTGGGGTGAGCTACATCCCCATCCCACCCTGTCGGTATGCCGACGGGCGCCTCCGAACCTTCTATCACAGCGACTACTTTCGGACAGTATCGGAGAACACGGGCGCCCCCCCGCTCACCGGGAAAGAGCGAACGCTCCTCGATCTGTACGACGAGATCGCGAGCTCGCCCGACTTCCACCTCGACATGGATTTACAACCGGGGGATATCCAGTTGCAGTCGAATCACACCCAGCTCCACGCCCGTACCGATTACGAGGACCACCCCGAGCCCGCCCGCAAACGGCACCTGCTGCGGCTCTGGATCTCGCTTCCATCCCCGAGGTCTTTGGGCGCCCGACTGCGGACTGAGCGGAGCCGGGTCGCGATGGTCGCCAATCTTGGACGGCTGAGGGTAAAAACCGCATTACAGCGCGTAGCGACGCGCCAGTGATACACTATTTTACACCGGATTGAGGGTTTGTTGCGACGTCCTGGACGGGTGTCTAGACTGGCGCTCGGAGAACCTACAGCTATGACCGGCAAACTGAATCCAACTACATCCATCTTTTGGTGCCTTCTACTGGCATTCCTCCTCGTGAGCTTCGGCTGCAAGAAGGACGCCGAGGAGCCCGTCGCAGAAGACACCAGCGGCGACGAGATTCCGGAACCCGAGCCCGAAGTCGAATACGAGCCAGCCCCAGAGGCATGCATGCTCGAGACCGTCTACTTCGCGTTCGACTCGTCCGAGCTCGATAGCGCCTCGCGCGCATCGATCGCGGCCGCCGTGGAATGTTTTCGAAACCAGAACAGCTCTGGGAGCCTTCTGCTCACGGGCGCATGCGACCCTCGCGGTACCGAGGAGTACAACATGGCGCTCGGCGAGCGTCGTGCTCAATCGGTCCGCCGATACCTTCAGTCACTGGGCATGGATACGAGCCGCGTTTCCGTGACCTCGGTTGGCGAAGAGATGGCAAGCGGAACCAACGAGCAAGGCTGGTCTCGAGATCGGAATGTGAGCGCGTCCGAGGCTAACTAGTGAACGGCGAAGCCGTTCAGACACTCGACCCGTGGCAACTCGTGGTCGGGGCGTCGCCCGTCGTCCAGCTGGTCCTCATCATCCTCGTCGTGATGTCGGTCGCGTGTTGGTACATCATCGGTGCGAAGATGATCCGGCTCTCACAGGCGACCAATGAGAGCCGTCGCTTTTTGGAGCTGTTTTGGTCGAAGCAGAAGGCTCGCGCTTGGGATGCGCAGAGCATGACCGACATCCACAAGCGCCTGCCCAGCTATGCCCATTCGCCCATCGCGACGCTTTTTCGCGCGGGATACGTGGAGCTGGCGCGGATCGCGCGCACGGGTAGACCCGACAAAGGCGATATCGACAACATCGAACGAGCCATCCGTCGAGCGCAGACAGCGGAGGTCACTCGCCTCGAAAACAAGGTGTCGGTCCTTGCCACGACCGGGTCGACTGCCCCGTTCGTCGGACTCTTCGGCACCGTGTGGGGCATCATGAATTCCTTCATCGCGATTCACGGTCAAAAGAGTGCCGGGCTCGACGTCGTGGCTCCGGGCATCGCGGAAGCATTGATCGCCACTGCGCTTGGTCTTGCGGCCGCTATCCCCGCGGTCATGGCCTACAACTACTTCGTCCGAAGGATTCGGGTCGTCGAGAGCGAAGTCGACGCGTTCAAGAACGACTATCTCAACATCATTCGTCGTCATCTTCTCGCGGAATAGACGATGGCGTTTTCGGATCAGGGTAACGGCAAGCAACGCGCGCTGAGCGAGATCAACGTCACGCCGCTGGTCGACGTGATGCTCGTTCTGTTGATCATCTTCATGATCGCCGCTCCCATGCTCACCACGGGCGTGTCGGTCGACCTTCCCAAAGCTGAGGCACCTCGCATCGAGATCGACCAAGATCACCCATTGATCACGGTCCAAAAAGACCAGCGCATTTTCTTGTTTGGCGAAGAAGTGAGCCTCCCCGTACTCCGCGAGCGACTGGTCACCGATGAGCGGATTCGAAACCTCGACGAGGTCTTCGTACAAGCCGATGAAGAGGTCCCCTATGGGGCGGTCGTTCGAGTCCTCGCGCTGGTTCGCAAGGCGGGTATCGGAAAAATGGGGCTGGTGACCGATCCGGCCGCTCGCACGTCTAACTGATCGACATGGACGCAGACATTCCATATTGGAAGACGCTTTCGCTCTTCGAGCCCCAACGCGCCTCGTTTGCAGAGATCGTCGCCGGCGTCGTATCGGCGTTTGGCGCAGTCGTCGTGCTCCCCATCGTCGTAGTGCTGACGTCGTTGGTCTTCGATGCGATTTTCGGAAACGCATCAGCCGACGACGGAGCGCTTCCCCCGATCGAGGTCGTGGAAACCCGCTTTGTTCGGCTAGGCACGCCAGAGCCGCGCGCCCTTCCCGATTTGGAGGCGCCAAGCACGGACGAGCCGCCCGCGCCCGCAACCGAGCCCGAACCTTCTCCGACGCCAGCGCCCGTCGTCGCACAGCCCAAACCCTCGAAAAAGGCAAAACCAAGGAAGCGAGAAAGCGCCGAGGACATGTTGGCCCAACTCGGCCAGAGCGCCGACAAGATCTCGGGGCTTTCCCGGGGGGCGCAGCGACAAGGACACGCTGAGGGTATCGCGGAGGGTACGAAGCTCGACGGGGATGCGTCCGACCTATACAAGGGAAAGCTCTACGCCTACTTCCGACGTGGATGGCAGGTGCCGGGCTCGATCCCGGACGCCGACCTCAAGAAGCTGACCTGTTTGGTGGAATTCACCATCACCGATGACGCCCGCGTCGGGCCGTTCGAGATCGTCCGACCGAGCGGGAATGATTTTTTCGACGCGTCGGTTCGTCAGAGGATGGCTCAAGCCGAGGGGAGCGGCCTTCCCAAGCCACCCAAGGAGGTCGCCGATCAATTCATCGGCGAGACGATCTCCTTGCTCTTCTACGGACGACACGCACGGTGAACTGATGAAACACTTATTCATAAGCGCGACTGGTGTCTTGGTCATGCTCGCCTCGTTCGGCGCGTGGCCGGTGTACAGCCAAAATGGGAGCGAGCCCGCCCTCCCCGAGGACCGCATCGTGATCGCGATCGATGCCCCACAGCGACAGGTGTTCCGAATTGGCATCCCCGACCTCTTTGGTCAGCCGAGCCAGTACACCACAGCCGCTGCCGACGTGCTGCGCAACGACTTCCGACTGATGCCCAACTATCGCGTGATCGGGCCGGATACGGTCCCGCCCAACACGGTCACCAAGAGCCTCGAGGTGCAGCCCGGCATGTGGTCGAGCTTCGGCGCCAACGGCGTCATCAAGGGACACGTACAACCCCGCGGCGCCAACATCGAAGTCCACCTTCGCTTCTATCAAATACCCGGGAGTGACCGCGTTGCATTCGAGCGGACCTATAGGGGAAAACCCGAGGGCCTTCGCGCATCGATGCACGATTTCGGAAACCACGTGCTTCGCGTGCTGACCGGCAAGCTCGGGCCCTTCGGCACGAGCCTCGTATACGGCCGTCGTCGTGGCCCCGGACAAAAACAGATATGGGCCGCCGGCATGGACGGTCATGGGCTGAGGCGCGTCTCGCCCGGCAACGGCGTATCGATGCTTCCCGCCTTCGGCAAGGGTGCGATCTGGTACACTCGTATGACGAGTCGCGGCACCTTCATCACCCACCACGGCGCGTCCGGGAGACCGGTGATTCGAGGCGCGGGCCTCAACATGGGTCCTGCGGAGTGCGACGGCCGCATCTTCTTTGCGTCGTCACGCGACGGAGACTCCGAAATCTACAGCGCGGCCCGCGACGGCTCGAACGTGCGCCGACTGACGCGAAATCGCGCGATCGACGTGAGTCCGAGTTGTGGGCCGAGCGGGAAGCTCGCGTTCGTGTCCAACCGGCACGGAAGTCCGCAGATCTTCACCATGAACCAAGACGGCTCCAATGTGCGCCGCGTCACGTTCAAGGGAAACTATAATCAAACGCCATCGTGGTGCCGTGATCCGGCCACTCCTCTGATCGCGTTTACCGGCCGCGACGGCGGCCTCGACATTTTCACGGTCAATATCGAGACGCAGGAATACAACCGCATTACCCAAGGGACCGGCGAAAGCAAAGACCCGGCCTTCTCCCGTGACTGTCGTGTCATCGCCTTTGCATCCACGCGGCGCGGGGCACCGGGCGTGTATTTGGCGAGCCCCGAGGGCTTCGATCAGGTCCGGGTCATCGAAGGCCGTGCCGAAACGGTTCGGTGGAGTCGCTAGCACGCAGACGCAAGCTCACCCGCCGTCATCGCACGCGGACCGGCCTGCGGCTTTGATCTCGCGGAGCTTGACTCGCGCCTTGGATGCGAGACCAGAGCGACGGTAGTTTTTGATCAAGGTCTCGAGCGCCTTTTCTGCGTCCTTGCAAGCGCGGACCCGAAAGAATGCATCACCCATCTCGTAAAGCGTCTCGTCGATCATGTCCGACTTCTTGTATTTGGAGATGACGAGTCGGAACTCGCCGAGCGCATCGGCCGGGCGATCCTGACGGAGGTAGCTCACACCGAGCCAATACTGCGCGTCGTCCGCGCGACGGTCGGAAGGATACTTCTTTGCGTACTCACGGAGCAGGGCTCGCGAGAACGAGTGCTCGTTGATGCGAAGCGCCTGCATCGCTGCTTCCCAATGCTTTTTCCTATCGGCAGGCACCTCGTCGGGCTGCGCTGGGAAGTCGACGCCAGCGGTGCGAGCCATCTCGGTGAGCTGACGCCGGAGATCCTGAACGGTCTGCGTGCTGCTCGCCTGGTTGGTGACGGCCGTGTTCTGAAACTCCGCAACCAGGCCCTGGAGCTGATCGACGCGCTTTTGGAGCTCTTCGATCTGTACGCCTTGGTCGGCACTGTTGCGCCGCACGACCGCGCTCGCCTCCTTCATCAAACCTTCGAGCTCCTTGCGATCTGCCTCGAGTTTCGTTTCGAGCTCCTCGAGGCGCTGTTGCTGTGCATTGAGGTCGGCTTGCATCTCTTTGAGGCAGCCGCTCAGCACGAGTGTGCACAAGGCGAAACCAAGAAGTCGGGTACTCCAGCTCACGGGCTGAAGTATAGCCGCCTCACCCCGCGGTTCGAATTTCTGTGCACTCCGGGATGGCTGCTTCCGATGCACGATGCCGTTCGCGGGCCGCGGTCAGGAAGCGCAAAACCGCATCCAACATGCGGGCGGTGCGTGGTGAACACAGCAAATCAAAGGCGTGAAGTGCACCTTGTAATTCTGCGTAAACGACGGGCTGCTGGGAGACATGCCGCAACTTTTGGACGAAAAGGCGCGCCTCTTCGACAGGGGCGAGGTTGTCCCGATCGCCGTGAATGACGAAAAACGGGGGAGCCTCGGAGTGGATGCGATCGATGGGCGAGGCCTCGGTGAACTTTTCAGGCTCCTCGTCGATGAATGCTTTCAGCACGCGTGGCTGAAGAAGCCGGTACACGAAGGTCGGTGGGTGCACACCGAGCCGATTGGTGAAGTCGTAAACGCCGTAGATCGGCACCGCCGCCTGGATTGAGGTGTCGGCGTCTTCGAACCCTGGCTGGTAGGCGGTGTCGTTTTCGGTGAGGGCCACCATCGCTGCCAGGTGCCCACCCGCGGACCCACCCGTGACAGCGACGAAGCCTGGATCGACGCCCCACTCGTCGGCGTGCTCGCGCACCCACGCAAGACCGTACTTCAGGTCCTCCAGGTGGTCCGGGAAGGTCGCACCGGGACTGAGACGATAGTTGAGGTTGAAGCAGACCCATCCGTTGGCCGCGAGGTGGGACATCAACGGTAGGCCCTGCTCGCGCTTGTCTCCCATCACCCATGCGCCCCCGTGGATCTGCAAGATCGCCGGGCGGTCGGGCTTGAACTCGTCCGGCGCGATGACGTCGAGCCGGAGCCGTCGGCCTGCAACGGTACGGTAGACGATATTTCGCGTGACTCGGACGCCTCGCCGCCGAAACAGGAAGGGCACCAACTGTTGACGCCACGGCACTCGACCCCGACCGGTCACAGGCTGCATGTCCACGAGTGCTTCGTCGAATGTCTTACGGGCCGACCAACCTTGACGA
>CAJIBX010000049.1_pt1 | contig 17978 bp, 17 predicted proteins | sample 9199471 | NCBI WGS metagenome assembly CAJIBX01 (sample SAMEA7708317, study PRJEB35096) | sediment metagenome | biome: marine neritic benthic zone biome [ENVO:01000025]; feature: sediment [ENVO:00002007]; material: shallow marine sediment [ENVO:03000034] sea grass bed [ENVO_01000059] ...
CATCAGGACACCCGTGGCTATTACGACATCGAAGCGCTCTGGCTCGACGCAAACCGCATCGAGCTCGAAAGTCCTTCCGCCGATAACTTCGTCATTCCCTGAGTGGGGTGGGAAATGCTCGTCCGAGTCGTCGCCGTCGGAAAGCTCAAGGACCGCGATCTGCGGGCGGCCGTCGATGACTACTACGGTCGCATCGGTCGGTACGCACGTTTCGAGGAGTTGGAGCTCAAAGACGGCTCGGACGAAGAGGTGATGAAGCGCCTCACTCGCGCGATCCCGGACCGCTCGCGGGTCGTCGCGCTCGAGGTCGACGGCAAGGCTCTGTCGAGCAAGGAGCTCGCATCGTTCGTCGGGCAGTGCGAAAACGACGGCGTTCAAAACGTCGTCTGGCTGATCGGGGGCGCCTACGGTCTGCCTCGGGCAGCGTCGGAGCGCGCCGATCTCAGCCTTTCTGTGTCGGCCCTCACATTTCCCCATCGCCTCGTGCGGCTGATCTTGGCCGAGCAGATTTATCGGGCCTTCACGATTCTCCGCGGCGAGCCCTACAGCCATTAATCCCCAGCATCGGGCCACTGATTTATGGTAGAGGTTGGCGATGCTGTCTTTGTTCCGTGAGCCCGCGCGACGTGCGAAAAAACACGGCCTCGAAAAGCCTCGGGTGCAGTTGGGCAAGGATGCGCTGGCCACCCTCCAGGACCCGAGCTTCCAGGCGCAGTGGCGGACGCTGTACGAGCAATGCCCGTGGGCGTCGGCCGAGACACCCGACGTTCTGGTCCCCTGGTATGAGATCTACACCAACTACGAACCCATCATCGTCATTCAGCGCACGACGGACGGAGCGCTGGCGGGCCTGCTGCCACTCGCTCGTCGCGGCAGGAAGTCTCTCGTGCACGCCGGTCACGACACCGTCGAGTACATATCCTGGCTGTGTGAGCCATCACGCGGCAATGCTTTCATCGTCGAAGCGCTGGAAGCGGTTCGCGAAGCTTTCGGCCCCGTCGGTATCAAGATGACGTGGCTGATGCCAAACACACCGGTGGACTGGCTCGATCAACGAGGGCCGGGACTTCGTTGCGAGCTGTTGCCCCAGGTTTGCTACGTGGTTCCGTTGACCGACAAGGAAGCGCTCGAAAAGCATATCCGCAGCAAGAAACGTCTTCGCACCAAAATGAACAAGCTGCGCCGTCAAGGCGAGCTTTGCTATCGTCAGTACACCTCGCCGGATGAGCTGGAGTTCCTTTTAGATCGTTTCCTTCCCGAGTTCTATGTGCGCAAAGCCGCGGCCTACGGTCTCGAAACGCCCTCTCCGGAGGAGCAGCAGAGACGTCGTGCCCTGCTCCTCCGCTACGGTCAGACACCCGGCCTCCTGCAGGCCGTGGGATTCGAGCTCGATGGTCAGCCCGTCGCCATGCATGTCACCCTTGCGCTTCGCGGCGAAGTCTCTCAGGGGGGGTTGGCCCACGCACCTGAATGGGCAAAGCTCTCCCCGGCGCAGCTATTGCTGCTCGAGCAGATGCGCGCACTCCATGAGGCCGGCTTCGAGCTGTTCGATTTTTCGCCGGGCGAGGACAGCCACAAGGTGAGACTCGGCGCTGAACCACGGACGATCTACGGTCTTTATGTGCACCCGCGCCGCGCCGCATGTCTAGCATCGAAAGCAAACAAGCGAGCGCGTGCCGTTGCCAAGGCTAAACTGCCGCCACGCGTGTTGGAGGTCGTTCGACAGCTGCGGAGCCGCGGCAACTAGCGGCCCTGGTAGCGCAACTGAACGGACAGCTGACCGACAACCCGGCGATGGACGCCATCGCCATATGGAGCGGGTTCGTCGACCTCCTTGCTCCGAGAACCTGCCCCGGGTGTGACCGGGTTCATTCGCCGGGCAGCGACGGGTTCTGCGAGGTGTGTTTTCCCCTGCTCGAGCCCATGCCCCGTGGGCCCGCGGCCTTCGAGTACGGGGGCCCGATGGCGGATGCGATTCGGCGACTGAAGTACGACAAGCGCACCGATCTTGCCGGACCGCTCGGTCGGATGCTCGCAGACGCCGCTCAGCGTTTTTCAGGCCGTGTGGATATCGTCGTGCCCGTACCCCTCCATCCGAGGCGTCGTCGTGCCCGTGGCTTCGACCAGGCGGCGCTGCTCGCAAGAGGCGTCGCGCGGCGCCTCGACGTTCCTTTTCTTGCACGGGCTCTTCGGCGCAGCCGCAATACCCCGCCCCAGGCGGAGCGCTCGCTGATCGACCGCCTCCAAAACACCCGGGGCGCGTTCACGGCGCGGAGGGACATGTCGGCCCGTCGGGTGCTCCTCATCGACGACGTTCGAACGACGGGGGCGACGCTCGGTTCCGCCGCCGCTGCGCTCCGGACCGCAGGGGCGAACGAGGTGCACACCTTTGCGCTTGCAATCAGCACCTGAGGGCTCGCCACGCGGGCTCTTCGGGCTACGCTCTGGTGCATGCGTCGGTGGTGGCTCATGCTTCTCATGATCGGTTGCGGTAGCACGACCCAGAAGTCGCCCGATCCTTTCGATTTCATCTCGGTGGGCGTCGACCCGCACGAAGAGGCAGCGATCGTGTTCTCGGGGCTGAAGACGGCAGGATACACCGTCGGTGTCTGGCACCATGCCGATGCCTATGCGGCGTTTGACGCTCTGCGCGAAGACGCATCTGTCGTTCGAGTGGTGACCCGCCGTGGGGTCGCGATGGGTATCGATGCGCCGGATGCTCGCGTTCCGGATAGGATTGCGGTCGAGTTGCTCCAATCGCCCACAGGCGACCTCGATGACGATGGCCACGATGAGCTCGTTGTTGCTCTGCACCGAAGAAAGGGACTCACGCCATGCTTGGCGCTCGTCCGAATCTCAGACGAGGGCATCGTTCGCGAAGTGGCGCTTCCCCTCGAAGAGTTCGGTGAGGGCGCCTGTGTCCAAGCCTTCGTCGACGTCGTGGCCGGCCCGGCGTCCGAAGCGCTGGTTAGCGTTCCCGTACCCGAGGCGGGCGTTCCGGCCGTCGTTCGGATTCCGCTTCGAGGTAAGGGAGGGCGGTGGACCAAGGTGCCTGACGCCATGTTGTCTGCCCACCTCGAACGAGAACGGGAGCGTACCGCCGCCGAAATCGACCGAGCTCGCGAAGCTGCCGCCACCGACGCCGTCTACCAGCTGGCCGTCGAGCTGGCGGCGCTCGTCCGGTTTTCCGGCGAAGACCGTGACCGTCAAGTCGAAGCCTTCGACAAAGCACTCAAAGGGCTCGAGCTGTCCCCCATGCAAGCGGAGCGAATCGCGAGCTACCGTCAGCATCTGCTCTATAGTGGCGCTGTGATTGAGCCGGGGCAGGGCACCATGCTAAGTCCCGGCTCCGATGGGCCGAAAGAAAAGGGTCGCTAAAGGCGTTCCGGGGATGGAGCAGCTGGTCTGCCGAAATCCGAAGGCGGCCAAGCGCTATGAGATCGACGAACGCCTCGAGGCGGGCATGGTGCTCGTCGGCTCCGAGGTGAAGAGCCTCCGTCAAGGCAAGGGCGACCTCGATGGGGCGTATTGCTCCGTCGATCGCGGAGAGCTCTTCCTGCACAAGATGCACATCGCGCCGTACGAGCAGGCGGGCTACTCCGGTCATCAGCCCAAGCGCAGCCGAAAGCTGCTCGTCCATCGTCGTGAGATCGAAAGACTCAAGGGGAAACTCACGCAGCGCGGCTATTCGCTCATCCCGCTTCAGGTGTACTTCAAGAAGGGAGTCGCCAAGGTACAGCTCGGACTCGGCCGCGGCAGGAAGAAAGGCGACGACCGGGAGGCGATTCGGCGCAAAGAGGACCTCAAGGAGGCGCGAGCAGCAATGAAGAGAACATGACAGCCCGGTGGCAACTCGCGGCGGGCGGGGAAGGGACCGCGATCTCGCTCGACGGTGAAATCCTACGGGTCGTCTCCCCGAGGGCGTTCGCGCCCGGCGCTCCCGTGGAGTTCACCGTCGAAGCGATGCACCTCCGAGCCAAGAGCCGCGGATCCAGGCGGCGCGACGACGGGTCGTTCGACGTACGGCTTCGGCTCGTCGATCTCCGGCGCGATGACCGAGGTAGGCTCGAGCAACTCCTTGGTTGAGCCTATTCCAACTGTCCCAGCACCGCGCGCTTCACGGACTCGAGGTCAGCCGCCAGCTCTACAGGCGCGTTCGGGTGCTTGGCTTTGACGCCGGGGATCTTGTCGTCGTGGTAGTTGATCTTGAACTGGGTGAACTTGAGACCGTTGGCCGTCGAAATCACGACGACCCGTTGCCCCGGCTCAATCGTCTTAGCGGCGATGAGCTTTTCGAAGGCGGCCAAGGCGACGCCCGTGTGAGGACAGGCATAGGTCCCGGAGCGGTCTGCGGACGCGGCAGCCTCCGCGAGCTCGGACTCGCTTGCTTGCTCGACGACGCCGTCGAACGCCTTGAGTGTGCGGATCGCTCGTCGCACGCTCACGGGATTGCCGATGCGAATCGCGCTCGCTTGCGTGTCCTCGGCGACGATCGGCTCGAACGCATCCCAGCCCTTCTTGTATGCAAGGTAGAGCGGATTGGCTTTTTGTGCCTGGGCGAGGCAGATGCGCGGGCGCTTACGGATCAATCCCAGTTGGAGCATCATCTCGAACCCTGCCCCGAGTGCGGCGACATTGCCGAGGTTTCCACCGGGGATGATCACCCAATCGGGGACGCCCCACTCGAACTGCTGCACGATCTCTATCGCCACCGTCTTTTGGCCCTCGAGCCGCAGCGAGTTCATCGAGTTGGCGAGGTAGATGCCTTGCTCCTTGGTGAGCTCCTGGACGATTGCCATGCACCCGTCGAAGTCGGTATCGAGGGCGCACACCATCGCGCCGTTCGCGAGTGGCTGTACCAGCTGAGCCGTGGTGACCTTGCCTTTGGGCAGGAGCACTACCGACGGGATATCCGCACTTGCGCAATAGGCGGCCAGCGCGGCAGACGTGTCACCAGTGGACGCGCACGCGATCGCACGGATTGGGCGCCCGTTTTCGATCGCTTGTTTGACGGTACTGACGAGGACGGTCATCCCGAGATCTTTGAATGAACCGGTGTGGCTGTTTCCGCAGTTCTTGATCCAGAGGTCGTCGATGCCGTGCGCCTTGCCGTACCGCTCCGCCCAAAAGAGGTTGCTACCGCCCTCGGCAGTCGAGACGATATTGCGGTCTTCGACGTGAGGCTGGACCCATTCCTTTTTGCCCCAAACACCGCTCCCGAACGGCCACTTGGGCGTCATCCATCGATCATCGAAGGTCTTGACCCATTCAGCGGCCGAGCGGTCTTTCAGTGCCTCTGTGTCGTGGTGCACCTCGAGAAGCTCGCCGCAGGTCGGGCAGTTGTAGATCACCTGATCGAGCGGGTAGGTTCCTTGGCAGCCGGCGACGCACCGAAAAGCAGCATTGTAACCCATGGCCCGGGAGTATAAGGCCTGCGCTGAGGGTTGCTAGGCCTTAGTCGCTGCGGTCGCCGGAGCCGGGTGTAAAGAGACCTCCGGCTCGCCCGCTGTGTTGGCGAGCCCCTGTAGATGCGACACGATGGGCGGATGCGACGTGACCAGCTCGCGGAAACGGGCTGCGGGCATCCGCAGCACGAGCAACTCGCTGACGGCTTGCACGGTCAGAGCAACCGGGCCCTGTGTCAATACGGAGCGTTGGCCCAAGGCGCGCCCGAGCTTGACCTTTCCGATGACTTGGCCGTTCTCGTCCCGAGCGATGACCTCACCAAGGAGCGGAATGTAGAGGCCGTCGCAGCGTTTTCCGGCCTCGAGCAAGATGGTGCCCTCCGGGGCTCGTCGCACCTCGAACATGCGAGCGAACTCTATGCGGCTTCGCTCGTCAAAGGCTGCGAACATCGGATCGGTTCGGACGAAGCCCGAGATGACGCGGCGGCCGAGAATTTCGAACAACACGTCGCCCACGGCTGGAAATCGCGCGACGACTCGATCGAGAAGCATCTTACTGATGCGCAGAGCCCGGACACGGCCCCGGGCGACGATGTCATCCCGGTATGTGACGTGCGAAAGGAGGCACGACACGCCCGCGACGTCTCCTTCACCGAGGACCAGCTTCTCACCGCCAGGCGCTCGAACCTCGACGCTTCCCTCTACGATCACGAAAAGCGCGTCGGCTGTCGTCCCTGCCTGAATCAACGGTCGGTCCCCTTCGATATCGACCAGCATGGATTCCTTGACGATCTGGGCGAACACTTCCTGCGGCACCTCCGCGAACAACGGAGTCGAAGGCAGCTGGGCGAGCTCCTCTGCGCTGGGATGCTCGCGGTCGGATTCCGGCTGAAGTGAGTCGGTGGCCGGTGGCGGCGTTGGTCTCTCCATGAGTTCGAGCTCTGAGACGTCGATCTCGGCCGTTGGTTTGCCTTCCTCGGGATCGACGAAGCGAAGCTCATCGTCGGCAGCGCTCTCGTCGACCTCGAGCTCGAGCGCGTCCTTGGTGATGCGCTTTCGTTTGACCGTACCCGGGTTGTCTAGCGTATGGTCTGCAGAGACGACCGTTTCCCGCTGCGCACGGTGCAGTCGGCGTGCCTCTTCGGGATCGAGCTTTGTCAAGACGTCGGTGCGGCTTGGATCGATCGCCAGGATCATCTTGGTCATGGCGGTAGCCCTCGCGATGAACCCTTGACCCGCGTAGAGCGCAACCGCGCGCTCGTAGGGTGCGACCGCCTCGTCTTTCTTGCCCATCCGCTGCAGCAGGTCGCCGCGACGGTGCGGCCAACGGGGCTCCTCGGGGTCTTCTTTCTCGAGGAGTTGGTAGATCGCCAACGCGTCGACGAGCCGCTTGCCTTTGAGCGCACCATTGAGGCGCTTGCGGAGCTTTCGCGCGTGTTGGCTACGGAGCATGGCTTTTCCTTATAGCGGTTCACCCCTAGCGTTCAACAGTAAGCATCGTGCAGTTTATGCGCCTGTCGCCTATGCTGTGCCAGGAGTCCCCATATGGCGCTCTTTTTTCGTTTCCTGCATTCGCTTCTCGTGTTCGGGACTATCTTCGCGAGCTACATGGTGCAGCTCGCGCTGCTCAAGTTGTTCCGACGGTGGGAACGCGATCTCGAGACAGGGCGGGAGATCTCGAGGACCCCCGCTTGGCTGGCGCGGCGCCAATCGAGGGTCGATGCCAGGAACGCCGATCGCTTCTTGGAGGGAGTGCTTCGATTGAGGGGCGTCTATATCAAGCTCGGTCAAGTCTTGTCGATCATGGGTGGCTTCCTCCCAGCCATCTACGGCAAGAAGCTCGAGAGTCTTCAGGACGCAGTTCCTCCGCACCCTTTCGACGACATCGACGCCGTCATCCGCAAGGACTTGGGTCCGCCGGATGAAGTCTTTCGCGACATCGAAAAGGAGCCGGTGGCCGCTGCCTCGCTCGGACAGGTGCATGTGGCCTACCTCGAGGACGACACCAAGGTTGCGGTCAAGGTCCTCTATCCGGGGATTCGCGATGTCGTTCGGGTTGATCTGCGGGTCGTCGGGTGGGCGCTCCGGGTCTACAAGTGGTTCTTCCCGATTCAGAACATCGAGGCGGTGCACGAGTCCTTGGTCGACCTGCTGCGTCGCGAAACGGACTATCTGCACGAGGCGGAGTGCATGCGGAGAATGGCCGCCGATTTCCGGGACGACCCCAACGTCCTGATGCCCGAGGTCATCGCGGACAAGACGACTCGGGATGTCCTGACGATGACCTTCATGGAAGGCATCAAGATCACCCGCGTCGACGAGATCGAAGCGGCGGGGGTGAATCTGGATAAGGTGGCTCGCCGCTTGATTCAAGCGTTCTACAAACAGCTCTTCGTCTATCACTTGTTTCACGCCGATCCGCATCCCGGCAATTTCCTCGTCCAGCCCATCGAAGGCAGCGACGATGCCCGGCTCGTGATCCTGGACTTCGGCGCGGTGAGCGAGGTGCGGCAGGAGGCTGTCGACGGCATGGTCGACGTGCTCAGGGGCTTCTTCGAGCAAAACGATGCGTTGGTGCTTCGGGGCATCGAGGAAATCGGCTTTCACGCCGAAGGCGGCGACCGCGCACTGCTCGAGCAGACCGTGAAGACCTACTTCAAGAAGCTCCTCAAGCTCGAAGCGCACACGCCGGGCGCGCTCATGCGTGCGAACGCCAAGGAGCTCGAGGCGTTCGCCGACCCGGAGCTCGAGCGACGCGAGCTGCGCACCCTGATGCGGTCGGTGCACTATCCGGAGGGCTGGTTCTATGTCGAGCGTGCGTCGGTGATGATGTTTTGGCTGTGCGGCAACATCGCACCCGATGTGGATCCGATGCAGATCGGCTTCCCTTACGTGCTGCCGTTGCTCGCGGAGCGGATCCGCCAGCGTACCGACCGCCCACCTGCAGAGCGTCCGGTTGCTCGCCCGTAGTTGCCTAGCACAGCCACTGGTCGGCGCGGGGCTTTGCTGTTACATCCCTGCGCGTGAGGGTTCTTGGCGTAGATCCGGGTGAAGCGCGCATCGGGGTGGCCGTATCGGACGAAGTTCGCACACTCGCTTTTCCATTGTGCACGGTCGAACGCAAGAACGATGTGGTGCGTGATCTCGCCGCCGCGATCGCTGAATACGAAGTCTCGGAATTGGTCGTCGGCTTGCCGCTACGCCTCGATGGTACCGAGGGCGAAGCCGCGCGACGGGCGCGGCTACTTGGCGAGGAGCTGGCCACTGGCTTGGAGCTGCCGGTCGTGTACTGGGATGAACGCTTGACGACCGCGGCTGCGGAACGAGGACTGCGAGATCTCGGCGTCGGCGGAAAAGCGCGTCGGGACGTCGTCGATCAGTCCGCGGCGGCGCTCTTGTTGCAGAGCTACCTCGATGCGAAGGCGGGAGAGGCGTGAGCGACCAAGCAGAGACCCGCGGCAAGGCTCTCCGGTGGATCAGCGTGATTTCGTTCGCTGTGGCGCTGGTCATCTTGGGGACATTCGGGTGGATGCTGCTCGTTTACCCAAACGTTGCCGCGAAGTCCGAGGCGGAACGCCTCATCATGATTCCGGCAACCACAGGCAACGCGAGCGAGCTCGCGGCGGTTCTCCAAAGCAATGGCATCATCGACAACGGGTCCGCGTTTACGGTCTACATGAAGCTCCTCGGGGCCGACCGTGGCTTTCGCGAGCACAAGGTGATGTATGAGTCGGGAATGACGCCGCGCGAGGTGGCGCTTCGTTCGGCTGCCGTGCTCGGAAAGACCCCGATTTGGATCACCATTCCCGAGGGCTACACCCGGTTCGACATCGCGGAGCGCCTCCAAGAGTTCGGCGTGTGCGAGGCCGCGGCGTTCATCGTCGCAACGGAGGACCAAGAACTCCTCGAGACGCTCGGCATCGCCGCCCCCACTGCCGAAGGCTATCTCTTCCCGGACACCTACGAGCTGATGAGTGAGATGGAGCCCGCCAGGGTCGTCACGAAGCTCGTCAGCAACTGGCAGCGGCGCGTCCGCGCATTGATAGCCGACCATCAGGACGCTCTCGATGAGCTCGGGCGCCAGCTCAATTGGGGGCTCGAGCAGGTGCTCACGCTGGCTTCGGTCGTCGAAAAGGAAGCGGCGGTTGCGGAAGAACGCGCCATGATCGCGGGCGTCTTCATGAACCGCCTGCGCTCGACGACGTTCTTGCCGAAGCATCGCCTTCAAGCCGACCCCACCGTGGCCTATGGCTGCCTCGTTACAGCCAAGGATGTCCCCTCATGTGAGCAGTTCGACGGGGCAATCACCAAGGAAATGCTCGAAGACGATGCCAATCCCTACAACACCTATCGGCATCCGGGTCTGCCGCCCGGGCCGATCTGCAATCCCGGAGCCGCGGCCATCGAGGCCGTGCTCCGCTATGACAGGCACGACTATTTGTACTTTGTCTCGCAGGGCAATGGGCGACACGTTTTCAGTGCGACGTTGCGCGAGCATAACCGCGCCGTCGACGAGTTCATCCGTACGGACGCTCCTTAGGGTGAGTGAGGTTGCGGCATCCGTCGCCCGGACTATCTTCCACTCATGGCCGTGGTCAAAGGCACCAACCTCACTTGGCATGCTGGCGAGGTTGACTCCGAGCGCCGTCGTGAAGCCCACGGTCATCGCGGAGCCACTCTCTGGTTTACGGGCCTTTCCGGCTCGGGAAAGAGCACTGTGGCACATCGGGTCGAACGGCTGCTCATCGAGCGAGGCGTGTTTGCCTATGTGCTGGACGGCGACAACATTCGGCAGGGTCTCAACCGCGACCTCGGGTTCTCGAGCGATGAACGCACCGAGAACATCCGCCGCATCGGCGAGGTGGCTCGGCTGTTCACCGACGCGGGTGCCTTGGTCCTCACAGCGTTCATCTCCCCGTATCGAGCCGACCGAGCACGTGTTCGCGAGCTGATGGGCGAGGGCGGCTTCATCGAGGTTCACGTGACCGCGCCGCTCGAGGTGTGCGAGCAACGGGACCCAAAGGGCCTTTATCAGAAGGCTCGCGCCGGAAAGATCACAGACTTCACCGGAGTCGATGCGCCCTATGAAGAGCCGGAGCATCCGGAGATTCGCATCGACACCGCGCAGGAAGACGTCGATGCTTGTGCGAACCGCGTGATCGACTACCTAGATACCCACGGTTACCTCAGGAGCTGACATGCCATCTCGCGAAGATATGTGGAATCAACTCGACGAAGAGGTCGATCTCATCGTGATCGGCGGCGGCATTACCGGCGCGGGTATCGCCCGAGATGCGGCGCGCCGCGGCTTGAAGGTCGCGCTCTTCGACAAGAACGACATCTCGTACGGCACGAGCTCTCGGTCGAGCAAGCTGATTCACGGCGGGCTCCGGTACCTCGAGACGTACGAGTTCTCGTTGGTCTTCGAATCGGTGAGCGAACGGCGCATCGTGATGGACCTCGCGCCTCACCTCGTGAACCCTCTGGCCTTCTTGTTTCCGGTCTACGCCGGCTCGCGGCGCAACCTGTTCATGATCACCGCGGGGATGTGGCTCTACGACGGGCTCTCGTTGTTTCGTTCGCCCAAGACCCACAAGACCCTCAAGCCGAGCGAGGTTGCGAAAATCGAGCCCGCCCTCAAGCAGGAAGGCCTTCGGGGGGCGCCGCTGTACTACGATTGCTCCACCGACGACGCACGGCTCACGCTCGAGATCGTGCTCGATGCCGCAGAGCAGGGCGCCACGGTGGTCAGCTGGTGCCGCGCCGACGCCTTCATGAAAGACGACCATGGACGCATTAGCGGTGTGGTCGTCAAGAACATTCGGACTGGCGAGCTCAAGGAAGTGCGTGCGCACGCCGTGGTCAACGCCACTGGACCGTGGACCGACGAGGTTCTCTCGATGAGCGGGTCCCGATCGAGCAAGATGCTCCGCCTGACCAAGGGCATTCACATCGTGGTCGACGCGAAGAAGCTTCCGGTCAATCAGGCGGTCGTGTTGTTTCATCCGGCCAACGACCGAGTTCTCTTTGCACTCCCCTGGGGAGAGCGAACTTACGTGGGCACGACCGATACGGATTTCGATGGCGAGCTCGACGAGCTCGCGGCCACAATCGAGGATGTGGACTACTTGATCGACGCTGCCAACGACCATTTCCCCGATAATCCCATCCATCGCGACGACGTCATCAGCACGTGGTCGGGTCTTCGGCCCCTGATCGCTCCCGAGGGCGCGGAGGAGGAGGTCTCGGAGTCGAAGGTCAGTCGCGAGCATCAAATCGTGGTGACTCAAGACGGCTTGATCACCATCGCCGGGGGCAAGCTCACCACTTTCCGCAAGATGGGCGCCGAGGTAATCGACGAGGTCGTTCAACTCCTGAGGCTTTCGGATAGCCTTCCCAAGGAGCTCCGCCCCGCGGAGAGCGACAAGGCGCCACTGCCCGGCGCTGTGGGCTGGCCCGACCATGACGACCACGCCAAGGTCGCCGTCGAAGTGGCGGAAGCCGGGCAGGGCAAGGTCGAGCCACACGTTGCCCGACACCTTACCGATACCTATGGCATGAAGGCTTTCGATATTGCGCGCCTTTGCGCGGTCAACCCCGAGCTCCTGGAGCCGCTCATCCCGGGCCGGCCCGAAATCCTGGCCCAAGTGGATTGGGCGGTCACCGAGGAGCTGGCCGCGAGTGTCACCGATATCATGATTCGGCGCACTCAGCTGTTCTATCGTGACCTCGATCAAGGGCTGGGCGCCGTTGACAAGATCGCCAACCGAATGGCTCAGGTCATCGGTTGGACCGAAGAAGAAAAGCGGCGCTCCATCGCGGACTACAGGCACGAGGTCGCGCTCTCTCGTCGTTGGAAAGACGAGCTCTAGCCGATGAGCTGCGGCAGCTTGAGCCGCAGGGCAAGGTGACCCGGTTCCGGCAAGATCGCGTCGAGTGACAGGATATCGAGCATCATCGCCTGGGGTCCCTTCGCCATCGCTGCCCGAACCGCCGGGACCGTCCTGAGATCGACTCTGAGCGCGCCGCTGCGATCGGTTTCGACGATCGCGTCGCCCGCGCTCTTGGTCGTGTCCCGCAACAGCGCCGGCCAGATCGCCTGGGCGATGCAGCCAGCCAGGGTGGCGATGACACTCCGCGCCTTTTGCGCGTGCTCGGGGGGTTCGACCTGAAAGACGATCTCCTTGGCACCTCGGGGCGCAAAAAAGACACGGGCTGCGGCCACGCTGAAATGAACATCGCCGCCTGCCGTGAAAGTCGCATCGACGAAGATGCGGCCCTGCCGGCACGTCACGGTCGCAGCGGAGATTCCCTCAGCGTGGGCCGCCGCGGCGGTGAGTGTTTCCTCCGCGACGGTCGCGCGTTGCTCCTTGAGTTGCTCGACGAGGGCTCGTGCCGCAGTGACGGGTGCCGAGTTCTCCACGCGCGAGACGGCTTCATCGGCGACGGTGCGGATGAGGCTTCGAACGAAATCGAGGGCACTCATTGCGCTGCTCGCGAGGGTTCGTGCGCGGGGTCGCGTCCTCGGATCATCGACAACTCGGTCGGAGCGCACCTTCCCTGCGCAAGCCGCGTGAACAGGCCCGTGCGAACCGCTCGTGTGTGTAAACCATCGACTTCGAGGATGGACGCGAGAACCTCGTGGGGGCGGGGCGTTCCGTCGGGTCCGAAGATGATGGTGAACTCGATCGGGGTCAGGCTTCCAACGATGCCGGCGGCGGCCAGCGCGTCGTACCCCTTTCCGGGACGAACGCCCCGAATCGAGCGACGGATCTCCATCTGCTTTTCGACGCCCTTTCGCTGCCTATGGATGGTGAGCGTCGTACGGCGGAGACGCTGGTTGACCACGTCGGTGAGCGACTGAGCGTCACCGAAGCCGAGCTCCCGAAGCTCGCCGTTCGATACGGCGGCGACATAGTCGGCCTCGTCGATGATGCGGCCGAGCCTCGGATCGCGCGACTCGAGCGGTTGGGCTGCGAAGAACTCGATCCCTTCGAGCGCGACCTCGTTGAGCTGGTCCTTGAGCGTGTCGAGGATGGTGGAGTCGATTTCATCGCCGCAAAGCGTGACGTCGACGTACTCCGTCAAGCTCGGCGTGCCGAGGGCGAGTGCCGGCGAGAAGGTCATCAGCGGTTTGGGGCGAAAACCCTCGCTGTAGAACAGCGGCAGATCGAGCCGGCGAAGCATTCGTGGAAAGACCCGCACCAAATCGAGGTGCGAACTGAAAGCAATGGGCCCCAGCTTGGTGAAGCCGAGACGAACCCGGAGTCGCTTGCCTTGGTCTACACCGCGCATCGGTCTGCGGTCGACGTGGATCGCGGGAGACTCCGAGAAGTGGGGTCCGTGTGCGCCAAGACTCCGGAGGGCTACCAGGCGCTCTTCTTTCATCTGAGTGAGGTCACAGGCGACCCCGCAGTCGTAACAGACCAACGGCCGGCGTTGCGCCCGGGCGTCTTGAACGTTTGATGGGTGGACAAACGCGCCCGCCACCTTCCCGCAAGGTGGGCTCAGCCGATTGCGGAGCGCGCGCCGGTACTCTCGTGCGAGAAAGCCATCCGCGAGACCGACGTCGATGTGGCTCCACGGTAGGCGGGCGGATACCGGGATAGTGCCAAGAAACGGCTCCGGGTCGACCTGCTCGGCGGTGAACGCCGCGCGCCACGCATCCAGCTCGAGCTGCTCGTCCCAAGAGTCGAACCGCGCCCCACGATCGAAGGCGCCGGAGATCACCGGTGCGAGCCGTCGGTCGCCCCGCGCGAGCACGCCTTCGAGCCATGAGCCTTCGGAGTTGTGCATGCGAAGCTTGACGCGGGTCGCGGAGGCTTCGGTCTTGAGCACGTCTTGCTTCCGCAGCACATCGTCGTGGGAGTCCATCGCACACCACTGAAACGGCGTGTGCGGTTTGGGTACGTGCGTGGACACGCTGACCGTCACTCGGGCGCGTTTGCTTCCTTGAACGCGTCGCGCAACGTCGAGTGCCCTTGCGCCCGTGCGAACGATGTCGCGAACGTCTTCGTCTTCTTCGGTGGGGAGACCGATCATGAAGTAGAGCTTCATTTTCGTCCATCCACGCGAAAACACCCGTTCGGCGGTCTCCATCAACTGGGCGTCTGTGACATTCTTGTTGACGACATCGCGCATGCGCTGGGACCCGGCTTCGGGCGCGAAGGTGAGTCCGCCCGCGCGTTGTCGAGTCATGTCGTCGAGGACGGCAGGCTCGAGGCCGTAGGCGCGAAGGGAAGAAACACCGAGCGAGATGTGCTGTCCGTCGAGCGCATTCATCACCTCGTGTACCAGGGGACCAATTGCGCTGTAGTCCGCGGTGGAGAGCGAGGTGAGAGATGCCTCGTCGTAACCGCCCACTCGCACCGACTCGAGGATCGTGTCGATGATCTGCTGGGGCGAGCGTTCCCGCACGGGCCTGTAGATCATCCCAGCCTGACAGAAGCGACAACCCTCGGTGCAACCGCGGGCGATCTCGACCGACACGCGGTCGAAGATCGTTTCGACTGCCGCGACGGGCCCATGGGTGGGGAAGGGATGCTTTTCGAGGTTCGGGATGATCGAGCGCTCGATGGGAAAAGGGAGCTCAGGGTCTTGGGGCTCCGCGACGACGTGGCATCCCGTATCGGGCTCGATCTCGGTGTCGTAGAGGGCCGGCACGTAGAAACCGCCGAGCTTCGCGATCTCCCTTAGTCGTGCGTCGCGGGGCATCCCGGCGTGCTTCAATGCCGACCACGTGAGCATGAGCTCGGGCGTCTTTTCCTCGCCGTCACCGATGAGAAAGACGTCGATGAAGGGGGCGACCGGCTCCCCGTGCGTGGCCGTCGGCCCGCCGGCGATCACCAACGGGTCGTCTTCGCCACGACTCGTACTCCAGCGTGGGACGCCGCCGAGATCGAGCATCTGAAGGATGTTGGTGTAGGTGAGCTCGTATTGGAGTGAGAAGCCGACGATGTCGAAGTCCGAGAGCGGGCGCCACGATTCCTGGGAACGCAGCGGTTCGCCGCGCTCGCGAAGCTCGTGTTCCATGTCGTGCCACACGGCGTAGGCGCGCTCGGCGAGGAGCTTGTCGTGTTTGTTGATGATGCCGTACAGGATCTTGTAGCCGAGGTGGCTCATCCCGATCTCGTATAGATCGGGAAACGCCAGGCAGATGCGACACTCCACGGCGTCCCAGTCCTTGCGGACCTGGCCTTGCTCACCGCCGATGTACTGTGCGGGCTTGTTGACTTCGTTGAGAAACGAAGCGTAGGGATGTTCGCGCCCGCCCATGATCTACGACTCTGTGCAGTCTGGGGCTGCCACTGTCAAACCGTCGTCGATCATCCACACGCGTGGTCCTCGTGGTGTTATTTCGAACAAGGTGCTCGAGATCGCGTGAGGTGCCCGGCGCATGTCGTCGGTCACACGCGACTGCAGGTGCTTTCTCACCGCGCTGGCGGCTTCGCAAGCGATGAGCGTGTCCCGGTGGGGCACTGAGGCGACGATCGTTCCGGAGAGCTCTTCGCGCAGCACCGCATAGAGCGAAGGAAGCAGCAATCGAGCGGCGTCTAGCCCATCGCCGGATCTCGCAACGAGCAGCGGACCGTCAGCGGTCTCGATCCTGGTGAACCGCGCTTTGTCGGAACGCGACGCGAGATTCTCGAGAGCAACGCGAAGCGGTAGGGCGCCGGATTTCTTCCAGCGGTCGACTTCGGCGCTTCGTACGAAGCGTGCTCGGTCGGCGTAGTCGACCAACAAGGCGACGTGTACATCTCCCATGAACCGCGAGGCAAACACACCCGAGCTCTCGGGAAGCCCTTGCAAGAACTTCGAGCTCACGAGGCGCGGAAGCAATCTTGTGGCCGCGTCGCTCCACGAACAATCAGCGACTTGCGTCCGACCGGGAAGCATCGAGACGAACTTGCTTGCAGCGCGCTGAAGAGCCTCCGCGGATTCGTCGCGGGTTGCATGCGCGAGCCGCTGGAGATCGACTTCAGTGCCATCGCTGAGGCGCAGCTCCAGCTCGAACTGCTCCACGACATGGAGATCCGTCCGATGCCTCTCCAGCTCGCGGATGAACGCGCATACCGTGTTCGAGACCGTGCCGTCGCCCTTCGCTTCTCGTTCGGCATCGCCGATGCTCAGGGCTAGCTGTTGTCGAGGATCGTCGGCGTCGAGGGCTCGGTCGATCGCTCCGAACGGATCGAAGAAGCCTCGGCCACCGAGTCGAACTCTGTGCTTTCCGTCCTGAAGTCGATGCTCGCCACCGAGGTGTTCGATCAGTAAGAGGCCAAGGATTGCCCCAGCGCCTTCGATGAATCGATCGTCGTCGTGATGGGGATTCTCATCCTCACAGTAGTCATCGAGCGCTACGGCGAGCGCTGCGATCCCATGGGCCCCTGGGTCGACTTCGAGATGTCGCCATCGCAGGAACGCCTTTGCGGCGTCGACGAGCGGCCCCGCCTTGCTCCTGAGCGCTTCGACCCAGTCGTTCATCCCCCAGGGCGACGCTAACATGGTGCGGCTTGCGCGAATAGGCCGGACGGAGAATGTATAGTTCATGGCCAACAAACCCGGTCGGCTGTCGCGCGCCTTCAAGCAGATCTCGGTCGTGAGCGGCCTTCGCGACGAGGTCGATGAGCTGCGCAAGCTCTTGTTCGATCGCCGCCGGCCGCGCCTCGCAGTCCTCGGATCGAATTCCTCGGAGTGCTCGCGCTTGCTCAACGCGCTCCTCGGGACAGACCCTGAAGAGCTTTCGCTGACGTCCGACCGAGGCTCTTGGGTGCAAATCGACGCTCCCGGTCGCAAGGTCGAGTGGCTGGAAATCAATCACGACGATATCGATGGCTCCATCGCTTGGAGGGATGCGCTTGCTCGACAGGCACCGGATTTGATCCTGCTCGTCACCGAAGCCGGTCGAGCGCAAGAAGAGCTCGATGCGCTGAAGTGGACTTGGCAGCGTGTCGCGGCGGTTCTCGAGCAAGAGCAGACTCCTCCTCGCACGCTGACGGTTCTTCTCTGCCCTGATGTGTCGGATGAGCGGGTGCAGGCCACCCGAACACGATTCGCCAAGGACCTCCGCGCTGCTGACCTGCGTACAGACCCACCGCGCCTCGTTTCGCTGAAAGACAGCAAGAGCGTGACCGGGTTGGCCGAGGCGATCCTGGCGGCGCTTCCCCATGCGGCGCGTGTCGAGGGGGCACGGACTTTGGAAAGGGCGAAGGTCGGACGTCGTCAGGTCGCCAAGGATTTGGTCCAAGCTTGTTCGACTGTGTCGGTAGCGGTTGCGGTTACACCGATCCCGCTTTCGGATATGGCAGTGATCGGACCGCTTCAAGTGTTGATGGTCACCACGATTGCTTACATCAGTGGCAGGTCCGTTTCACGGAAGGTCGTGGGAGAGTGGCTCGCGAGCTTGGGGGTCACGGGTGGCGCGGGACTCGGCCTTCGGTGGACGGCGCAACAGATCGCCAAGTTCTTCCCAGGCGCAGGCAACGTGGTTTCCGCCGGCGTCGCGGGTGCCGGCACGACCGCGATCGGCCGAAGCGCGATGGCCTACTTCCTCAAAGAGAAAGCCTAGCTAGGGCC
>CAJIBX010000250.1_pt1 | contig 17972 bp, 17 predicted proteins | sample 9199471 | NCBI WGS metagenome assembly CAJIBX01 (sample SAMEA7708317, study PRJEB35096) | sediment metagenome | biome: marine neritic benthic zone biome [ENVO:01000025]; feature: sediment [ENVO:00002007]; material: shallow marine sediment [ENVO:03000034] sea grass bed [ENVO_01000059] ...
AGGTCTCCGGGAGACCCGTGATCCGAATCCCGGAACCGCTGCTCTTGTAGCGCCGATTGATATGGAGGAGCACGGGCGTTAGTGACTCGAGCGCGACCGCGTTCTTCAGTACGCCAGCGTCGATGCCTCGAAGCCCGAGGTCGCCGACGAGATCGATGACGGTTGCGCGGGCCTCTTTGTCGTTGGAGCAGACGAGGACATCACAATCGAAAGCGTGACCGGGGTCGCTCAGGTGTTCGGAGCTGATGTGATGGAGCGCGGCGACGAGGCGTGCGCCTTCGTCGAGGATGGCCTGCGCTTCGAGCGCCGCAGCATTGCCGGGCGGCAGATTGACCGAGCGCACCTTTGGCGGTTGAAGCGGCACTGTGATGTCCACGATGATCTTTTCGCGCACGGCGTGCTTGATCGATTCGAACGTTGCGGCATGTGCGGCGTAGGGGACGGTAACCACGATGAGCTCGCCCGCTTCGCAGGCGCTGACGTTGTCGGTGCCTTGGATCGACACGTTGTAGTTGTCGGAGAACTCCTCGGCCTTTGCTTCGCCCTTTTCCTTTTTGCGAGAGCCGATGACGACGCTGTGTCCAGCCATGGCCCAACGAACCGCCAGGCCTTCACCTTCGCGGCCAGTGCCGCCTACGATCGTAATATTCATGAATTCAGCTCCGCGACGAAGCGTAAGGTCTCGATGTCGCTCGAACCGACCATCATGGTACCGATGGGTGCCTCTTTCCAACGCTGAAACCGATCGCGGATGCGATCTTTGGAGCCGACCAAGTACACCGTGTCGACGAGGTCATCGGGCACCGCCATCACGGCTTCTTTTCGTTTGCCGGCGAGGAATAGATCCTGGATGTGCTGACACGCCTCCTCGAAGCCAACCCGGCTCAGGTAATCTTTGTAGAAGTTCTTTTTCTTGGAGCCCATGCCGCCGATGTAGAGCGCAAGCTGGCTCTTCAGGGGAATCATCGCTTTGTCGGGTGGGCCAATGGCGACGACGACCGTCGGCGCGATATCGAAGTTGCTTATGCCTTTGCCGCCGCCTGCCTTCTCGAAGCCCGCGTTGAAGTTCTCCATCAACACGTCGGCGCGTCCGGGGTGCATGCATGTGAGCAGGCAGCCGTCAGCGAGCTCAGCGGACATCTGTTGCGACTTGGGCGCCATGGAGCCCGTGTATATGGGGATGTCGGGTCGGCCGTGGAGCATGCTCTTGAGGGCTTTGCCTTGGCCGGAGGAACCGGGGCCATGGTAGGGGATTTGGTATCGGACGCCGTCGAACTCGAGTGGGCCTTTACGCTCGAAGATCGTCTTCACGATGGTGACGTACTCGCGAAGCCAAGTGAGTGGCTTGTTGAACGGCACGCCATGCCAACCTTCGACGACCTGGGGACCCGACGTACCCAACCCCATGATGAACCGGCCTCCCGAGAGCGCGTCGAGGGTCATCGCCGTCATCGCGGCGTTGGCGGGTGAGCGTCCGGGGCACTGCATGATGCCGGTACCGAGTTTGATTTTGCTCGTCTGCGAACCGATCCACGCGAGCGGAGTGATCGCATCGGTGCCCCATGATTCCGCGGTCCACACCGAGTCGTAGCCGAGACCCTCGCATTCCTTGACCCGTTCGATGTCGACGAGGCTTTGCAGCGTCGTGTCCAGCTGGCTGCCTGCGTAGCCAAGCATCAATCCTAGTTTCATCGATCCTCCGAGGGGCGCAGCCTATCAGAATCGCGCCGCGACGAAAGCGGCCGAGCCGCGGCCATTACAACGGAAAGCGCCTGTTTTTTGCGCCCGATTGTCCCGTTGGGACCTGCCCGCAGCGAGGTGCTAAAATGAAACTAGACGGTGCTCCATGGCCGATGAATCGCAGACACCGGATGAGGAGTTGTTGAGCATTCTCCGTTTGGATGTTCGCAGCGGGGGAGAGCAGAAGCGCGAGCGAGCGGCGTTCGTGGACTGTCCGGTTCGCGACAAAGAGATGGAGCTCGACGAGTGCCTCCAGTGCCCACGGTTCCGTCGGATGGTCCTGCCCGAGGGTGAAGGCTGGATCGGCATTTGCTGCCGAACCGAGGACGCAGCCGAAGACGCATAGCGCAGGCTTCGCTTGCGGTTTGGCACCCCCGTGTTACCTGTGGCCGGAGACGGCCGGGCGAATAAACGATGATTCTTGGATTCGGACTGCCTCCGATCGGAGCAAGGGGGCGTGCCCCGGAGTGCAGTTTGGGCTGGCGCTTGGGTCTTCTCGGTATCGTCGCCATGGGTGCTGCGGCGTGCACCGCCGATACGCAGGCGGCTTGCGGCGATGGGATTTGCTCCCAGGAAGAATCGGCTAATAGCTGCGCCGCAGACTGCGATTTCGATCTGGTCGTTGTCGTCGAGGCGGAGCTATACGAGCCACTCGAGGCTCATCTCATCGCCTATCTGGACGGGCTGGTCGCCGAAGGTTCCAGAGGTTACCTCGCAAGGTTCGACCCAGCGCCGGTCAGTGAGCTGAGGGCATTCCTCGCGGAACAGCTCATTCGGCACGACATCGAGGGCGCGTTCCTCGTGGGTGATCTTCCGACGGCCTGGTACGAGCAGGAGGCCTTCGGGACTCTGGAGGAGTTCCCGATGGACTTGTACCTGGCGGACCTCGACGCAGTCTTCCTCGATACCGATGGCAACGAGGTGCTCGATTCACACACGCCACTTAGGCTCGACATCTACACCTCTAGAGTCATGGGCGAGGTCTTGGCGCTCCAGAAGTATTTCGACAGAGTCAACAGATTTCGCCGGGAAGGCCGGCTCATCGAACCGTCCGCATTCATCTTCGTCGATGACGACTGGTCGGCTGCCGCAAGCCTTTATGGGCTCGAACACCTCTACATCAGAGTGAGTCTGATCTCCGATCCGTCAGACTCGACGCTGGTTCGCTACCTGCAAGGACTCACAGGCGAGGGGTCCGAGTTCGTGTTCCAGATGATGCATTCTGGTGTTAGCTATCTGAGGTTCGAGGGACAGGGGGGCGGAACGCTTCACGGTCAACACATTCGCGACTACAATCTCCAGTGCTCCTTCGTTCACCTATGGAACTGCTGGGCTGCCCGCTTTGTCAACGACGCGAACCTGGCGATGATTTACACGGTGCAGAACGACAAGGGGCTTGCAGCTATCGGTAGCACGAAGAAGGGCGCGGTCCGCAGGGCGGAAGTCCTTCATCGACGCCTCGTTCTCAATGAGCCAATCGGAGAGGCCTTTCGATACTGGTACAACACTTACGGATACAGGGACGATGAATGGGCATTAGGTACGGTCGTTCTCGGTGATCCCATGCTCGTGGTTTGGGGAGACGTCACCGGTATGCTCGAGCGCATGTCGTCGGAGGCGTTCGACCCCGAGAGCCTCGTATGGATGGAGAAGATTCTTCGAGAGCAGTCCCCTCCGCCGGACCTGGACACCTTCGCGGACTACAAGCTCGAGCATCCCGAGTTCTTCGGTGATTGACGCCACGCAGGTTCGTGGCGCGCGGTCTAAGCTCGTTGGCTGCTGACAGAGACGATCTCGCCCGTCATGTAAGAGCTGTAGTCGCTCGCGAGGAAGACCATCACGTTGGCGACTTCCCACGGCTCGGCGCCACGACCAAATGCTTCCTTCTTTTCGAGCTCTTCGAGCAGGCCGGGTGGGGTTACTTTCTCGAGGAACGGATGCACAGCAAGTGATGGGGCAACTGCATTGATGCGTACGCCTGACTCCGCCGCTTCGATGGCGGCGCAGCGAGTGAGCGCCATGACGCCCGCCTTCGCCGCCGCGTAGTGCGACTGCCCTTCTTGGGCGCGCCAACCGAGCACCGATGCGTTATTGACGATCACGCCCTGCTTTCGCACCGTCATGTGTTTGAGCGCGGCGCGCATGCATCGGAAGGTACCGTTGAGCGTGACGTCGATCACTTTGTGCCATTCGTCATCGGTCATGTCGGTGAGCTTGGCGTACCCACCGAGACCTGCGTTGTTCATCAACACATCGACGTGACCCATCGCGGCCGTCGCCGTCTCGAAAAGCGATTGCACCTGCGCCTCCTCGACGACGTTGCAAAGCACCGTGGTCGCCGCGACCCCGGTTTCCTTCTTTAGCCGATCCGCGGCTTCGCCCAGGCGCCGTTCATGAATGTCGCTGATCACCAAACCAGCGCAGCCCTCTTCTGCACAGCGCTTTGCCGTCGCAAAGCCAATGCCGGTTCCGGCCGCGGCTGTAACCACGACGGTCTTGCCTTCGAGAAGATCGTGTCCTTCGACGTAAGGGGGCTTGTTCGGCATCACCTTGGCTCCTTTGGCAGACCGAGGCCACGCTCGCCAATGATATTGCGCTGGATCTGGTTCGAACCGGCGTAGATCGTATCGGCGCGAGCGAAGAGATAGGCGCGTTGCATGTGGGTGAGTCCATACGGGCCGGCTTCGAGGAGCTCGCTCTGTGCTCCGAGCACGTCCATGGAGAGCTTGCCGAGGTCGCGGTGCCAGTTCGACCAATAGAGCTTGCTGATCAGCGCCTCCCGGTTGAGGTCCATGCCTTGATTTTCCAGCATGCGAAGGGCGTTGAGCCGCATGATCTTCAATCCGATCCAAGCGTCGGCGAGGCGTTGTCGCATCACGGGGTCCTTCGATGTGCCGTTCGCCTTCGCGGCCTCCACCAAAGCGGTGAACTCATCCTGATAGAGGTGCTGCTGACCTAGCGTCGAAGCGCCCCGTTCGATCGCGAGGGTACCCATCGCGACCTTCCAACCATCATTCACTTCGCCGACTACGTTTTCCTTTGCCGTCTTGGCGCCATCGAAGAACACCTCGGCGAATTCGGAACTGGCGGTCATTTGCTTGATCGGTCGGATCTCCACGCCCGCTTGTTTCATCGGAACGAGGAGATAGCTGATCCCGCGGTGCTTGGGTGCGTCCGGATCGGTGCGGCACAAGACAAAGCACCAATCGGAGACGGATGCGTGTGAGGTCCATATCTTCTGGCCCTCGATCACCCATTCATCACCCACTAGAGTCGCCTTGGTCTGGAGGTTCGCCAGGTCTGAGCCCGCGCCTGGCTCCGAGTAGCCTTGGGACCAAAACTCGGTTCCCGCGACGATCGGGGGAAGAAATCGCTTCTGTTGTTCTTTGGTTCCGAAGTGAATCAGTGTGGGTCCGAGGAGCTCCTCGCCGATGTGACCCGGGCGACCCGGGCCGCCGGCCGCGACGTACTCCTCGTTGAAGATCACCTCTTGTCGCAAGGTTGCACCGCGACCACCGAACTCCCTCGGCCAGCCGATGCAATTCCAGCCGGCCTTGCCCATCGCCTGACAGAACTTGATTCGCTCTTCGACTTCGGCGTCCTGGTCGCCGGTGCGACCGACATACCGGATGTGCGCAAATGGGCCGTTCAGCTGCTCTTGAAGCCAAGCGCGGGCCTCGTCGCGAAAAGCCTCTTCTTCCTTTGTGAGTCTCAACTCCATCGCTAAAGCTCCATCAGCTCGGCCACGCGCTCGCGGTGAAAGGACGGACTGCCTAGAAGTGTCTCCGAAGACTTGGCGCGCTTGAGGTACAGATGTGCCGCGTGTTCCCAAGTGAACCCGATACCGCCGTGGATCTGAATGTTCTCGGCGGCGCAGTGGAAATACGCGTCCGAGCAATACGCCTTGGCCGAAGACGCTGCCTCGGCGAGCTCCTCGGTACCCTCGGCAGCGATCGCGCTCGCATAAAATGCAGCGGAGCGCGCCGACTCGACGCGAACGAGCATGTCGGCGCACTTGTGCTTGACCGCCTGAAACGAACCGATCGCCCGACCGAACTGCTTGCGCACTTTCGCGTATTCGACGCTCATGTCGAGACACATCTCTGCGCCGCCCACCTGCTCGGCGGCGAGCGCGGTGGTCGCGAGATCGATCGTTCGGCAAAGCGGCGCCCAGCCTTTGCCTTCGTCTCCCATCAAGGCTGAAGCAGGGACGCGTACGTCGTTCAGCGTGACGCTCCCTTGGCGGCGCGTTTGGTCCATCGTGGGAAGCCACTGGCGCGTGACACCGCTCGTATCACCGGGGACGAGGAAGAGGGACACGCCCTCCGTTCCGCGGCTGCCCTCGCTTCTCGCTGCAACGATCAACAAGTCTGCCGTGTGCCCGTCGATGACGTAGTACTTCTCTCCCCGCAGAACGTAGTCGGAGCCATCTTTCTTGAAGGTAGCTTCGATCCCGTTGGCATCGGCGCGACCGTTCTGTTCGGTGTGCGCAAGGGTGGCGGTCGTCTCTCCCGATGCGATCGTAGGAAGGTGCTCCTCCTTCTGCGCCTCAGTGCCGGCGACGAGGAGCGCATTGGCGCCCAAGCACACGGTGGAAAAGAACGGCGCACACAACACGTGGCGACCCATCTCTTCCATGAGAGGGTGCAGATCTAGATAGCTCATCCCAATGCCGCCGTATTGCTCGGGGATGGTGAGCGCGAGCCAGCCGAGCTCTTCGGCGACTCGCTGCCAGACCTCCGGGTCGTAACCCTGCTCGGTCTCCATGGCCGTCCGAACGCGTTCCGTCGATGAAACGCTCTCGAGGAACCGACGGGCGGCTCGCCGTAGCTCTTGCTGTTCGTCGGTGAAGGCAAACTGCATGAGGCCTAGGGCTCCAAATTGACGTTTGCGGCCGACAGAAACGCCGGCGTTTCTCCGCCCCCGTGGACGACGAGTGTCGCCCCGCTGACATAGGACGCGAGCGGCGAGCTCAAGTACAGACAAGCTCCCGCGATGTCTTCGGGTGTCCCGAGCCGTCCTAACGGAACCGTCGCGGCGACGCGCGCGATGCCCTCTTCATTGCCGTAGTGCAAGTGCGACTGCTCCGTACGGATCATGCCCGCCGCAATTGCGTTGACCCGGACTTTGGGGGCCCATTCGATAGCGAGTGTTTGGGAGAGATTCAGGAGGCCCGCCTTCGCGGCGCCGTAGGCCGCCGTGCCAGGGGAGGGCCGCACGCCGCTGACGCTCGCGATGTTGATGATCGAGCCACCGTCGGCTTGAGTTTGCATCTGGGCGTTCGCTGGTTGCGCACAATGAAGCGCCGCTAGCAGATTGAGTTGGATGACCTTTTCCGAGAAACGAGGCGACGCGGTTGCCGCGTCGGTGAAGGGGGCGCCTCCGGCATTGTTGACGAGAACATCGAGGCGGCCAAATCGTTCGACGGTGCCCGAGATCAGCGCCTTGGCCTGTTCTGCGTCCCGGACATCTGCGGCGATGAAGGTGGCGGTCTTTCCTTCGGCGGCAGGGAGATCTTTGGGTTCCTTTCGTCCGCAGATCACGACGTCCGCGCCGGCTGCCAGGAACGCGGTTGCAATGCCCCTGCCAATGCCCCGACTTCCGCCGGTCACGACCACAACCTTGCTCGAGAAGTCCAACGGTTCGCTCATGTACCGTACACCTTCACGGAGGGTTTGGACTCGCTCAGCAGTTGCTCGACCGCCGAACCGATCTCCGAGGGATCCCATCGCTTATCGATGTCGATCGTCTGCTCGCGGCGATAACCGTCGAAGACGGTGATCGTGCCGCCAAATACCTCCCACACGCGGCCGGTTACGCTCTTGGATTGCTTGCTACCGAGCCAGGCGACGAAGGGCGACACATTGGCGGGATCGTTGATATCGAAGCCGTGCTCGGGGGCTTTCATCACGTCGCCAAAAGCGCCTTCGGTCATCCGTGTGCGAGCGATCGGACAGATCGCATTTGCGGTGATGCCATAACGGCCGAGCTCGGCGGCTTGCACGAGCGTGAGCGTCGCGATGCCGCCCTTGGCCGCGGAGTAGTTCGACTGTCCTACGGACCCGAGCACGCCTGCGCCCGAGCTCGTGTTGACGATCCGGGCGTCGACTGGATTGCCGGCTTTTGCCTCGCCACGCCAGTACTCGGCGGCGTGTCTGGAGACGCAAAAATGGCCCTTGAGATGCACGCGGATGATCGCGTCCCACTCCTCTTCGCTGCAACTGACGAACATGCGGTCGCGAACGAAGCCCGCGTTGTTGACCACGACGTCGAGCTTGCCGAACGTATCGATCGCCTGAATGACCAAGGCCTTGGCCTGGTCCCAATCGGCGACGTCGGCACCGTTGGTGACAGCCTCTCCGCCCATCGCGCGGATCTCCTTCACGACATCGGCGGCCGGGCTGTCATCCGTGCCCTCGCCCTGGTTGCTTGCGCCCAGATCGTTGACCACGACCTGGGCTCCTTGCCGCGCAAACTCCAGTGCGTGTTCTCGGCCGAGGCCTCGGCCCGCGCCGGTCACGATGACCACGCGACCTTCACAAATTCCGCTCATGCTTCCATCCCCTGTGCGTTCGCTAGTTTTACCATCAGCTTGCCCCGGTGATCGCCGGTGAAAAGCCGTAAGAGGTGTGCCGGTGCCTTCTCGAGGCCTTCGACGATTTCATCTCGGTAGTGGATTTTGCCTTCCCGGATCCATCGGGCGATGTGCTGGCGCGCTTCATCGTAACGCGGAGCATAGTCCAGCGTGACGAACCCCTCCATTCGCGCCCGTTTGGTCAAGAGCTGTAGGTAGTTGCTCGGACCGGGGACCGGCGTTTCTTCGTTGATCTGCGAGATCGCGCCACAGATCACGATACGGGCGCCGAGGTTTATCCGCGTGAGCACCGTGTCGAGCACCTCGCCGCCCACGCTGTCGAAGAACACGTCGACGCCATCCGGACACTCGGCCTTGATCGCCTGTCGCAGGTCGCTGCGTTTGTAGTTGATCGCGGCGTCGTAGCCGAACTCGTCGACGATGAATCGGCACTTCTCATCGCTTCCCGTCAGACCGACGGAGCGACACCCGTGGATCTTCGCGAGCTGTCCAACGATGGAACCCACCCCGCCCGCGGCGGCGGCGACCAGCACGGTTTCGCCGGCCCGGGGTTTCCCGACCTCGAGTAGCCCGAAGTACGCGGTCAGCCCGTTTCCTCCGAGCACGCTCAACATGCTTGGGAGCTCGATGCTTTCCAGTGGCGCAACTCTGCTGAACACGCTCTGCGCCGGCACGACGCTGTATTCCTCCCAGGCGGCGATCGCCTGGACGAGGTCGCCGGCCGACCAATCGCCGGCGCGGGACTCCACGACCTGGGAGAGCGTGCCGCTTCGTACCGGAGCGCCGAGCGCGATCGGCGGTAGATACGACTTGGCATCGCTCATCCATCCGCGGATCGCCGGGTCGAGGGACAGATACAGGTTCTTGAGCAACACTTCGCCGTCGCTAGGTTTCCCAATCTCGCCCTCCGCCAGCGCGAAGTCCTCGAGACGCGGGACACCCGTTGGCCGTTGCCTCAATATCACCTGTCGGTTCACCACGTTCATCGATGCTACTAGAGACGCTCGATGACCATGGCCATCCCCTGGCCCCCACCAACGCACATCGTTTCGAGGCCAAAACGCTTGTCTCGATCCTGCAGGTTGTGGATGAGGGTGGTCATGATGCGCGCGCCCGTTTGACCGAAGGGGTGTCCAAGCGCGATCGCGCCGCCGCTTACATTGAGCTTATCGAACGGGACTTCGAGTGCTTTTGCGGATGGAATGACCTGCGCAGCAAAGGCCTCGTTGATCTCCACCAGGTCGATGTCGGCGATGGTCATTCCGGCACGGTTCAGCGCTTGGCGGCTCGCGTCGATGGGGCCGAGTCCCATGATCTCGGGGTTCAGTCCCGAGACGCCGCTCGAGATGATGCGTGCCAGTGGTTTGATGCCAAGCTCCTTGGCACGGGTGTCGCTCATCACGATGACCGCCGCGGCGCCATCATTGAGCGGACATGCATTGCCGGCCGTGACGGTCGCCCTGTCCCCGAGCCCTTCCTGCAACACGGGCTTGAGATTCGCCAGGACCTCGACCGTCGTTCCGTGTCGCGGGCAATCATCGGTGTCGACCACTGTGCCGCTAGGAGTGGTAACCGGCGTGATCTCCTCCGCGAAAAAACCGCGCTTCTGCGCCGCCTCGGCCCGGTTTTGCGACATCGCGGCGAACTCGTCCTGCTCGTGCCGGCTGACCTTCTTGTACTGCGCAACGTTTTCCGCGGTCTCGAGCATCGTGATGTATACGTTGGGAAGGCCGTCCGCGGGTCGCCAATCACCGCCTTTGCCCTGACCGTGCGCCTCTGTGCGCGCCTCGGCTTCCTCGAAGATCGGGTTCTTCGTGCCTTCCATCCCGTCGGCGCGGCCCTTCCCGAACCGGCTGACGCATTCGACCCCTGCGGCAATGAACACATCGCCTTCGCCCGCTTTGATCGCGTGCGCTGCCATGCGGATGGTTTGAAGCGACGAGGAGCAATATCGGTTCACCGTCGTTCCAGGAACATCGTCGAGCCCGGCTAGCAAACTGACGACGCGGCCCATGTTGTAGCCCTGTTCGCCGGCGGGCTGGGCGCAACCGATCATCAGGTCTTCAACTTCGTTCGGGTCGAGAGCCGGTGCCTTTGCAAGCACCGCTTTCACGATGTGGGCGGCGAGGTCATCGGGCCGCACTTCGATGAGGGAACCTTTGAATGCTCTTCCGATGGGCGAACGTCCGGTCGCGACGATGACGGCTTCAGGCATGCGTTACTCCTCGATGAACCGACTTGCGGTCGGCATTGAAAGTTGATCCTTGAGAACCTTGCCGGTGGCATTCCGCGGAAGCGGTGCTCGGCGGAGGTCCCAGTAGGTCGGGACTTTGTAGTACGCGAGCGTCCTCTGACACCACTGGTGAAGCTGGTCGGTCGTCGGCGACTCGTCGGGGGCCGGAACCACGACCGCCTTGACCTCCTGACCGAACTCGTCGCTATCTACACCGATCACTGCGGCCTCTGCGACGAGCGAATGCTCTTCGAGGCGCTGCTCGATCTCGAAGGGGTAGATGTTTTCTCCGCCGCGGATGATCAAATCGCGCTTTCGCGAGGCGAGATACAGTCGTCCGTCTTCGAGATGACCGATATCGCCCGTCTTGAGCCAACGGCCTTTCTTGATTACTTCCGTCGTTGCCTCGGGGTCTCGCCAGTATTCCAGCATGACCAGCGGGCCGCGCATGTAGATGTCGCCGTCCGTCCCATCGGGCAGACACTTACCGTCCGCATCGCGGATCTCGACATCGACGATGGGCACCGGGCGCCCCGCCGCGGTGGGGTGCTCCCCGAGCTCGCGACCCGGGTTGAGAGTGGTGAAGGCCGTTCCCTCGGTGAGACCGTACCCGACGCCCATGCTTGCTTTGCACTGCGGCACGAGCTCGAGGGTTCGCCGTTGCAGGGTGACCGGAATCGCCGAACCACCGCCTCCGATCATACGAAACGAGCTCAGGTCCCGCTTCGCTGCTTCGGGATGGTTCACCAGTCGATGCAGGATCGTGGACGTGTAGCCCCAGCCGGTGATCTTCTCTTTTTCGATCAGTCGAAGTGCAAGCACGGGGTCAAACCTGCCGATCGGCCAGACGGTCTTCGCGCCGGCTGCAAGACCTGTGATCGCTGCGCAGTGCAGGCCCGAGACATGAAACAGCGGGCTCGTCACTAGCACGCTTGGTGGCAGAGGCGGGCCAGCCCCGGCCGTCATTGCGAGGCGCGCTCCGTGAAAGAAGCTGACCAGGATCATGTTGGTGATGTTCCCGTGCGTATGGACGACGCCCTTGGCGCGACCGGTAGTGCCACTCGTGTAGAGGATCACCGCGCGGTCGTGTTCTTCGATCGTCGGCTCGGGCAACGCAGCGTCTGGGTGCGCGCCCCAGACATCTTCGAACTGGCCCTCGATCGCGACCGTCGGCACGTCCACTTTCGCATCGCCGAGTCGTGCGAGTCGCTTCCGATCGCCGATCAAGACCTTCGGCTCGCTGTGTGCCAAGCCGTATCGGATCTCCTCGCCCGTCCACCAGGCATTGAGCCCGACGGCGATGGCTCCCAGGCTCACCGTGGCCCAGAAAGTGACGATCCACTCCGGGCAGTTGGCCGCCAGGATCGCCACCCGGTCGCCGGGCCCTACGCCATAGCTCTCCGCGAGCACCTTGGCGGTCGAGGCGACTAGGCGCTCGTGATCCGCGTAGGTGAATCGACGCTCGGTTTCGCCGTCGGTGAAGGCCAGGTACTCGTTGTGTTCGTGCTGTCTTGCGCTGATCAGCACATCCCTCAACGAGCGAGCCCGATTCTTGAACACGCGCATCGATTCGCCGAGAACGTTGGCTTCAGCGATCTCGAACGGGGAGCCCGGAACGAGGAGCCGTGCCTCCACATCCTTTAACAGCGGGGTAGTCTGAGCCGCAGCGGTCATGGGACGCGAATCAGAGTGAAACATGTTTCACTTTTCGCAACCCGGGCGCCTTGCCTGCGGCTAGATCTGCGGCTGCGTAGCGCCTTGGACCATCGAACGGAGCCATTTCTCGCCGTCACGTACGTTTGTGAACACCTTCACCGGCACCGGGATCGGCGTCATCCACAAGATCGCGGTCCAGAGACCGCGCTGGATTGCGTTCGAGAAGATCAACGCGCCCCCGCGGCAGTTCTTCGTGAGGTAGGGCCGGTCCCGGTTGATCCAGTCCCGAATCGCCGCTCTATAGGTCGGAGGAATCCAGGCCAACTCGCGGGCATCGATCACGACGGCGTACTGCCGTCCGTCGCGGGCCCACGTCGACATCTGGTCGATGTGTTCTCCCCAACGTTCTTCGTCGACGATGCCGACGTAGCGCATCCAATACACCGGGGCTCGACTGTCGTCGAAAGTGATTTTACCTTCGGGCTCAGCCACCACCATCTAGAGTGTAGTCGACAGAAGTTGTCCTGGACAGACCTGCTTAGAGGCTATAGCCGCCGTCTAGTGAAACAGCCTGTCCGGTGATGTAACTCGCCCTTCGGGATGCGAGAAATACAGCGGCTTCCGCGATTTCCTTGGGTTTTGCGAATCGTCGAAGGGGGGTATTGCGGGTCGCCGCGTCGAGCCAGGTTTGGGTGATCTCGCCCTGCTCCACGAGCCGCGGAAACATTCCGGCGTCGACGATGCCAACCGCGACCACGTTGGCCCGAATGCCGTGCCGGCCCTCTTCGCGTGCGATGCCACGGATCAGCGACTCGATCGCTGCCTTCGGAGCCACCGAAAGCACGTCGCCCGGTGGGAAGCGGCGAATGCCCGCAGAGCTGATGAACACGAACGAGCCCTTGCTCTTTCGCAAGTACGGCAGCGCGGCGTGCGCCACGTGGAAGAAGCCGTGCACGTCGGCATCGAAAACTCTGCGCCACTGTTCCGGCTCGAGCTGACTGATGTAGGGTTGGTCGATATTCGAACCTGCCGAGTGAATGATCGAATGAATGCTGCCGTGCGCTTTGGCCACCGCCTCCATGAGCGCCTTCACCGCTGCAACATCGTCGAGCGAGATCTCGTGCAGGGTGGCCTTGCGTCCCTGAGCTTCCACGGAGGCGGCTGCCTCTTGCCCGGCCGCCTCGTTGCTACGATACGTGAGCGCGACGTCGGTTCCGTGCTTGGCGAGGCACTCACAAATCGCCCGGCCGATACCACCACTGCCGCCGATGACCAGCGCAGCACCCGAGGGAAAGTCATTCACCGGCTTGCCTCCTCAACTCGAACTTCAACACCTTGCCGGTGGCGTTGCGCGGGAGCGCGTCGACGATCTCGACCCGGCGAGGCACCTTGAAGTTCGCCATATTCTCACGGCTCCAGGCGATCACTGCGTCTGACGTGAGGCTCTTCCCCGGCTCGGGGACGATAAAGGCCATCCCAACCTCGCCGAGCCGCTCGTCGGGGATGCCGATCACGGCGACTTCCCCCACACCCTTCATGGTGAGGAGGGTGTTTTCGATCTCGGCGGGATAGGCGTTGAAGCCCCCCACGATGAACATGTCCTTCAGGCGATCGGTGATCTTGATGTTGCCCCGTTCGTCGAGACTTCCGATGTCGCCCGTGTGGAGCCAGCCGTCTTCATCGATCGCCCGAGCGGTCTCTTCCTCGGCATCGAAGTAGCCCTTCATGACGTTGTATCCTCGCAGCACGATCTCGCCGGGGGTGTTGGCTCCGAGGGCGTTGCCGTCGGCGTCGACGATGCGTACCTCGACATCCGGAATTGCGCGTCCGCTCGTCGTGGCGATCGTCTCCGGGTCGTCGTCGGCGCGGCACATCGTTACCACGCCACAACTCTCGGTCAGGCCGTAGGCCGTGATCACCGATTCGAAGCAGAGCTCGTCTCGCATGCGGTGGATCAGCTCGACCGGGATCACCGCGGCACCGGTGACAGCCAACCGGAGGCTCGAGATGTCGTAGTTGGCGCGGTCGGGATGCATCAGGATCGAGTTGTAGAGCGCGGGCGGCCCTGGGAGCATGGTGATCTCGTCGCGCTGCACGCGCTCCAAGACGACGTTCACGTCAAACACCGGTTCGGGGAATACGGTGGCACCCATCATCAGGGCCGAAAGCCAACCCGCTTTGTAGCCAAAGCTATGGAAGAAGGGCATCACCACGAGGTACCGGTCCCCTTCGCGGAGGCCGACCACCGTGCTCCAGTCGAGGAAGGTCCGCAGGTTCTGGGAGTGGGTGCACATCGCGCCCTTGGGTTTGCCGGTGGTTCCGGAGGTGAAGAGGATGTCGGCGAGGTCGTCGGGGCGGACGCCTCCGGCTCTCGCGGCAGCATCGCCATCGTCGATCGTCGCTCCACGCGCGAGGAACTGGCTCCAGGTGAGCGCGTTCGCGGGTGCATCACCGCGAAGCACGACGATATCGGTAAGTTTCGGCAACTCGGCGTTGGCTTCTCCAAGAAGCGCGACGTAGTCCGTTCCGAGGAAGCCGGTCACCGTGAACAGCGCCTTTGCGCCGCTCTTGTCGAGGAGGTAGGCCGCCTCAGCGCCTTTGTAGCGCGTGTTGATCGGCACCATCACGCCGCCCACCGAGTGGATCCCCAAGGCCGCCACGATCCACTCCCACATGTTGGGAGCCCAGATCGCCACGCGGTCACCGGGCTCGATGCCTAGGGCGATCAGGCTCTTGGCAGCGTCCCGGACGTGGCGTGCGAGGGCAGCGAACGAAAGGGTGACCTCTGCGTCGACGATCGCGTCACGTTCGCCGAGCTCGCGAGCCTGGATCGCGACCAGATTCGGGATCGTCTTGAACTTCAGGTCTCCGCGCTGGCTTTCGTGCATCCGCCAGGGCTTATGACATGGCTCGGCTTGACCGCCAGAGTGAAACGCGTTTCACTTTCGCCGGGCCAGCGATGGGCATCACACACGAGATCAGCGGCGGAATTGCGGAAGTTTGGGTCGATTACCCACCGGTCAACGCCATCCCGGTGGCCGGCTGGTTCGAGCTCGCCGAGGCGCTGACGAAGGTCGGTGACGACCCCGCCACCCGCGCGGTGATCCTCGCCGCCAAGGGTCGGGGCTTCAACGCGGGCGTCGATATCAAGGAGATGCAGGCCACGGAGGGTTTCGATGCGTTGCTGGGTGCCAACCGGGGTTGCTGGGAGGCGTTCAAGGCGGTGTACGAGTGCAAGGTTCCGGTGATCACAGCGGTCCACGGATACTGCATGGGCGGCGGCATCGGCTTGGCGGGGAACTCCGACATCCTCATTGCAAGCAAGGGCGCCAAGTTCGGTCTTCCCGAGGTCGACCGCGGTGCCCTCGGAGCGGCGACCCACCTGTCGAGATTGGTGCCGCCCATGAAGATGCGAGCGATGCTCCTCACGTGTGAAAACGCCACCGCGGAGGAGCTCCATGCGTGGGGTTCGGTGTACGCCGTGGTCGATGAGTCTGCGCTCCTCGACAAGGCACGGGAAGTTGCCGGCACGTTCTTGAAAAAGATTCCCAAAGTCGTGCGGGCCGCCAAGGAGTGCCTCAACAATATCGATCCCGTCGACGTGAATCGCTCCTATCGATTCGAGCAGGGGTTCACGTTCGAGCTCAACCTCGCCGGCGCCGCGGACGAAGCACGCGATGCCTTCGTCGACAAGCGAGACCCGGACACGAAGGAATAATCACCCAGTGGCCGACAAGCGCATGACCGTCGACGAGGTGGTCTCCACATTGCACGATGGGATGACCCTCGGAATTGGCGGTTGGGGCTCACGGCGAAAGCCGATGGCATTCGTCCGAGCGATCGTCCGAGCAGGGCTCAAAGACCTGACGGTCGTCTCCTATGGCGGTCCCGACGTCGGTATTTTGTGCGCGACGGGGCAGGCCAGGAAAGTGGTCTACGGTTTCGTGTCACTCGATTCGATTCCCCTCGAGCCCCACTTCCGCGCAGCGAGACAGAACGGAACCATCGAGGCGGTCGAGCTCGACGAGGGAATGTTCCAGTTGGGGCTCAAGGCGGCCGCGCAACGTCTGCCGTTCTTGCCGACACGGGCGGGTCTCGGCTCGGACGTGCTCCAGATCAATCCGCATCTGAAGACCGTGAAGTCTCCTTACGAAGATGGCGAAGAGGTGGTCGCCATTCCTGCCCTCGAGCTGGACGCCGCCTTCATCCACATGAATCGCGCCGATGCGAGCGGCAACGGTCAGTGCCTGGATAACGACCCGTACTTCGACGACTGGTTTTGCATGGCGGCCGAGCGGGCGTTCATGAGCTGTGAGCAGATCGTCTCCACCGAAGCGCTCGGCAACAGCCCGCTCCAAACGCTCAAGATCAATCGTATGATGGTGCAGGGCGTCGTCGAAGCGCCGCGGGGCGCGCACTTCACCGAGTGCCCACCGGACTACGGCCGCGACGAGGCGTTTCAAAAGACCTACGCCGCAACCGCGAAGGAACCGGCGGCTTGGGAGGCGTTCAGGTCGAAGTACCTCGATGTGTCCGAGGCGGAGTACCAAAAGGCGGTCGCGTCGTGACGGAGGCAACGCGCGCCGATGTGTGTGCCGTGGCCATTGCCGAGTGCTTTCGCGGCGATGGTGAGATCATGATCAGTCCGATGGGCACTACGCCAAGTCTTGGAGCACGACTCGCCAAGGCCACCTTCGAGCCCGACCTCGTGCTCACGGACGGGTTCAATAAGATCGTGAAAGACATCCTTCCGCTGGGTGAGAAGCCCACCGACGACCAAGTCGAGGGCTGGATGCCGTTTTCGCAGGTGTTCGACACGCTTTGGTGGGGTAAACGTCACGTGATGATGGGTGCAACTCAGGTCGATCAGTTCGGCAACCAGAACATCGCTTGCATCGGCGACTGGAAGAGACCCAAGGTGCAACTGCTCGGGGTTCGAGGCTCCCCCGGTAACACGATCAATCACGCGACGAGCTATTGGGTTCCCGCCCAGACGTCACGCGTCTTCGTTTCACGCGTCGATATGGTGAGCGGCGTCGGTTACGATCGTGCCGCGGCACTGCATGAACGGTCGCGGCGGTTCCATGAGATTCGGCGAGTCGTGTCGAACCTCGGAGTATTCGATTTTGGCACGCCCGATCACCGCATGCGCCTGGTTTCGATTCATCCGGGGGTAAGCATCACGGAGGTGCGGGACAATACGGGCTTCGAGCTGGTCATCGCCGACCCGTTGCCCACCACTCGACAGCCGACAGCAAACGAGCTTCTCGTGCTGCGTCGCCTCGATCCACAGGGGATCGCTCAAAAGGAAGTGATGGCATGAAGCGCGCGCTTCACACCCGCGTCTGCGACCTATTTGGCGTCGAGTTCCCGATCGTTCAAACGGGCATGGGTTGGGTATCCGGTGCACAGCTCACCGCGGCGACCAGCGAGGCAGGCGGGCTCGGCATCCTCGCGGCGGCGACGATGACCTTCGACGAGCTCGAGGAAGCGATTCGCAGGGTCAAAGAGCGCACCCAAAAACCGTTTGGCGTGAATCTTCGAGCCGATCAGGCGGACATCATGGCACGGGTCGATCTCTTGATTCGCGAGAGGATCAAGGTCGCGAGCTTTGCGCAGGCCCCCAGCAAGGCGGTCATCCAGCGCCTCAAAGATGCGGGCCTAGTCACCATGCCCACGATCGGCGCGCGACGGCACGCCGAGAAGGTGCAGGAATGGGGCGTCGATGCGGTGATCGCGCAAGGGCAG
>CAJIBX010000068.1_pt1 | contig 16838 bp, 12 predicted proteins | sample 9199471 | NCBI WGS metagenome assembly CAJIBX01 (sample SAMEA7708317, study PRJEB35096) | sediment metagenome | biome: marine neritic benthic zone biome [ENVO:01000025]; feature: sediment [ENVO:00002007]; material: shallow marine sediment [ENVO:03000034] sea grass bed [ENVO_01000059] ...
GCTTCCCCGCCTATCACATTCAGGCCGGGTACGGCTTCCTCAATAACCAACTCATCGTTGGCGGTGGCCTGCGCATCCTCCAGGAACGGATCAAGCTCGGCAACCAGGCCCTCGGCGGCGGCCAGGTCGCCTTCAAGTCGCTCGGTCTCGGTGGCGAGGTCGGCATCATGGTCAAACCCAACGGAAAGCGATGGCGCATCGGAGCATCCCTGTATCCCGAGCTCACCACCAACATCAACCGTGGCGGTGCTGCTGAGCGTACGCCGGAAGGCGACCTCAAGTTCGGCGAGTACTTCCTCCCCGACAAAGGGGTCGACCCGTGGCGCGGAAGTCTCGGCTTTTCGTGGCAGTTTGGTCCACGCCCGCCGAACCCCGAGTGGATCCAAATCGAGGACTTCGCCGGTGAGGATCTCGTGCGGATCGATGAGCGGATTGCGATGGTCAAATACCGCAAGCACAGAGATCTGGAAAAGATCCGCTCCGAAAGCGGCCCCGATGTGGCAAGCCGCGTCCAGGAAGAACGAAAGCGTTACAACCGCATCATCAAGCGGCTCGAGAAAGCACGGAAGCATGTGAAGTACGCCGCTTGGAAGATCCTGCGCGAGCGCTACCGGAACGAGTGGCCGCGTCGCTACTACCTGATCTCGACCGAGCTTCTGATCACGGGGACAGTCGACCAAGGCGTCGGGGTCGAGTCGTTCTTCGCGCAGCGCGTACAGCGCTCCGGTGAGGAGATTGTCTATTCGCCGCGCCTCGGCTTCGAGACTGAAGTCTGGCCGAAGCGCATGAAGATGCGGACCGGCACCTATTTGGAACCGAGCCGCTTCCGCGAGACCGACCTTCGCTTCCATTGGACGTTTGGCTTCGACATCCGCGTCCTGCATTGGGACGTCTTCGGCATCTGGCCGGAGGACTACCTCTGGGACATAAAAGTCGCCTTCGACATCGCTCGCGACTACCGCTCCTTCACATTGGGCATCGGCGGCTGGTATTAACGACGCGTGAAGCGGCAGGTCTGCCTACTTTCTCTTGGTTTGGTGCTTGCCGGCGCGGGGCTGAGAGCAAGCGCCGATGACACGCACTACAACGGCGTGCCGATCGGGGCGCACGCGATCGGTCTTGGAAGCGCGTTCACGGGTGTCGCCGACGATGGCTCGGCCGCTTGGTACAACCCTGGCGGCCTCGTGCTCGAGGAGTCGTTTGGCATCGCGGGGAGCCTGAGCATCCGCGCATTCGAATGGCTGAAGTTGTCAGACGGTGTCGAGACACCGCAAGGAAGGGACAAATTCAAGGACAAGACTCAACGCAACGTACCGATCTTCATCTCTGCGGTCGCGAAGTTCGGTCCGAAGGACGCCAAAGGCCGCAAACGGTACGCATTGGCCTACAGCACGTTGCAGCCCTACTTCAGCGCGATTAGCGTCAAAGCCGAGTTCCCCGACGGGAACATGACCGACACCTTTTCGGTCAACTCGACCGACCGGGCGACGTACATGGGGCTGTCGTTTGCCAGCCTCGTGAGCTTGCGCGCTGCTCTCGGTGTGTCGCTCTACTACAGCTTTCGGCGCCAGCGGCATCGAGAGGTCGACTTCCTGAGCGGCAACACGGTGGTGGATGGACTCGTGACGACGGCAACCAGTCAAAGCGACGTGAGGACGAAAGCCAACCACTTCGTTCTCCGCTTCGGGTGGCTCCAACACATCCGAGAGAACGTCAACTTTGGTCTCATGCTCCAGGCCCCCGGGATTCCTCTCAAGCAAACCTCCAAAGCCACCACGCAGACCGTCGCGACCCTTGCAGGCACGCCTCCCGAGCAGCGCTTTGAGTACGTCGATGACAAGTTCGATGCCCGGGTGCCGGTCCCTCTCGAGCTGACGGCGGGGGTTGGCTACCGCCCGGGCGATACCATTCTTCTGTCTCTTGACGCTTCGTTCCACGGTCCGGTTCGAGACAGAAACCGCATCAAGTCTGGCGGTGCCTCGCCGGAGGTCGGTGGCTTGTTCTTCAACCCCTCGACGGAGCGACGACCGATCGCGAATGTCGCGGTCGGCGGCGACTTCTACGTCAGTAAGAAGGTGTTGATGGAGCTCGGGTTGTTCACCGATCTCTCCGCGGCGCCGAACATCCCATCCAATCCCGATCGCTATTACAATCCACAGATCAATCGATTCGGCGGGACGGTGTCGGTGGCATTCGACTTCGTTGGCGGGTCTTTGGCGTTGGGTACCACGTACATCGGCGGCAAGGGCGACGCGACGACCGCGTTCGTCGATCTCGAGAATCGCACGGGGGACTACAGGCGCACGACCGCCACCTCGCATGTGCTCTTCCTCCACGTCACTGGTGTGGCGGGGGCGACTAAACGCGCCGGCGACGCCACCGAGGAGTGGGTCAAAGAGCGCCACGGGATGGAAGACGAGTCGGAAACCGAGACCGAATCCAGCACCGAGACGGAGACCGAGGCCGAGGCCGCGACATCAGGGGAGTGACTCGACCAGCGCTGCGAGCTCTGATGGAAGCGGGCTCGTCACACGAACGCGCTCCTTCGTGACGGGATCGTCAAGCTCGATGGCGCTCGCATGTAAGAAGTGCCGGTCCAGTCCTTCGACGGTCGGCCCGCCATACAGTGCATCTCCGACCAACGGATGACTGATAAACGCGAGGTGCGCACGGATTTGGTGGCGCTTTGCCTTCGTCGCACGGACTTCTATCAACGAGTGCGGGCCAACCGCCTTGCTCGAAATCACCTCGGTTGGAGCGCCCCCGTCACTTTCTTCCCCAACGACGCGCACGCGCTTGCGGCTTCCTGGCTGACTCACGATCGCGGCAGCGATCGTTTGTGGCGCGCGCACGCGCCCCGCGCACAGAGCGATGTAACGCTTGTCGATCCGTCCGGCCTGAAGCGCCTCACGCAACGTCGTGAAGGTCTCTTGATCGCGGGCTGCGATCATCAAACCCGAGGTGTCGCTGTCGAGTCGATGCAAGATGCCCGGTTCTCGCTGCGAGTAGCCCACACCTTGCATCTCGGGATACCGAGCGAGCAATGCATTGGCGACGGTCCCCGTTTCGCCTGGAACCAAAGGGTGGCTCGGAACGCCCGCTGGCTTGTTGACGATCACGAAAGCCTCGGTCTCGAGGGCGATCTCGATCGGCACCGCGGCGTCGGGCACTGCCGAGACACGAGGGGATTCCGGAAGGCGCTCGAGTGCCACCCGATCCCCCGCCGCGACCACGTGGCTCTTTTTCGCTCGGCGCCCGTTCACCCGAACCGCGCCCTGAGACGCGAGCTCCCGCGCCCGTGCCCGACTCATGCCCTCGACCCGACGCACGAGCACGACATCGAGTCGCTCACCCTCGTCCTCAGCATCTACCGCGAACTCGTGCCTCCTCACGGCGCATCTCTGGCACAGCAAAGGCACGATTTCCACGCGCGCTTGCGCGCTGGGCGGCCCCGCCTACACTGCTTTTCCTGGTGTCCAAGCGCGATTATTACGTGGTTTTGGAGGTCGAGCGCACCTGCTCGTCGGACGAGCTCAAGCAAGCCTACCGCCGGCTTGCGATGCGCTATCACCCCGACCGCAATCCCGACGACCCCGCTGCCGAAGACTCCTTCAAAGAAGCGAGCGAGGCCTACTCCGTGCTGAGCGACGCCGACAAACGACGGCGTTACGACCGGCTGGGTCACGCAGCGTTCGAGAACTCCGGTCCAGGGTTCGACCCGGCGGACTTCGGCGCCGTCAGCGAAATCCTCGAGGGTCTCTTTGGCGAGGTGTTTGGCGGCGGCCGCAAGCGAAGAAAGACCGGCCGCGACCTCACGTACAACCTGGAGGTCTCGTTCGTCGAGGCCGCGCTCGGCATCGAAAAACCGATCACCGTCGAACGTCCAGGTCCATGCCAACGCTGTAGCGGTACCGGAGCAAAACCCGGCACGCCGGTCCATGCCTGCAATGTCTGCCAAGGCCGTGGCCAAGTGAAATACCAGCGCGGTTTCTTTGCCGCCGCGCGGCCGTGTCACGCGTGTCGAGGTCTCGGCAAGAAGATCCCCGTACCGTGCAAAGATTGCAACGGAAGCGGCAAGATGCCGCGAGCGGAAGAGATGACCGTCAAGGTGCCGCCCGGCGTGCTCGATGGCGCCGTGCGCACCGTGCGAGGTGGCGGCGAAAAGACCGCCAGCGCCACCGGCGACCTGCACATCCACATCAAGGTCGCCGAGCATCCTCTCTTCACGCGCGACGGCGCCGACATCTTGTGCACTGTCCCGATCACGTTTCCCCAAGCCGTGCTCGGGGCGAGCGTCCAGGTCCCGACCCTCGAGGGGAAAGTGACCATGAAGATCCCGTCCGGCTCCCAGTCCGGGAAAGTCTTTCGTCTCCGCGGAAAGGGCATCCCCGTCTATGGTGGTTACGCCAAGGGCGACCAGCTCGTCACCGTCGTCGTGGAGATCCCCGAACGCATCAGCCGCCGCCAAAAGAAGCTCATTCAGGAGCTCGCCGCCGAGATCGAGGCCGATAGCCATCCCCGCCGGGACAGCTTTATTGGTAAGCTCCGTTCGCTTCTCGAATGACCAAGGTCGACGATCTGATCCAAAGGCTCGAGCGCACCGATCCGGTGCAGGCCCGCGGCCGCGTGCGCGCGCTGGTTGGCTTGAGCCTCCGCGCAGCCATCCCCGGCGTCCGGCTCGGCGAACGGGTGAGGGTCCTGCGAGGCAACGCTCCACCGCTCGATGCCGAGGTCGTTGGCTTCACCGATGAAGACGCAACGCTTCTGCCGATCGGTTCGACCGATGGGATCGGCCCCGACGACATCGTCGAGACCACGGGCAGGCCGTTCGACATCCGCTGCTCCGAGCAACTGCTCGGTCGCGTCGTCGACGGCCTCGGCAACCCGGTCGACGGCGGGCCGCCCATCGAGGGCGAGCGCTGGGAGATCGACCGAGGCGCGCCCGATCCACTGCAGCGCCCCCGCATCACCGAGCCAATGGTGCTCGGTCTTCGCGCGATCGACGGCTTGCTCACGTTCGGCCAAGGGCAGCGCGTCGGTCTCTTCGCGGGGAGCGGGGTCGGCAAGAGCACCCTCCTCGGTCAGATCGCGCGACAGGCCGAGGCCGATGTCTTCGTCGTGTGCCTGATCGGGGAGCGCGGAAGGGAAGTGCGCGAGTTCCTCGAGGATGCGCTTGGCGAAGAGGGCCAGAAGAAGGGCGTGGTCGTCTGCGCGACGAGCGACGCGCCTGCTTTGGTTCGACTGAAGAGCGCGCACACCGCGACCGCCATCGCCGAATGGTTCCGTGACCAGGGCAAACGCGTGCTCCTGTTGATGGACAGCGTCACCCGCTTTGCCCGCGCGGCGCGCGAGGTGGGGTTGGCGGCGGGCGAGCCCCCGGCACGGCGAGGCTATCCGCCCAGTGTATTCGCAAGGCTTCCGGCGCTCCTCGAGCGGAGCGGAACCGCCGCGACCGGTTCGATCACTGGCGTGTACACCGTTTTGGTCGAAGGCTCCGACATGGAAGAGCCCATCTCCGACGAGGTCCGCGGCATCCTCGACGGGCACATCGTGCTCACTCGTGAGCTCGGCGCGCGTGGCCGGTGGCCCGCGATCGATATCCTGCACAGCCTGTCGCGGGTCATGAACGCTGTCACAGATGATACGCATCTTCAGACCGCCCGTGCGGTGCGCGAGATGCTCGCGGTCTACGAGGCAAAACGGGACCTCGTCACCCTCGGTGCCTATAAGCCGGGCAGCGATGCGAGCCTCGATGCCGCACTGCAGAAAATCGACGCGATCGAGGCTTTCCTGCGCCAGGATCCGCACGAGCGCTCGAGCTACCAGGACACCCTCTCCAGCCTCGCACAGCTCACTTGATTTTGGCGCACCCCTGCACGAAGGTACGCCCCATGCGTATCACCCTCGTCGCCTGCATGTGCAGCCTGTTAATGATGGCCTGCTCCAAGAAACCAGAGCAGCCGAGCTCGCCTTCGGCCACCACGGCCGCGGCAGAGCAAGCGGAAGCCAAGTCCGAGCTCCAACCCGCCGAGGCCGCCCAACCTGCGGGACAAGCTGCGACAGCTGGAAAGTATGCCGTCGAGCTAGACACGACCAAAGGAAAGATCATCATCGATGTGCACCGCGATTGGGCACCTCTCGGTGCGGATCGGTTCAAAGAGCTAGTCCAAGCGGGGTACTACACCGACGTCGCGTTCTTTCGGGTGATCGCGGGCTTCATGGCGCAGGTCGGCCTTCACGGTGATCCGGCGACTACCGCCGAGTGGCGCGAGAAGCGCATTGCCGACGACCCCGTCAAGAAGAGCAACACCCGTGGCATGGTCACCTTTGCAACTGCCGGACCCAACACCCGCACCACGCAGTTCTTCATCAACTTCAGCGATAACAGCAACCTCGATCGCATGGGCTTCGCGCCGTTCGGCAAGGTGCGCAGCATGAAGACCGTCGATGCGCTTTACAGCGGTTATGGTGAGGGCGCGCCGCGAGGCCGTGGTCCCTCCCAGGGGAAGATCCACAGCCAAGGCAACAAATACCTCAAGGCCGACTTCCCCAAGCTCGACTACATCAAAAGCGCTAAGATCCTGCAGTAGTGACCACGATTCAGCGCCATAGGCGCGCGCCGATGAACCCGTCGGCCGTGCTCTATTCGCCGCAGGCGATCTTCTGGCACACCATCTTGCTCACCCCATTCGTCGGCGCGTTCCTCGTGGCGTTGAACTGGTCGCGCCTCGGCGATCGACGCCGCGGGATACTGAGCGTCATGATCGGCCTGGGCGCCCTGATTCTGATCACGGCTTTCGGTGGCTTGATCTCGCCACAGGCTTCGCTGGCCGGACTGGTCGGTGGCACGATCGCGCTCGCCATCGGCTGGTTTCAAGAGCAGAAAATCGTCTTCAACACGCACCTGCTCGTCGGTGGGAGCAAAGCGCCCTCGTGGCCGATGACCCTGGTCGGCGTCTTGGTCCTGGGCATGGCAGCCGGGACGTACGTCACCTCCGGTCTTCCGCTACCATTTTGAGCACACCGCCTTTCACCTCGAAGTCGCGGCGCTGCTCCTCGAGCAAGATGAACTCCGGATGGGTCGTCGTTAGAAAGACCTGACCCCCGAGATGGCTGAGCAACTCGAACAGGCGACGGTTGCGAGCGCGGTCGAGCTCGCTCGAGACGTCATCGAGCAACAGGATGGGCACGCGACCGGTACGCGCACCCAAGACATCGAGCTCCGCGACCTTGAGCCCGAGCACGATGGCCCGGTGCTGACCTTGGGAAGCGTGATGCCGCGCCGCGACCGCGCCAAATTGAAGTCCGAGTTCGTCCCCGTGGGGCCCTTCGGCGGTGAAACCGCGCGCCCGGTCCTTTGGCAGTGAGCCCTCGAGCGCCTCGAGGATGGCCGCCGGGTCTGGCTCGACTCGCGGCTGATACACCACCTTGAGCTCCACCTCCAAGCCCACCACCCGCTCGAAGGCCATCGCCACCCGGGGTGCGAGGTCCTCGATCAAGACCGCCCGTGCCTGGCCGATCACGGCGCCAGCATTCGCCAAAATGGGGTCAAAGGCCCGAATCGAGCGCTCATTGGCCCGGTCGTCCTTTAATAGTCGATTGCGGCTCCTGAGGGCCTTCTGGTAGTCGGCCAGCGTCGAGCCGTAGACGGGGTCGAGCTGTTCGAGGATGCGGTCGAGAAAGCTCCGGCGCTCTTCGGGCCCTCCCCGCGCGAGCTTGAGGTCTCCCGGATGGAACAGGACCATCTGAATCGAGGTATGCCAAGCATTGATCGAGCTCGGCCGCTTACCGTCGAGCGACAGCCGCCGGGCTTTCCCGCGCGTGAGCTCGAATGAAAACGTATGGGGCGCGGTGTCGGCGACGACCCGTGCTTGAACGCGGGCCTGGTCTTGTCCGAGCGCGACCAGGTCCTCCGAGCGTGCGCCTCGAAAACTACGGAGCGCCCCGAGATAGTGAATCGCTTCGAGCAGGTTCGACTTACCGGCGCCGTTTTCGCCGTGGATCACGTTGAAGTGATCGCCCGGCTCGAACTCGAGTGGCTCGAGATTGCGAAAGCCCTCGGCGACCAGCTTTTGCAGGCGGAGGGCGCTTAGCTCCCGTGGACCGCCCGACGCTTGCGGCATCCTAAATCCGCATGGGCATGATGACCCCGACGTAGTCGGAGTTGCCCCCTACCGGCTTGACCACGCCTGGGTCCAGCTCGCCGCTGAGCTCGAGAGCCACCTCGTCGTGTGGAAGGGCGCTGAGCACGTCGAGGAGGTACCGGGCATTGAAGCCGATCTGCATGCCGTCGCCCGCATAGTCGACATCGAGCTCTTCACTCCCTTCGCCTACGTCCGGGTTTTGGCTCTGCAGCCGGATGACGCCGGGCTCGATTTGGAGCTGAACGCCGCCGCTCTTGTCATTTGCAACCAAGCTGATGCGCCTCAGCGCTTCGACGAAGAGGTTCCTTGCGGCGACGACCTTCCGGCTCGCCTTCTGCGGAATGACTTTGTCGTACGGAGGGAACTGCTCGTCTGCGAGCTTGACGCTCAGCATCACATCGCCCCGTTTGAAGAAGGCGTTCCCCGAGGTCACCGCGATCTCGAGACTGGGCACGTCTTCGCCCTTCTTGGAGTCATCCAAGAGCCGCTTGAGCTCGGAGATGCCCTTGTGCGGGACGAGCATGCTGAAGTTCATCATGGCGTCTTTATCGGTGAGCTTATGTTCAGCTTTGGACAACCGGTGGCCGTCGGTGGTGACCATCCGCACGACCTTGCCATCCCCTTCGAACAACGTACCGGCCAAGTGCGGCCGCGTATCATCGTGAGACATGGAGTACTGCGTGAACCCGATGAGCTCGCCAACCATGTCCGAACCCACCTGGACGAGCTCTGCATCGCCCGGATTGGGGAGCGGAGGGAAATCCTCTCCGGGCATTGCCGGAATCCGATAGCGTACCTTGCCGCAACGGATCTCGGCAGCATGAGAGTCGCTGAGCGTCCATTGAACTTCGCCCTCGGGAAGATTCTTGACGATGTCGAATAGGGTACGGGCGGCCACCGCGACGGTCCCGCCTTTTTTGATTTCTGCCGGGACGACACAGGTCACGCCGAGATACAGGTCCGTTGCAGACAGCCTGAGCTTGTCTGGACCCTCTGCCGACAACAACACATTGGACAGGATATGCATCGAGCTCTTGCGGTCAGCGACGCCGTGCGTTCTCGCCAGACCGCGTAGGAAGCTCTGCTTGTCGATGGTCAACTCCATTGTTTAGCTCCATGCAACGCCATGATTAAAAGACTCTAATTTAATTTAACCGTCGTCGTCTTAAGCACTGTGAATTGGGGATGACCATCGTTAAGCCTCGGAGATCGTTGTTCAACTACAAAGAAGCGATCTCTGAGCAAAAGTCGGTCAACCTGGGGACCGATACACTCCCCAAATAAACCTCGCATTGGATCACAGCGAACTGCCCGGTTGATCCACAACGAAACGGCCCGCTTTTCAAGAGGGGAATGACACAAAAGTGGCCGTTCAGCTGTCATCGGGTGCCTTCCCGAGTAGGGTTTCGATCCGCGTGGACTGAAGCTTTTCACGAATCCCATCTCGAGCGGCTCGGAATCGTTGGAGTTGCTCGCTCTCGGAACGGCCTGGGTCCGTCGAAGCTGGGTCCGAAAACGGCCAATGAAGTCGGCGAGCTCGGCCGAGAAAGGCGGGACAAACCTCCTCTGCACAGAGGGTCACCACCACGTCAACCGTATCAGGATCGATGCTCTCGACCGATTTGGAGTGATGGTCGGCCAGGCTGAGGCCCAACTCCTCGATCACCCGTGCCGCGTACGGATTCACCGTCGAGGGCTCGGAGCCCGCACTCCATACCCGCACTTGGTCGCCATAGATGTTGCGGGCCAGCGCCTCGGCCATCTGGCTTCGAGCCGAGTTGGCCACACACAAGAACAGAACGCCGGGCCTCTGGCCGGTCAAAGCCCGAGCTTTTGCTCAACGGCGACAAGAGCGCCCCGCACCTTGTCGTTGTCCTCTTCGACCAGATGGCCGATCTTCCGGTAGGCGCTGATCACGGTGGTGTGATCTTTGCCGCCGAACCGCTCTCCGAGCTCGGGATAGCTCGTGCCGAGTCGTTCGCGGCACAGGTACATGGCGATCATTCTCGGAAAGCTGACCGCGCGGTGACGACGCTTGGATTTGAGGTCGGCGAGCCGAATCCCGAAGTAGTCGCAGACCGCGCGCTGGATGTCTTCGACCGAGGTTGCGGTATCCGCGGCCATGGCGACCGTACGAACGCTGTCCTTGGCGAGGTCGAGGTCGATGGCGCATCCGAGAAGCTCGGCCTTTACGGCGAGGCGTAGGAGCGTTCCCTCGAGCTCACGCACATTGCTCTTCACGACCTGAGCGAGATAGAGGGCGACGTCGCCGCCGAGTTGAATGTGCTCGCTCTCAGCCTTCTTCTGCAAGATGGCGATACGTGTATCGAGCTCCGGCGCTTGAACATCGGCGACCATCCCGGATTGAAAGCGACTGATCAGTCGCTCTTCCATTTCGGAGATCTGCTGCGGATACACATCGGAGGTGACGACGATTTGTTTGTCGGAGTGATAGAGCGCGTTGAAGGTGTGAAAGAATTCCTCTTGCGTCTGTACTCGCCCGGCGAGGAACTGGATGTCGTCCATCAGCAACACCTCGCATCCAGAACGATACCTGTCGCGGAACTCGTTGATGCGGTGGTTCTGCAGGGACCAGATGAACTCATTGGTGAACCGCTCGGCAGAGACGTACACGATACGCGCATACGGGTTACGCTCGAGGATGGTGTGGCCGATGGCGTTGACGAGGTGCGTTTTGCCGAGGCCCACGCCGCCATAGATGAATAACGGGTTGTAGCGTTTGCCCGGGTCGGACGCTGCCGCGACGCTTGCGGCGTGCGCGAGCTGGTTTGCCGGTCCGACGACGAAGTTGGTGAATCTATACTTTGGGTTGAGATCGGGATTGAGCGGCACCTCGAGTGGCTCCGGCGGCGTGGGTGCCCGCGCAGCGAGCTCGGCACGCCGAACGGGTTTGTCACGCAGCGTCTCGTCGAGCTCCCAACGAACACCTGTCGGCACCGCGGTGTCAGTGTCCGAAGTTTCGCTCGCGATCGATTCGAGGATGAGCTCGAGGTAGTGAGACGAGATCCAGTCGGCAAAGAACCGGTTGGGAATCTTCAGGACCATGGAGTCGCCGTCGAGACCACCGAAGTGCACGGGCGCGAGCCAAGTTTCGAAATTTTCCTCGGAGAGGCGGTTCTTTAGACGATTCAACGCTCGTTGCCACAGCTGTTCCATCCTGTTTTCCCCTGCGAAGCGTGTACCTTACCGACTCCTATCCCCAAAGATTCCACACCCAGGAGCTAGGCTTTGTTGTGCTGCGACGGGCCCGAACGCGTCGTCTCTTTCGGTGAAGGGACGCGAAGCTAGCAGTATGCGTCAACGACGTCTACGGTTAGTGACAAACAAATTCATAACCGTTGAGGATCGCGAACGATTCAACACACAACTTTTTTGACAAGCATCAGTGCCGATCCACAAAGCGATCACACGTAGTGTGCAAGCGCCGAGGATCACTGCAAAAAAGTTTACGCGTCGTCCACCCAACCCGAGAGCACGCTCAGCTCCGACCAAAGACGCGCACGTTCGTCTTGTGTTTCTTGGGTGCCGCGCATGCGATGCGTCGGCCTTGGCTGGCGATCATGCCAGAACATGCCGCTCGTTTCTGCGGCTTCATCCGATGCGCATAACCACACGATGGTGTCGGCGCCTTGCTCTGCGGTTCGCAATAGCGGCTTCGTAACGCGGTAGAACGCGGGTAACGATTGCTTGACGCCTGCGGTCGCTGCCCAGCCCGGGTGCATGGCGTGCACCGTGACGCCTGTGTCTCGTAGCCGGTCCGCCCACATCTCGGTGAGGATGACCTGGCCGCGCTTGGTACACGCATAAGCGATCGATCCGTTGTAGTTACCTTTCGTCGACTGAAGATCATCTACATTGATACGCTGCGTGTACATCCCACCTGAAGAGACATTCACGATCCGTGAGGGTGTAGAGGCGATGAGCTTGTCGAGCAACAGGTTGGTTAACAGGAAGTGACCGCACAGATTCGTTGCGAAGGTGAGCTCGAGCCTTTCCGGTGTCTCCTGACGATCGTTGATCAACACGCCAACGTTGTTGACCAGAAGGTGAAGCGGCTCCGCGATGCGGCTCGCGAGGTCGCGGACATCGCGCATCAGGCTGAGATCCGCGATCTCCGCCCGGACGTTTGGGTTACCCGTGTCCGCGCTAATCTCGTCACGTGTACGCTCGGTCTTTTCTTTGTTGCGGCCCACGACGCAGACGGTCGCTCCGAGGCCGGCAAGCTCGCGCGCGGTTTCTTTGCCCAGACCTGAGGTCGCACCGGTGACGAGGGCGTGGCGTCCGGTGAGGTCCGTCGTGATCGGTGGATGGGGGCGGAGCCGAAATCCAAGTGAGGTGTAACCCAACACTGATTTGTCGAGGAATGAGTCCAACACAGCGCCGTTTCCCTAGGGCCGTGACGCCGAACCGGCAAATTTGGACCCCCTAACCATCGCTGATAGCTTCCAGCCGTGCGGGCTTGGCATCGGTTTGGCTTGCTCCTCACCGTGGGGATGATCGCGTGGACGCCCGCGCGGAGTGTTGGCGCTCAATCGACCGAAGCACCCTCCGGGGTATCGACCCAAGCCGACCCCCTGGTGCCCGCCCGCGAGGAAACCTATCAGACCCCGCGGGGCTACGGCATGGGGATGGGATCGCGTGCCGCTGCCACGGGGACGACCGCTCTCGCATACAACCCCGCGAACCTCGCGCTCGGCAAGCTCTACCACGTCGAGGCAACCACTCAGGTGGTCACCGGCGACAACTCCTGGGCGCTCGGAAGCGCCGTGGTCGACTCCGCCGCGAGCAAGCTCGCGCTCGGGACGAGCTTTCGTGGCCTGATCGGCAACGGGGTGCGTCAGTATCGGGGATGGGATTGGCGTTCGGCGATCGGACTGGCGCTGCTCGAACAGTTGTCGGTGGGCACGGCGGTTCGATGGGCGAACATCAAACCCCGAAAGAAGAACGGGCAGCCCTTGGGCCCGCGCTTCAAAGGCATCACGATGGACGCGGCGGCTCGGGCATCGCCGGTCCCCTGGTTACACATCGCGGCCCTTGGGTACAACTTGATCCGAACCGGCTCCGACCTCGCGCCCCAGACCGTCGGTGGGAGCTTGAGTCTGAAGTTCGGCGGGGAGTTCGAGGTCGGCACCGACCTCTTGGCCGATCTCACGACCTTCGATAAGCCGGAGCTCATGGCCGGGGCGGGGTTCGAGTACGTGGCCAAGAAGCAGGTTCAGCTCCGGGTCGGCTACCGCCGCGATGGAGGTCGCGAGATCAACACGCTCACCACCGGCATCGGTTACGTGTCACGCAAGGTGAGCACCGATTTCAGCGTTCTTCAGGAGCTCAACAAGGTCAAAGAAACGCAGCTCATCTTCGCTGTTCGGTACCACGTACAATAGGCGGCGCCTCAGGCTTCGGCAGACTGGCGGGGACGCTTCGAGCGGTTTCTCGTGAGCGCGAAATGCGTGAGCCCGGGCAGGTGCCTTCCGATGAACGCACCGGCCTTTCCGTGCCCGGTGAATACCAGCTCTCGCTTGCGCTTGTAGATCGCGTCGACCATCACTTTGGCTGCTCGTTCCGAAGGCCACATCAACTGTTGTGGACGCCTGTCCTTCCGGCTGCCGTCGAAGCGGCCGTAGTTGTCGACCTGGTCGATCTCGCTCGCGACGTAACCTGGGTGCAGCGTGGTGCACGAAACGCCGGTGCCATGCATCTCGACGGCGAGCGTTTGTCCGATAGCACGCACCGCGTACTTCGATGCGGTATAGGCACCGACGCCGGGGGAGATGATCATCGCGGCGACGCTCCCCACGAGGGCGAGTCGGCCCTTGCTCTGCCGAAGGTGCGGAAGTGCATGACGCGCGGTCATCGCGACGCCGATCACATTGACATCGAGCTGCCGCCGCCAGTCCTCGGCGGTGAGGTTTTCGATTCGCCCCGAGACCGCGAACCCGGCGTTTGCGACGGCCACATCGAGCCCGCCGAATCTATCGACCACCTGCTGAGCCGCGTCCCGCACCGAGGTCTCGCTCGTGACATCGCAGGGGACCGTGAGGCCCCGGCTCCCTTGCGCCTCGAGGTCTTGGACGACCTGGTCTAGGCGGTCCTTGCGGCGGCCCGAAACCGCGACGACGGCACCCTGTTTCCCGAACTCGAGCGCGAGTGATTTCCCGATGCCGCTTCCGCCGCCCGTGATCCAGACGACCTTGTCTTTGAATCGATCTGCCATCCGGCGTTGGTAGCACTACTCGGCGGTCGAGTCAGCCTCGACCGCTGCGGCGCCCGGGTCGGTCGCCCAGCGCTTGAGCGGCGCAAAACGCTTTGAAAGGCGTTGCGCCAGGTCGATGTCTGCACGGTACAGACACGGCACACAGATCAACGTGAGGAAGGTTGAAAAGGTCAGGCCCCACACGATCGCCGTGGCCATCGGCGAGAGAAAAGCCACTGATTCGCCGGCCAGGGCGAGCGGCAGGAGGCCGGCGATCGTCGTGATGCTGGTCAAGAAGATCGGTCGGAGCCGGAGCTTGCCGGCTTCGACGATTGCTTCGTCGAGCGCCATCCCGCGTTGCCTGCGTTTGTTGATGAAGTCGACCAGCACGAGCGAATCGTTGACGACAATCCCAGCCAGTCCAACGACACCGACCAATGCGATCAATCCCACCGGCTCACCGCTCACCAAGAAACCGAGCATGACGCCGATGAAGGCCAAGGGGATTGCCGCCATCACGACGACCGGCTGCGAGAAGCTTTGAAACTGGGTCGCAAGGATGGTGTAGATCAGTAGGACCGCGACCACGAACGCCTCGAGAAGCGACTGCACCGATTCCTGCGTCTCTTCGAACTGACCGCCGTATTCGAAACGGACGTCCGGGTTGGCGGCGACCATTCCCACCAGCCTGTCTTGCAGCATCCCGTTCACCCGAGCGCTGTTGGTCACGTCTTCGTCGATGTACGAGAGCACGCTCACCATCCGCTTTCGCTCGAAGCGCTCGATCGCCCCTGGGCCCCGGCCGTGTTCGATGTCCGCGATCTCGCGGAGTGCGATGTCGGACCCGTCCGGTGCGATGAGACGAAGCGCCGCAATCTGCGCCGGGTCCCTTTGGGCGTCTTCCCGGAGCTCGACGACGATGTCGATCTCGTCGCTGCCTTCACGGATCGTCGCCGCGGGCGCTGCCCCGAACGCGCTCCGAAGCCACGCCGAAACCGCCGTCGGCGTGATGCCGTGAAGCGCCGCGCGCTGCTCGTCGACCTTGATCTGAAGCTCTTGTTTGCCGAGCTCATAGTCGGTGCTCGCGTTTCGCGTGCCGCGGATCTCGCGCACCTCCGCCAGCACCTGCTCCCCGAGGTCGGCCAAGCGTTCGTAGTCGTCGCCCTGCAGTCGAACCGCCACCGGCGCCCCACGCGGTGGTCCCGGTCTCACTTCGACGACTTCGAGGCTCTGCGGCCCCACCACGTCATCGAAGAGCGCGTTGGTCTGCGCCATGAGCTCCCGCCCGCCTCGCACGCTGCTCCGCTGTCTCGCCGGTACCAAAAAGATCGACACCATGCCGGTGTGGTCTCCCCGGTCGATGCCCATCGGCGTACGCACCAATCCGCGCACGCCCACCGTCGCTTCTAGGTCGTCGTTTTCCAATGCCAAGATGCGGTCTTCGATGTCCGCGAGGATCGCCTCCGTCTCTTCTTTGGAGGCGTCGGTGGGAAGGCGCACGCGCACATCGAACATGTCGACATCGCCCTCGGTGAACAACACGATGTCCTTTGCGGCGAAGGTGACGACGAGCATCGCCAGGGCTAGGGCGTAGGCGCCTGAAATCACCGTCCACCGGTGCTGGAGCGACCATCGGAGAAACCGCTCGTACTGCTGAAGGACGCGACGAGCGATGCGGTCCATCCGTGTTTCGACAACGACATTTTCAGGCCCTTGCTGGCGCACGAGCTTGCCGAACTCGGCCATGTGGCTCGGCAGGATGAACATCGCTTCGATCAGAGAGGCGGCGAGCGACGCGACGACCACTTTGGGAATGATCGCGAAGAACTTCCCGAGGGTGCCGCTCATCATGAGCAAGGGCAGAAACGCGGCCCAGGTGGTCAACGTGGACGCGACGACCGGCCAGAACACCTCCTTGGTGCCGATGATGGCGGCCTCGCGTCGAGGCATGCCCTCTTCCATGTGCCGGTAGATGTTCTCGATGATGATGATCGCATCGTCGACCACGATGCCGAGGCACAAGATCAACGCCAGGAGCGAGATCACGTTGATGGTGATGCCCATCGCGTGCATCGCAACGATCGCCCCGGCGAGCGCGACCGGTAGGCCGATCGCGGCCATCGTCGCGTTTCGGGCGCCGACGAAAAACCAAAGCAGCGCGAGCACGAGGATCAGTCCTGCAAAGGCATTTGCGTACAGCAGGCCGAGTGACCGATTCACCTCGTGTGACGCGTCCCCAAACGTCTCGACGATCACACCGGGCGGCAGTGAGGGGCGCGTGCGCTCGATGAGGGCATGGACGCGCTCGCTGATTCGGATGCTGTCGGACTGCTCTTCTTTGCGCACGGTGAGCACGATCCCGCGTTCGCCGTTCACCCGTCCGCTGAGCCGCGCCTCGGCGAACGTTTCGTCCACCTCGGCGACATCGCCGACGACCACCGAACCGCCACGCGGATCGGGTCGGATCACCACGTCGGCGA
>CAJIBX010000145.1_pt1 | contig 16796 bp, 14 predicted proteins | sample 9199471 | NCBI WGS metagenome assembly CAJIBX01 (sample SAMEA7708317, study PRJEB35096) | sediment metagenome | biome: marine neritic benthic zone biome [ENVO:01000025]; feature: sediment [ENVO:00002007]; material: shallow marine sediment [ENVO:03000034] sea grass bed [ENVO_01000059] ...
TCGGCGACCCACTCTTGCTTCGGTCCTGTGAATTTCACACTTCCTCGATGATCGAGTCGATTGACCGAGATCCCGATCCCAGGGGCTTCGTACAGCACCTCTGCGCCGATGATCTCGTACTCCTCGATACGAAAAGATGCCGAGGGCGCGGTTTGGCTGGACTCGTCGGTCTCTTCGAAGATGTCGTAGTTGGCCTGTCCTTCCAGCGTGACCACGAGGTCGACGACCGCACGCTCCACCACGACGGACTCGACGTGCATTTCGTCGTCACCGAGGAGCGCGAAGAGGTCGGCTCCTGCTCGGACCGACTCCGCGCGGAGGAGCTTCCGGCCCTCGAACTCGCCCTTCCCAACGACCTCCAGCTGCTCGATCACCACCGAGAGCCTCGGAAACGACGCGAGCAGCGATAGATCGAGGCTCGCGAAGTCGACTGTGGCGTCGAGTCTACGGTTGAGCTCCGCGCGGACGAGCTCACCGGCTCGACCCCGCAAGGAGAACGCAAGTAGAACCGACCCAACGATGACGGCCGCACCGAGGGCCGCGGCCGAAGCAAGAAGGACCTTCGCTGTTCTGTTCATGCTTGCGCGGCCGGTGTTACCGCGGCGTGATTCTAAGATCGACGGTGCGTTCGATCTGAACGCGCTCGGCGCCGTTCACCGAGGTGACGACCATCTGCCCGAGCGAGCTTCCGCTGGCGACCGCCTGGGTGCTCAACGATTGAAGATTCGCGATTGCATCGCCCTGCGCCGACATACGGAATGTCTCGATGGCGATCTCGAGACCGTCGTCGGGTAGCGCGACCGTTTGGGGCAAAGCGGTTTGTTGCATGCTGATGTTGAGTCGAAGCTCGTTGCCGACCTGGTCGACAAGCGTGTACGTGTCGACCTGGTTGACGGTGATACCGTAGAGTACGAGCTGTTTCTTCACTTCCCAACGCGCACCAAGGCCGATCGGCTCGGCTGGGAGCGGGATGCGAGCCAGCGATGTGCGGGCGTTGATCAGCATGACCAGGAGGCGCACGGGAACGTCCGGCCGCTTCGTGCGGGAGTTGAACTCGCTCGTAAGCACTTGGCCGCGATCATCGACATCGACCGTACCCCCGAGATTATCGAGCACGGCAACACCCTGCCGGAGATCCATGGCCAAGTCGTCGCTCGCACCCTCGGGAACGTACGCTTCTGCCTTGACGACGCGGACGTCATAGCGAGTGCCAAGCTTCGATTCCATCGCGGGACCGGCGAGGATGTTGAGTCGCACGCCTGGAACCATGGCTACGGCGGCATCTCCGCTGGAGGTCGCGGCGATCGTCGCTAAACGAAAGTCCATGGTGGACGCGGTCTCCGTGCCGGGCGCGATCTTGTACCTGACCTTGGCGTGCGGCTTTGCGCCCGCCTCGAGCAGCCGAACCGTATCGGCTTTCTTGGCGCTCGCAGCGGTGTCGGACTTCTTCGCGCATCCGAAGCTCAGCGCGACAAGCGTCGCAATGGTGATGACGTGTAACGAAACCTTCTTAATCATGATTCCTCCCGGCAACGTAGAGCGAGGCCATGTAGTCGCCCGCTGTGGGCCGGTCAAGAGGTGCTCAGGCGGTGTGTCCGCTGGTAGGGAGCCCCGTCGCGATCCAGCGGATCATCCCCCCCGCAAGATTGGCGCATTCTGCGAACCCGGCCTTCTCCAGGATCGACGCAGCTTGGCTGGATCTGGCACCCGAATGACATACGGTGACCACCGGCTTGTCGTCAGGGATTTCTTCGACGCGGTCACGCAATTCATCGATGGGAATATTGATCACGCCGTCGATGTGCCCGAGCTCGGCACCGAGCTCTTCCGGCTTTCGCACGTCGAGCAGGGTGAGCTCCTGACGGTGCTCGTTGACCCATGGAGCCTGGACCTCCAGGACGCCCGCAAACGTCCTAACCAAGGGGGCCCAATCGGGCACGTGGGGTGCTTCTTCGCTGACCGCATCCGGTCGACCGCACTTGATGTTCGCCGGCACGGCGATGTCGATCTTTCTGGGGTGCGGAAGACCAAGGTTATCCATATAGCCCACGAAGTCGCCTTCGGCCTTGCCATCACCGAGTCTCGGATTGAACGCCTTTTCCTCTGCGACGGTGGTCATGGTGCGCCCCGAGTAATCGTGCCCTGGGTAAAGAATGCAGTCATCGGGCAGCGTGAAGATCTTCTCTCGCACCGACCGGAACAAGACCCGAGCATCGCCCTGTTGGAAGTCGGTTCGACCTGCACCGCGAATCAACAATGCGTCCCCCGTGAAGGCCGCCTCGTGATCGGAGGTCACATACGTGACGCAACCGTCGGTGTGACCCGGGGTGCTTCGGACTTCGAGAGACTGGCTCCCGAACGAGACGACATCGCCCTCGTCGATGAGAACGTCGGCACATTCGGCACCCGCGTGCTTCGACGTGACGATCTGCGAGCCGAGCGCGTCGTGCATCAACCATGCACCGGTCACGTGGTCGGCGTGGGTATGCGTTTCGCAGGTGTACTTGAGCGTGAGTCCTAGCTCTCGAATCAAGGCAACGTCCCGTAAGTGCTGCTCGAACACGGTGTCGATCAGGACCGCCTCCCGGGACTCGGGGTCGGCGAGGAGATATGTGTACGTGCCGGAGGGAGCGTCGAAGAGCTGTCGCAGGATCATGGCTAGCCTCCGAATACGGATAAATCCGACGAATGCGGCCGTCAACCACCGGTGGAATGCATAGTTTGCGCCAGAAAGCCGTAGGACTTGCCTCCGGCGAGAACGCGCCTAAGATCGGCGCGTCGTAACGGCGAACAAGGAGAAAACGACATGGGGAACAAAGTAAGTCGCTTCGGTATCGTGCTGGCACTTGGCGCATTCATCGCATCATGCGGGCCGACCACAGAAGACATGAAAGTCAGAGATGCTCGGATCGCGGAGCTCGAGTCCGAGAGCTTGGCGTGCAAGAAGGATCGCGAGGCGCTGAACCAACTCGTGACGGGCTTGAACGCCGACGCCGCGGAGTCCAAAGACAAGATCGCCAGCATGCAGACGGCTCTTGCCAAGGCCAAAGAGCGCGAGGAGCAGGCGCAAGCGAGGCTCGCGACTTTCAGGTCCATGCTTTCGCAGCTGAAGTCGATGATCGACTCCGGCAAGCTGCAGGTGAGCATCGTGCGAAATCGCATGGTCGTTCAGTTGCCGGAAGCGGTCCTGTTCCCGAGCGGCTCGGATCGGCTTCGCAAAGAGGGTCAGATGGTCCTTGCGGAGCTCGGCCCTGTTCTCACCAGCCTCAAGGGTCGTGAGTTCCAGGTCGGGGGCCACACGGACAATGTGCCGATTCGCACAAAGCGCTTCCCGTCCAACTGGGACCTTTCCGCCGCGCGCGCGGTCAACGTGACCGAGCTTCTGATCGCCAGTGGCGTTGCTTCGACGCGCATTTCGGCTGCCGGTTACGCGGATACCCAGCCCGTCGCGAGCAACGATGACAAGGATGGGCGCGCCCAGAACCGGCGCATCGAGATCGCGCTTCTGCCGAACCTCGACGAGCTGCCCGACCTCTCCGAGCTCGAAAAAGAGAAGTAAGCCGCAGGACGCAGGCACTGGCCTGCTCCAGGTACGGTGATACGCTCCCGCCTCACGTACGAGGAGGGAACAAATGAAGACATGGTTCATGCCTTTGGCACTTCTGGCCGCGGTCGGGCTCGCGTTCGTTGCCGGCCAGCGGGTTCAGTCACAGTCGCCCCAATCGAAAGACAGCGCTGGCTACTGCGCCGATTGCGGAAAGGGCGAATGCCCGCAGTGCGCGAAGGGCAATTGCCCGCAGTGCGCGAAGCACGGTCACGGTCATCACGGCAAGCATTGGAAGGGGTACCACGAGTTCGAATACAAGTGCGTCGAGACATCGACCAAGGGGAAAGCAGCGACGCGCGCCAAGGACAAGACCGCACAGTTCAATCGGCTCGGGTCTGAGGGATGGCGCCTGGCAGGCAACGAGGGTAGCTCAGGTGCCGTGTGGTGCTTCATGCGCCACAAACGACCCACTCAGTGACACTAGAGGCCCTAAAAGCCGCACTGGTCTCGGTCAACGTCGGGGAGCCGCGGCACATCGAGACGAACCGCGGGCCGGTGACCACCGCGATCTTCAAGGATCCGGTGCAGCGTCGGCTCGCGGTCTCAAAGCTCAACCTGGAAGGCGATAGACAAGCCGATCTCGTGTCGCACGGGGGAGTGAACAAGGCAATCTACGGCTACCCGAGCGAGCACTATCCCACGTGGAGCGGCGAGCTCGAACGCGATGACCTCGTGCCGGGGCAGTTCGGCGAAAACCTCACCACGCGCGGCCTCCTCGAGACAGAAGTCTATGTCGGGGACGTCTTCGAGATCGGTTCGGCCATAGTGCGGGTGAGTCAGCCACGATCGCCTTGTTACAAGCTCGGCCTTCGCATGGGCGACCCGCGCTTCGTCAAGACGTTCATGAAAGCAGGCCGACCGGGGTTTTACTTCCGCGTGGAGCAAACCGGCGAGCTGGGCGTCGGCGACGAGGCCCGCCGCATCGAGCGCGGCTCGACGGGCATCACGGTACACGAGCTTTGGAAGCTCAGTTACGGCGGCGGGGACGATCTCGCGAGGATCGAGCTCGCACTCACGATCGACACCCTGGGCGACGAGTGGACGACCCCGCTCGTTGGCAAGCTCGAAAAAGCGAGCTGACCCACCCTCAATTGCCCGCGGGAGCCCCGCCCTTGCGCGGGTCGCTCGCCGCATCGAGATGCAGGACGCCGTCTCGCTCTCGGATGTGGATCGCCTGCACGTTGGCGACGTTCCGGATCTTCTTGATCTCGTGTCCGCGTGCCCTGAGCTCTTTTTGGAGCTCGGTGGATAGCGGCGCCGTCTCTTCGACGCGAAGCTCCGGGGGCGAGCCCTGGTGATGAACCCGCGGTGCGGTAACGGCCGCTTGTAGCGACATCCCGAGGAGCAACACGTTCATGGCGACTTGCTGCGTCGCAGTGACGATGCGGCTCCCGCCCGATGCACCCGCGCAAAGAACGGGCACCCCGTCTTCGAACACGATCGTCGGACTCATCGTCGAGACCGGGCGCTTTCGCGGCCCAGGCATGTTTCGCATTCCACCGACCAAGCCAAATGCGTTCGACTCGCCGACGGCCCGCGCGAAATCATCCATCTCGTCGTTCATCACCATCCCACCCGCAACGTAGCGAGCCCCGAACGGAAGATTCACCGTGGTGGTCACTGCGGCGATGTTCCCTTCCCGGTCGACGATGCAGAAGTGAGAAGTCCCGGCCGTTTCCGGTTGAATGAGCCAAGCCGGGCGCTGCTCCAACGGAAGATCGTATTGCTCGGCTGGAAGAGCATGCTTCGGATCGAAGAGCGTCGCCCTCTTTTCGATTCGGGTGCTCGCCATCATCGCTCGGAGCGGCAAGAGAACGTGGTCTGGGTCTCCGAAGTACCATCGGCGGTCGACGAACGGTCCTTTCCACGACTCGACCAGCGCATGCACAAAGGGCGCGCCCGCCGCACGCTCGCCCGGCGGGATGCGTTCGAGGATCGCCAAGCTTTGGATCATGGTGAAGCCACCAGCACTCGGCGGCGGCGCAGTGACCCAGAGCAAGCCGAAATGCTCCGCGCCCAGAGGCGCACGTTCGACGACGCGATAGTCGCGAAGGTCCTGAAGCGTCATGATGCCGCCATTGGCCTGCACCCGCTCGACCAGTCGATCGGCGATTGCTCCATAGTAAATCCCGTTGGCGCCCCGCTCTGCGAACGCCTCGAGCACCGGGACCATCTCGGGCCGCCTGAGCAGCTCACCTGCTTTCAGTCCCACCCACGCGCGAAGCACGGGATCGCTCTTCAACTGAACCGCGAACGCGCTGATCATGCGCGCGAGGCCCTCACTCACCGGGACACCTTGTCGAGCCAGCCGCAGCGCGGGCGCGACGACCTGCTTCATCGAAAGCTTGCCAAAGCGCGTCACCAATACGTCGATGCCCGCAGGCTCCCCGGGAACCCCGCTCGCCAACCCGCCCAGCTGCGAAAGCGCGTTGGCGGGGCCTGGTGGACGCTCGGTCTTGGCTTGAAACATCGTGCGGGACGCAGCCGCTGGCGCACGCTCGCGGAAATCGAGGAACGTGATCAACTGGTCTTCAGCGCGATAGTAGAGCGCAAATCCGCCGCCGCCGATCCCGCTGCTTGCGGGGTTCGCGACCCCAAGGGCAAGCATGGTGGCTGCCGCCGCGTCGGCCGCGTTCCCGCCTTTGCGGAGTACCTCCGCCCCTGCCTCTGACGCCATGCGGTGATCGGCCGCCACCGCGTAGTGCCCATAGGTAGCCGAGTGTTGTTCTCGGGCCGGAGCATTCCCCAGCAGAGCCAGCGAGATCACGCTGACGGCGAGCGGCCAGCCGCCAGCGGGAAGCGGCCTGCGAGAAGCGGCCCGCGGGAAGCGGCAAGCGGCAAGCGGCTTCCTATGCATGGCGTGACCTTGCCTCCAAACCCTCCCGAATGCTACCGCACGTGCATGCGCTTCGTCTTCGTCATGGACCCCGTCTCCCAGATCATCGTGGACGAAGACACGAGCTTTTCACTCATGCTCGAAGCGCAGAATCAAGGACACCAGGTCCTGCACACCCTGATTCAAGATGTGGGCTGGGATGACGGACGGGTCGTTTCCATCGCACGCCCCGCCACGATGGAGCGGAACCCCAATGCGCCGGTAAGGCTGGGCGAAGCGGAACGCGTCGATCTAGCCACAGTCGATGCGGTATTCGTGCGCAAGGACCCGCCTTTCGACGAACCTTATTGGTGGCTCACGCTCGTTCTCGAGTGCCTCATCGGAAAGACGGTCGTCGTCAACAACCCGCGCAGCCTTCGAGAGGCGAACGAAAAACTCTACACCTGTGCGTTCCCTGAGGTGATCCCGAAGTCGTTGGTCGCCAGCGACAAGGGTTTGATTCGCGCGTTCGTAGACCAAAACGGAGGAAAGGCCGTGATTAAGCCCATCCACGGGCACGGGGGCGAAGGCGTGTTCCTCCTCGACAGCAGCGACAAGAACATCAACGGCCTGATCGAGGCCACGACCAACCACGGCAGCACGATCGCTCTGATTCAGGAGTACCTTCCAGCCGTCGTCGAAGGCGACAAGCGCGTCCTTTTGCTCGACGGCGAGCCACTTGGAGCGATTTTGCGCGTTCCGCAAGGAAACGACCTACGCAGCAATATTCATGTCGGCGGCTCGGTGGTCACAACCGAGATCACCGAGAGCGATCGCCGCATCATCGATGCGCTGCAACCACGGCTGAGGGCCGACGACCTCTTCTTCGTCGGCATCGACGTCATTGGTGGCTACCTCACCGAGGTCAACGTCACCAGCCCCACCGGCATCCAGCAGGCGTCGCGGTTCAGCGGCGAGAACCTAGAAGCGAAGGTGATCAAAGCTCTCGCGACACGAGCGGGATGACTCTCACGTAGAGGAACGTCGCAAAGTTTGGACCCCCGGGACACCGATTCGAAGCCGCAGTGGAGTCATCGCGTTCTGCTCGCAGCTGCGCTCAAACGCTCCGGCAGCATCGGCGTCCGCGAAGAGCCCGATCGCAACATCGCCTCCTCCCGCACCGGAAGGCTTCGCCGCGCCGCCGAACCGCTCTGCGTGCGCGCAGACCAGAGCGAGTCTTTCGTCGATGATCGGCACGTTGGCCATCTCGCCCAAGCGTTGCATGGAGGCTCCGTAACGAGCGGCGGCTTCGATGGCCTGCACCGCATCGCCCGCGCCGAACGCATCGGCGAACATGCTGGCCGTCTCGGTCATGCCGTGGATCTGTAGCCGAAACGCCGATGGGTCGTCCGCCTCGAATGCGCGAACCGCGGCGACGAAATCGCTCGTACGCGCAGGCGAGCCTGTCCAGATCACGCTCGCGTGAAGCCCTTCGCACCACTCTAGGGGCTCGACACGTGCGCCATCATCGTCTCGCGAAAAGCGAAGGATGCGACCGAAGGTCGACGCCGCCACATCGACTCCGCTTCCCTGCGCCGCGATCGCGTGATGGCCGCGCAAAGCACAATCGAACACCCGGCGCCGAACCGACTCGTCATCGAGATCGGACCCGTTCCAGACAAACACCGCACCAGCCGCTGCTGCGGCCGTAGCCCCCGACGAGCCGAGACCCAGCTTTCGGTCGCCGTCCCTCAAAGCGGAAGCATCGATCGCGAGATGATGAGGGACGGTGCCCGAGGCCTTTTCTGCCAACTCGCGAGCCTGTCGGGCCTCCAGTGGAAGATCGGGGGCGTCCTCGCCTTCGATCCACATCGCATGGACGTGGCGGTCCACCGCGGCGACGATCGCGGGCGCGCCTTCCAGCACCGCGTACTCACCGCACAAGATGATCTTGCCGGGCGCGGCCGTACCGGTGTTCATGCGATGACCTCGACGGCCGGGCCCGGTTTGGTTGCGATCGTGCGACGCACACCGGACGTGTCATTGAGTGCTTTTTGGACGGTGGCGGCGTCGCCTCGCGAACATAGCACTTTGACGTGTGGGCCTGCGTCCATCGTTGCCCATGCGGACGCCCCACCCTCTCTCAGGCGACGTACCGTGTCGAGCGCGGCGAGCGTTGCAGGTGACCAATACAGTATGCTCGGCGATGCGGTGATAGCGCAGCTATGGAAGGCGAAGGTGCTTTGCTCCATCGCGGGTCCGAGCTGGTCGAGGTCCCGCTTCTTGATCGCCGCCTTGATCTTTCTGGCCCACTTTGGTGCAGCATCGAGCCACGCGTCATAGTAGGGGGATGTCTTTCGGGAACGCTCCATCCCCTCGGTCGACCCGACCGCCTTGGGTCCCTCATCGGTGACCGCGACGATGAGCCGCACTGGCCAGTGGTCGGCCGACGCGACTGCCCGTGCCGAAAGCGCGTCATCGCCGGGCTCTCCCGCGGGCAACTCGACAAAACCACCGAACACCGAGCGGGCGGCTGACGCGCTCGAACGCCGCGCAAGGGCACTCAGCTTGCGCGGGCTCAGCTTCAAACCCGCGGCGGAGGCACTGGCAGCCGCAAGCGCGGCAAAACCCGACGCGCTCGACGCTAGGCCTGCTGCGGTAGGAAAACTGTTGCGAGAGGTGACACGCGCACGGGAGCGCAGCTCGGCCTCCTTGCGAACCCTGTCGAGCATTTCGGTCACGCGGTTCACTTCGGAGTCGGAGGCAGGGCGACCGTCCAGTCGTACTTCGTCGTGTTCGAGCGACGCGTCGAACACGACCCTCGTCTCGGTGGTGAGGCGATCCAAAGTCAGTGAAATGCTTGGAACCGCAGGGATATTGTGCTTCGCATCGCTCTTACCCCAGTACTTGGCAAGCGCGATGTTCGCGCATGCGCGTGCACTGGCTTCACCGACCGGTGAGCTCATTTGCCGACCTCCGCGACGAACGCTTGCGAAGAAATGGGCTCGAGTGCGCCGAGAACGGTGCGCGCCTGACCCGGATCGGGCGCTAGCGCGACGATACAGCCTCCGCCCCCTGCACCGGTCATCTTGGCACCCAAGGCACCGGCGGTTCGCGCGGTCTGGCACATGCGGTCGAGCTTGGTCGTGCACAGCATGAGTGAGCTCAGCAGGAAATGATTGAGATCGAGCAGTTGGCCCAGAGCGTCGTGGTCGCCCTCGATGCAAGCAAGCCGGCCGTTGCGCACTAAGGACGCGATCGCCTCGAACGTCTTGCCGATGCGTTCCTGGTGGGCCTGGAACTGCCGAGCCACACTTTCCACCATTTCTTTCGTGCTCGAGGTGTGACCGCTATCGGCGATCACGAGGTGGAGCGGCTTCTTTGCCCGCACGACCTCGAGCGATTGCCCCTTGGTGTAGATCGCAAGCCCACCGCATGCAGCCATCATATTGTCGATGCCGGACGGATTCCCGTGGAACACTTTCTCCCAACGGAGTGCGAGCTCACCGCGCTCGGAGGGTGTCCGGGACACACCGAGCACCTCGTCGATCGCGCCCAGTACCGCCACGCCGAGCGCAGCGGAGCATCCGAGCCCCGCGCCCGCAGGAAGGGCGATGTCGGCTTCGACCGCGAGGGCGTGACGATCCGGATAGAGCGAGAGCACCTCGGCAAAGGCCCGCGCGAGCGGGTCTTCACTGTCTTCGAGCGGGATGACGGTCTGTCCCCAGTCAGGGAGCCGAAGCTCGTCGCGCTCGGCAGCGTGTGCTCTAGCCACGACCCCTCGCTCGACACCCGCGGCAAGCGCGGGATGTCCATACACCACGGCGTGCTCTCCGAGCAGAATCACCTTGCCGCGCCCGAAGCCCGCGCTGGTCTCCTCCACCACCATCGTTAGTACCGCCGCAGGGTGAGGCGATCGGTGACTTCGAGAAGGAGCCCCTTTCCGCTGGGCTCGATCTGGGCAGCCTCGAGTGTCGCACGCGCCTGTGCTGTGAGCTCCATCAAGCGGCTTTCCACGCGCGCTTTGGCCCCACAGGCGGCAAGGAGCTCGGTCGCTTCGGCGACCGTTGCCTCGTCTGCCTCTGGGTCGCCCCAGACACGGAGGATCAACCCTTGCTTTTCTCTTGGAATCAGCTGTTCGAACTGCGCAATGACCGCGTTGCGTTTGCCGTGGCGCAGATCATCACCGGGTTTACCGGTTGCCGTCGCGCTGCCGAAAGTTCCCAGCAGGTCGTCTCGAAGCTGAAAGGCAACACCGAGAGGTCGCGCCCAAGCTTCGAGTGAACGGAGCTGCTCCGCGTTCGCATCCGCGAGCAGCGCGCCCAACTGCGCCGGCCCACGTACCGTGTAGCTGCCGGTCTTCAAGTCGTGCATGCGTTCCACGTCGGTATCGGCGATCAGATCGAGTTGCTGACCGGCAAACACCTCGGTGTGAAGGCGCACAAAAGCGGCAAGCGCTTCTTCCCGACGCGTCGAAGGGAACGGACCTCTGAGAAACAGCTCCCAGGAGTACGTCGACGCGAGATCTCCCGCGAGCACACCGAGGCTCGCACCCAGGTGCGCGTCATTGTGACGTTCCGCAAAGGCGAAATGCGCGGCGGGGCCGCCTCGCCTCTCCGTGTCCTGATCCATCCAGTCGTCGTGAATCAATAGGTAGGTCTGCAGGAGCTCGAGCGCGGCACCCACCCCCGCGGTTTCGAGCTCGTCTCGATCGGGTGCGACCGCGCAAAAAGACGCTGCGGTAACCACTGGACGAAGCCGTTTGCCGCCCCTCATGGTGAGGGCGCTTACCTCATCGACCAGTTCGGCGGAGACGGGCGAGAGCGCTATCGCTTGGTCGCGTTTCTGACGGAGGAAGGTGGTCAGCACCGCGTCGACCCGCTCTCGGATCGCCGTCATCCATGCATCGAACTGGCCCGTGTCGGTCACTCGTCTTGCGTCCCTGTGGGAATTCGTCCACGTCGTACACGTCCCACCCGAAGCGAGCAAGACGAGCCCGATGTCATCCGATATACACGAGCGCAAGGCAGACCACCTGGACCTGTGCGCGACTGACGACGTGGCGTTTCGAGACAGGACGACCCTCCTCGAGTGCGTGCGTCTCGTCCATCAGTCGCTGCCAGAAGCCGCGTTGGATGATGTCGATACCGGCGTGACGCTTCTCGGCAGGCGGCTCGAGGCACCCATCATCATCGCGGCCATGACCGGGGGGCACGAACGCGCCGCAGAGATCAATCAATCGCTTGCCTCGATCGCCAACCAGCGGGGCTACGGGTTTGGGCTCGGAAGTCAGCGGGCGATGCAAAAGGACCCGAACAAAGCCTGGACGTACGAGGTCCGCAAGCACGCCCCCGATATCCTCTTGCTCGGCAATGTCGGCGTGGTGCAGGCCCGTGACTTGTCATCGCAGGCGCTCACGGAAATGGTCCGACAGGTCGGCGCGGATGCACTGTGCGTTCACATGAACCCGGCCATGGAGCTGATTCAACCCGAGGGCGACCGTGACTTCCGCGGCGGCATCGAAACCTTCAAGCGCCTTTGGTCGGAGCTGGATTTCCCAGTCGTCGCAAAAGAAACGGGAAACGGAATCAGCCGACAGACTGCGCAGCGCCTGCAAAGCGTTGGGATCCGTCACGCGGACACATCCGGCGCAGGCGGAACATCGTGGGTCGGGGTCGAAACGCTTCGGGCGCGCGACGAGGATCGCGATCTCGGTGAGGCCCTCTGGGATTGGGGCATTCCGACCGCAGCGTCCGTTCGATTCTGCGTCGATGCCGGTCTGACGACCATCGCGACAGGCGGCGTGCGCACTGGGCTCGACATCGCGCGGGCACTTGCGCTCGGTGCGACCTGTTCCGGAATCGCGCGGCCCGTGTATCAGGCGTTCTTGGACGGAGGTCGAGAAGGCGCCGACGCGTTTCTTTCCGGCATCGAGAGGGAGCTCCGTTCGGTCATGTTGCTTTGTGGGGCAAGAACCGCGGATGAGCTTCGTTCCACGCCAAGAGTGATCACCGGCGAGCTGCGCGACTGGCTTGATTCACCCTAATAGGTGCGTTGTGCGCGCGAGGCGCGGATTCGTTAATCTCAATGAGCAGGGACATCCCTGCGCAGGGGGGGTCAATTGCCGTGGAAACGCTGAGCACGGCTTGGATAATCGTTTGCGCCGTCTTGGTGTTGTTGATGCAGCCGGGCTTTGCGTGTCTGGAAGCGGGCCTGGTCCGCCGTCGCCACGCGTCGGGAGTTGCGCTCAAGAATCTAGCGGACCTGTGCGTGAGTTGTTTGGTCTTCGTCGCGCTGGGGTCGCAACTGATGTTCGGCTCTACCATGGGCGGGTTTGTGGGGCGCCCATCGCTTACCGCAGAGCTGATCGCCCCGGAGCAGTTTCTATACTTTGCCGCCCTGGGTGCGGTTGCGGCGACGATCGTCTCCGGCGCGATCGCGGAACGCGTCAATCTTGCCGCCTACCTGGTGATCACGATCTTGGTGGCGGGCCTGGTCTATCCGCTGGTCGGTCACTGGGCCTGGTCCGAGGGGGGTTGGTTGGCGAACCGCGCGTTCTCGGACATTGCCGGGTCCACCGTTATCCACTCGGTCGCGGGCTGGACCGCTTTTGGGGCAGTGCTCGCGGTAGGCCCACGTCTGGGGGCCATCGAACGCGGAAAGAGAGTGGCACAGCATGCCAACCCCTCGATGGCGGTGATGGGGGTACTCGTGCTGTGGGTTGGATGGCTCGGCCTCCATGGTGGGTCAGGTCTCCGATTCGACGACTCGGTGGCGAGCGCGGTGTTGGCAACTCTGCTCGCCGGGGCCGCGGGCGGAACGACCGCTATTTTGGTCTCGTTGCGCCTGCCGACATCCGAAGCTCGAGTCACTTACCTGGTAGGTGGCGTGATTGCCGGGCTGGTATCGGTAAGTGGCGCCGTGACACTCCTCACGATGCGCAGCGCGATCGTCGTCGCTGCGGTAGGCGGGTTGATCTATGTCGTGGGTTCCCGTGTCCTCGAACGGCTCGGTATCGATGACGCCGTAGGCGCCATCCCAGCGCACCTCTTCGCGGGTATCTGGGGAACGCTCGCGGTGGCATTGCCCGCGCCTTTTGGCGGAGTCGCACCCGGCACCGACATTCTTCCGGCGCTTGCGACGCAAGCGGTGGGGGCGGCCGCGGTCGGCCTGATCGCGCTCCCACTCGGCTTCATCGTCACCAAGCTCGTGTCGCGCGTCTCGGCGGTTGCCGTTGTCCACGAAACAGGAGGCATGCCCGTGAAGATCGAGATGCCCAAGCAGAGCATGAGCGAAGACTGGAACAAGCTTGCCCACGCGTTGGACCAGAGCGCCTCGCCACGGAACTCGATCAGGCCACTTCAGGTCGAGGTGAGCGGCGAGACCGAGGTCTTTGCCAAACTCTACAACCAGGTGGCGCTGTGGCTGCGGGCGAGCAAGGACGAGATGGAGCACCTCCGCTCCGCGACCGGGCGTGACCCTCTGACCGGGCTCTACAACCGCGCGACGTTCCTCGACTACCTCGAAAAAGCTCTTGCGACCTGCAAACGAACCGAGGAGCACGGCGCGGTGCTGTTCATCGACATGGACGGGTTCAAGCCCGTCAACGACCACTGGGGTCACTCGGCAGGCGACCGGGTCCTTCGAGAGGTCGCAATACGGATGCGGGACTGCTTACGAGAAAGCGACGTGATCGCCCGTGTCGGCGGCGACGAGTTTTGCATTCTGGTTGAGCTTCTGCACGAGACTTCCTACGCGGAGATCGTCGCCAAGAAGATCCTCGCGATATTCGATGAGGCTTTCGTGATCGACAGCCTCGAGCTGATGCTCGGCGCATCGATCGGGATCGCTAGCTTCTCCCCCGACCACAACGAGTCCGCGGGGTCGATCATCAAGTCGGCCGACCAGGCGATGTACCAAGCCAAAGCCAAAGGAAAGGGGCAGTATTGCGTCTTTCGCGGAGACGATGCCGAGTACAAGCGGCCTCCGGCGGTCGACGCGCCTACGGTGGAAGCGCCTACCGACGAAGCGAACGTCGCGATCTTCCCTCCACCCAAACCCGGGGACAAGACCGAAACCGGCTAGCCTGCGGCTCACCCGGGGTCGGGTTCGTGATCGTCCGGGCTTGGTGGCTCGTAGCGCAAGAGGTCTTCGGTCCGCTCGAGCACCTCGCCTTCGAACTGCACGGCAAAACGAGGCTCGAGCAACTTGGTTCGAACACGCCAGACGACAGGATCCTGGGGATCGCGCAGAACGACCGGGACCGCGCCCGCCAGCACCCATGGCGAAGACAAGACCGAGTCATGAAGAGACTGACGGACCACGGAGGCGTCGTCGTATCCCTCTAGACGCACGACCACTTCATACTCGGTATCCGCGCCAGCGTCGTAGACGATTGGTGCGCGGACCATCGCTCGGTTAGGCACGGCTAGACGGTGCCCCTGTGTGTCGCGAAGCCACGTCGCGCGGAGAGTCCTGCGCTCGACAGTACCTTCAAAGCCTTCTCCGGAAACCCACATGCCTTTCCGGATCCGTCGTTCGAACATCAGCACTAAACCCGCGATGGCGTCCGGAAGCACGTCGCGAGTCGACCACCCCAGACCTACGCCGATCGCGACGATGACCATCAGTCCAATGGCGGTGTTGGGCCGCGGAACGACGATGGCGACCATGCTGATCGCGATACCCACCATGAATACCTGGAATGCGATGTCCAAGAGACCAAGTGCTCGGGAGAGCCTGCTGGTGGGCGACATCGGCGCTCGTATCCATCGAAGCACGGTCGTCCCCCCGATCATGAGCAAGAGCACGAGGCCCAATACGAGAAGGAAGCTCGGATCTCCGAAGGGCCCGGCGGTGCCGCTTTCGAGCTCGTTCATCAGGCCCATCCCCTTTCGCCGAAGATCCGCACCAGTGTTCCTCGCAGGTGCACGGCAATCCGAAAGGTGCCTTCGCTTTCGGTGAGAAGCCCAACGTGGGTCAGGCGGCTCAACTGGGCTTGCGCCGTGTTCAAGTCCACCCGGAAGAGTCTTGCCTGGCCCGCGGCGTTGAGCCAACCTTGGCGTGCGACTTGATAGAGGCTGACCAGCACGCTGTCCGGAAGCTGTTTGAGCTTGTCGTAGAACACCGGTGGCGCCGGTCCGACACGAACGACTTCGCCGTTCTCGATTTCGCGGATGGAAGCCATCCACAGTCTCAGCGCGTCGCGGACCAAGCCTCCCGTCGCGTCGTGAAGCTCATGGAAGTAGCGGTCGTACGGGCCACGCAGACGGCTCGCCCCACGTGCGAGGATGCCGAGGCGTCGCGATTCGCGATCGGACCGATCGAACGCATGACCGTAACCGCTCAGACGATGCCGCGCCATCACGGCTGCCTGAAGCTCTACCGGATCGAGCGGTTCTAGCCGCACGACCTCGGGAAAAGCATCGGCAAGGGGCGCCACGCTCGAAGCGAATCTCCAAAACAGCACGTCGGCGTGTGTGAGCCATCGCCGGCGTCCACGCTCGGCGATGATCTTGGAGACGAAGCGCCGCAGTGGCTCGAAACCACCCGGTTCCATCGACAGCATCCAATGGAGGCCGTCGACTACGACTAATTGGTTCTCGGAGGAGTCCTGGAAGATCGCCTCGACCTCTTCGATACCAATCGGCTTGTCGAAGGCGACGCGACGGACGTTCTTCCACCGACCGGAACGAACGATGGCGCTTGCCACGGCAGCCTTGCCGACGCCGTCGATCCCGACTAGCGCGACCGAGCGGAGCCTCCCCTTCGTGTCGTCCGACAGAATCCGCTCGGCGCGGCGGATCTCTTCCTCGCGACCAGTGAGCACATCTCCCGCCTCCATCGCGTCCGCAGCGAAGAGTCGTCGATAAACCAAGGGAAGCTCTGTAGAAACCGCTGGGGCGGCGAAGACGTCAGCGCTGAGCGTCTCTGTCGTGATGGGCTTTGCGAAACGGCGTTGCCATCGCTCGAGGCGATGCCGCCCGACGACCGCGCCCGCCAATCGTCCGAGTCGCGTACTCGCCCATCCCACCGCCTCTGACAGGGGCTCTCCCTGAAACGCACGTTGTTTGGTGACGGCGCGTCGCATTGCCTGAAGGCGTGCCTGGCTCAGGGTGCCCTCCGCCAGCGTATTCCTCAGCTCCTCGAGCTCTTCTGGAGCCGTACGCCGCATCTGTTGGAACTCGGCGGGCCATTGCTTGGCGGCCTCGACGTACTCCGCCAGCGCTTGCTGACTTCGCTCGAGTTGACCCGCGACCATCTCGCGCAACAAACCGTCCATCTCGTTTGGTACGGGCTCGTCGTGCACGACCTCCAACTCCGCAGTTGCAAGCTCGACGTTGAACGCGATCAATCGCTCGAGCTCCTGAAGCA